>OBKS01002247.1_pt1 | contig 11474 bp, 15 predicted proteins | sample 1517381 | NCBI WGS metagenome assembly OBKS01 (sample SAMN04571686, study PRJEB22368) | human gut metagenome | biome: human gut; material: stool | host: Homo sapiens | place: Luxembourg | collected 2012-08-03
TTACTGCTGAAAGGATAGCTGCAGAAATTAATTTATAGATAATCATTAATGAAGAGCATAATGAAAAAAGTAATAAAATTGGCTTTTGTTGCAGCATTTGTTGCAGTTGCAGGATATGGGGTTTATACAAATCAAACATCAGATGCTATGTCTGATTTTGTTTTAGCTAATGTGGAAGCATTGGCTAATAGTGAAAGTGATATGTGCCTTAATGGTTGTGTTAGCAATGGTGGAGGCTGTTTATGTCATTATTGGTTCCCCACTTATAGAGAGTACAATTGGTAACTTTTGTGGTTTTGAAGAGTCTGCTTGAAAGGCAGATTCTTCATTCTTTTCAATTGAACCTTCTATAGTTAATTAATAAATGTTATGTCGTTATAGTATGAGAAATATAGGAAGTTTATTGTGTTTATTTGGACTTTTAGTAATGGGAAGTTGTACAAGTAATTCTGAGACAGAAAAATATCAAAAAAGGAGCGATAATATAGTTAATGTACGCGCCCATGTAAAGCCAATTCAGATAGAAGATGTTCTAATAGGCTCTATTGCCCGTTCCTTTTTATTGGGAGATTATTTGATTATTGGCGATTATAAGTCTTCTGATAAATTGATACATATTTTTAATAAAAATAGTTTTGCATATTTGGCTAGTATAGCATATGTAGGCCAAGGTCCTGGTGAAATAACAGTGATGGGGCACATTGGAACGGATGAGAAAAGACATAAATTTTACGTGTCGGATCATGGCAAACAAAAAATATTCAGTTATGACATCGATAGTGTTTTGGCTAATCCTGATGACTATACCCCCAATGTAAAAACTACCATGAATATGGTGCAATTTCCTGATAGGTATCAATACATAAATGACACGTTGTCTATTGCTTTGATGATAGAACCTACTAGTGCTTCTACATTCAATCAGGCTGTTGCAATGTGGAATATACAGTCTGGTACATTCAAACCTACAAAGTATAAACATCCGGATATAACAAAGAAGAGAATAAGTTTTGCGGCTTTACCGGAAAAGAATATATATGTAGAATGCTATACCTACCATGATTTGATGTCTATTTGTAATTTTGATGGTAGCTTGAAAGGTAATATCTATGGTCCTGCATGGGATGAAAAAGAGTCAAATAAGATTCATCATTATGGGAGTGTTGCCTTTTGTGGTGATAAGATTGTAGCTTCCTATTCTGGAGGTGATAACTTTTCACAAGAATATAATCCAACCAAATTCTTAGTTTTTAATGTAGATGGAGATTATTTGAGAACTTTGGATGTGGGATATCAGATAGTTGATTTCTGCTATGATAAGGATAATAAGAGAATCATTATGAATTTTGATGATGAGATTCAATTTGGATATTTGGACTTAAATGAAATTATTTAATTTACTATGTTTTTTTTATATAATTATCTCATTTATCAGCTATAAACTGGTAAATGACAGGGAAAAATGTATGACGGAACTAATGTTGGCTAATGTAGAGGCTTTAGCAAGTGGTGAAACACTAAAGCAGGATTGTCCTTTATATGGCAATGGTTGCTATAATGTCCTTTGGTGGCCATCAAAGCGAGAATCTGGGTTGTAAAACCGTTTAGTTAATATATATGTGTATAAACTTTAGATATATAAGAGTTATTTTTATTCTCTTTTTTCTATCTTCTTGTGGAGAACAGAAAAAAGAAAATGTTGTGGATCTGTTGCAAAAATGGAGTGGCAAGGAAATCTTGTTTCCTGCAAATTTAACTTTTACAGTGCAGTATGAAGATACTATTGATTTCCCAATATCAGGGAAATACAAAATTCTTACCTATGTTGATTCTATTGGTTGTATAAGTTGTAAATTGCAGTTGGGGCAGTGGAAGGCGTTTACGGAAAGCATAAATAATGCTGAAATGGAAACTGTAAGATTTTTCTTTTTCTTCTCTCCTGAAAGAAGAAAGGATTTTTTGAATACATGAAAGTCTGAGGACTTTACTTATCCTATTTGCATTGATGACGAAAATAAGTTGAATGAATTAAATCATTTTCCCTCAAAAGGTGCAGCTTTTCATACATTTTTATTGGATAAGGGTAATAGAGTTCTTGCTATTGGTAATCCTATTCATAATCCTAAAGTAAAAGAGCTTTATTTAAAAATAATTCAAGGAGAGAAAGTAGAGAAAGACAAGGGAACTGAGGTGATAAATACTAAAGTCACTATGGATAAAACTTCTATTTCTTTGGGTCGCTTTAATTGGCAAAAAGAGCAGAAGGCAACTTTTACATTGAAAAATACGGGAAATAGACCTTTGGCAGTGCAGGATGTGAATACTTCTTGTGGCTGTACTTCTGTTTCTTATTCTAAAGAACCTGTACAACCGGGTGGAGAATTGAAATTAGAAGTGACATATACAGCTGAACATCCGGAGCATTTTAATAAAACTATAACGGTGTATTGTAACATGGAATCTTCGCCATTGGTTTTGAAAATTATGAGAGATGCAGAATAGCTCTTGTTCCATCTAAAAAATGGAGGTAATAACGCTTGTTTTGCAAATTGGTGGTATCTGACATGACGAAAATTAGTGTTTGTCAGACTTTGTCAGTCGATTAATTTTTATATATCCTTTGTTGCCGCTATTTTTGATACGTCGTTATAAAATGAAATCACTCAAAGAATTATTACGGCTACGGATGTAAATAGTGATGAGCCGATTGTGGAATTTAAGATGTAATGGCTTTTATAAAACGATTATATAACTGAAAAAGGAACAGATGTTGAATGTTTGTTGGAGCAAGCTATTCCATCTGTTCCATAACCCGCTAAAGAAAGGAGGTCGTGGCAAAGATATAACTAAGAATTGAATGTAGCAAGGATATTTGCTTTACTGCTGAAAGGATAGCTGCAGAAATTAATTTATAGATAATCATTAATGAAGAACATAATGAAAAAAGTAATAAAATTGGCTTTTGTTGCAGCATTTGTAGCAGTTGCAGGATATGGAGTTTATGCTAATCAAACATCAAATGCTATGTCAGATTTGGCTTTGGCGAATGTGGAAGCGTTAGCGCGGAGTGAGATTGAAATTTATCATGATTTCCATTTGGTGCAAGAAGGCTCTTGTTATGTTTGTAGACGCTCTAGTGGAACATGTGATGTACATAGTCAAGTGCCGTGCTAAGATGGTGTCTGTTTCGAGGAGTGCCTTTGAATACTCTTTGGGTATTCTAATGACAGATGTTATTATCAAATGATAATAAACCTATATTATCCTTGAAAATGGCATATTGAAAAATAGTTTAGTTGTTTTGGTAAGCTATTTTCAAGGAGTATATATAGCTCATTTTTTCGCTTCTTGCATTATGTAATAGAGGATGGAAATACTATTTTCTAAATGGGGTTGTTTGTGACTCTTTTGAATTTGTAATATTACTTAATTATGAAAATATTCTTGCTTTTAGTTTTGTGCCTTGTAATTTCTTCTTGTTCAACGAAGAAGGAACAGTCTGAAATGTCATTTTCTGTTATTTCAATGGCGGATATTAGTTTTAAATCCAAACTAAAATTGTCAGAGTTTGCGGAACATATAGAGATTATACCCTTAGAAACTACTTCTGAAAGTTTAATAGGTGAGATTAAACGCATTATACACAGGAATGGCAAGTATTATATGCTGGTTACAAACGGCTATTCCAATGCGAGAGTTTTAGTGTTTGATGATTTGGGAAAATATCTTCTCAAGATAGATAAGGTTGGCCAAGGAAGAGGTGAGTATTTGGATATGGCTGATTTTGCCCTGACATCAAATGCTGAAATAAAGATTGCAGCGTATAAAAAGATTGTAACCTATGATTCTGTTGGAAATTATATGCGCGAGAATCCGATAAACAATTATGCGCGTGAAATCCATTCGGTGTCTAATGATAAATATATAATGTCTCATTTTGATTTACAAGCACATCATAATAAAGCCCTTTGTTTAATAGATGCAAAAGATGATGTTCTGACGGAGTTTTTTGAATTACCTCCCAATGAAGTGGGCAAGTTGGAGTCTTTTCTTCGGTTAAATACATTTGTAAGTTCCGGAAAGAATCTTTATTTCAATTATCCGTTGTGTGATACTATTTTTAGCATAAAGGATAGTGATGTGTTTCCTGCATATTATATTGATTTCGGTACAAAAAAAATTGATTATAGTTTAGTTGAGGCCAAAGATGATGCGCTGGGAATTTTGAATAAAATATCAAGCAAAGAATATTTAGAAATACTTGGCTTCCAGATACGTCCGGATTTTTTGTGTTTAGAAATTGGTAATAATGAAAATGATGCTTTTTTAGCTTTTTGTTTTAAGGACAACCGAATGGTTGGGGGACACTATGTTGTTGATGATATGTTTTTTAAGAATAACTATATAAGTTTGAAATATAAATATTTACCTCGCAATATGGAGGGTGATTACCTATTGTGGCCTTTACCAACTTTTTTCTTGTTAAATGGCTATAAACAGTATAAAGTACATTTGTCTTCAGAAGAATGGAAACTATTTTATGAAAAGAATAGAAGATTGGTTGAACTCTGTGAGTCTTTGTCTGAAGAAGATAATCCTATTTTATTAAGAATAAAAATAAAGAAGTAGATGAAGTTTGATATAAAAGTTATTGTCATAATATTTTTTGCATTGCTATGCGTTGTTTTGTCATTGCAGGTAAACAAAATTAGTGATAGGACTAAAAATGTAGAGAAGTTTTTTTAGATTGCCAGTCTAAATATGAACATATTTAAATGCTCGGGAAGAAGATTATCTGATTTTAGGCGTTTACGATTTTAAAAGTAATAAAGAATAAATAAAGTGTATTGTTGGAGATGCTGTGCGACTGCCTCCATATAATGAGTTACGAGAAAGTAAATTTTAATATAGAGTGTAATATTGGTTCAGTTAGAAAAAACTTAAATATAAAAATGGATTAAAGAGAATCGCTCTAAAAAGAATATTATGAAAAAAGTAATAAAATTGTTTTTTGTTGCAGCATTTGTAGTAGTTGCAGGATCTGGAGTTTATGCAAATCAAACATCAGGTACTATCTCTGATTTAGCTTTGGCTGATGTGGAAGCGTTGGCTAGAGGAGTAAATGATAGCTATGACATTATATGGAGATGTTTAGTTGCTTAAAATTAGGCATCTTCATTTTTAATACTTATATTATATATGAAATACTCTATATTCTTTTTATTGCTATTATTTGTAGCATGTACTCATAAGGAAGTGCAAAGCCCATTAAAAAAAATGGATATTCCTGTTTCATCAATGATGTCTCCAATTAACTTATCAGAAATTGCTTCATCGGTGAAATGTATTCCCTTGACTATGCAAGATTCTATTGTGATGGATGAGCTGACTCAAGTTATTGTAAAAGATAGTTTTATTTATGCGGCAGATAGGGCTTCTTTATATAAGTTTTCGCTTACTGGAGAGCTAATGTCGGTTGTCAATCATAGGGGAAGCTCTCCGACTGAATATATAAACATATCTGATTTTCAGGTGGATGAAGATGGAAATGTTTGGGTACTTAGCCGTAATAATAAAGCTTTGTTTAATTATTCGTGGGATGGAAATTTGCATAAAAAAATATCTTTGGATACATGGTTTGAGAGATTTAGTATCATTAATGGAGAAAAAATGTTATTATATGCCGGTAATGAGAAAAGCAATGAGTATAGACATACATTGTATATATTGGATCTGCAAAAGGAAAAAATAGTGAATAGATACTTGGAGATAGATGATAATAAATCTGTATATTTACATGTTAAATCACTAAATCATTTTTCTTACAGTGGGGATTCTCGTTTCTTTTATCAGATGTTTAATGATACCATATATACACTTAATAAGGGAGGGGTACCAACCCCGGAATATTTATTATCTTTTGCAGATAAGAATATTCCTTCCTCTTTTTATGAACAAAAATATAGTAATATAATGGATTTTTTCCAAAATCTTTTAGGGAAAGGTTATGCTTATGGTACAGATTTATTTTTAAAAAATGATACATTCAGCCTCTATTCTTTCTATTATAATCGGCATGCTTATTGGTATGTGACTAAAGAGAAAACAAGCAAACTTGGTAACATCTTGAAAGATGATGTTTGTTTGTTGGGTTATGAGATACAATTAGAGGAGGCTTCTTGTTTTGTACAGGCTGATGATCAAATAGTGATTCCATTGCTCCCTTACTCAATAATGGAATATGCTAATGATAAATTGGATAAGCAACAAAAAGATAGACTTTTAGCAATGTTGAGATATATTGGTGAAGAACAGAATCCGGTTCTGATGATAATAAAAATGTAGGTATCGCTAATTTTGTATGTAAAAAGTATTATAAATATGAAATACTTAAATTATAAAAGTTTTGTTTTTATACTTATAATGTTCTCTATTTTTACTTCGTGTAAGCTGGGAAATGTAAATGATATGAGGGAGTGGGATCTTTCATTTGGAGGTATTCAGAAACTTGTTTCTACACCTTGCTTAAATAAAGAATTGATTTTAGGACGCCCTTTTTTGATTCAATATATAGATTCTTCTTTACTTCTTTATGATGATATTGGAGATTCTCTTTTTCTTTTGTTGGATTTAAATGATAACAATAGAATATATCGTTTCGGGAAAAAGGGAGAGGGTAGTAATGAGTTCTTGCAAGTTTTTGCTTTTTGTAATATGAGGTCAGACTCTATAATTGGTGTTTACGATGCATATAAATGTGACTTGCGTGAAATAAATTTATGTAAGGTAAAGCGTGGAGATGTGGATTTCCCAATTATATTCAAAGATACTTTGTCAAGCATAAAGCTATCTCCTACAAATTATGGAACATATCTTGGACTTGGTTTCTATGAGAATAATATGTTAAGTCTTACTGGAAGTTCTATTGGAAGAAAGTTCTTTTTTGAATATCCTTATAAAGATAGTCGTGAGAAAAAGATTTCCAATCGTTTACGAGGAATGGCTTATCAAGGGACTCTATGTTCTAATAAATTATTGGACAGTTTTTTGTATGTAGCACGTAGTGCTCCAATTTTTATACTGTATTCCATAAAAGAAGGTAGCGTTGAAAAAACATATGAATGGATAGGAGGATATCCAGAATATAAGACAGAAGAAAATGAGAGGTGGCAATCTGCACCTGTGAGTGCAGATAATAAAATGGCTTTTATTATGGCTTATGCAACAAATAATTATGTCTACTTATTATATTCGGGAAAGAGTATTAAAGAAGCAGGAACCGATGCTTTTAAAGCAAATATTATTTATCGGTTGTCTTGGGAGGGCAAACCTGCTGGTAAGTTTGAATTAGATTATTCATTAATAAATTTTTGTGTTTCTGATAATGATGATATCTTATATGGTTTAGCTGCTAAGGGAGAGATTGAATTGGTACGATATGTTTTAAAATAGTTTGAAGTATGAACCGCTTTTCATAGACAATCCTGTCCATAATCCTAAAGTGAAAGAACTGTGTTTGAAGATTATTCAAGAAGGTAAAATGGAGCAGGGTAACAAAACTGAAGTAATTAAAATCAAAGTTGATATAGATAAAACGTCTATTTCTTTAGCTCTTTTTGATTGGCAAAAAGAGTAGAAAGCAACTTTTACATTAAAAAAATAGTAAACATGAGAGTTTGTAAAGTTTTAAATATGTTATTGTTTGCTGTGCTTATAATATCTTGTACAGAACTTAAAACTACGTCCCAATGGGAGCCGAATTTACAAAACGAAGCAGTAGACAGTATTGGATATTCTTTGTTTGTGGATTCTATTGAGTATGTTTATTTAGAAACAAATGATAGTTGTCTGATTAGAAGTATTACTGACATCGTAGTAAGTAATAACCGTTTGTTTGTATTTGATGAACCGCAACAAACTATATGGGTTTTTGATCGTGAAGGCAAATATATAAATAAAATATGTAAGAAAGGTAGCGGCCCGGGTGAGTACTCTCAAATTTATCAATTTGAATATGATCAAAGAAATAATCAGATAGTTATTTTATCTTCTTGGGAACGTAAACTGTTGTTTTATACTCCTGATGGTGATTACTTAAATACGATTGAACTGAGTCTTAAAATGAAAGATTTCAAGATATGTCCTCAAGGAGGTTTTATTCTATCGAATTCGGGAATTGATAAGACAACTGCCGGCATTTATTATGTGAATGCCCAAGGTAAAGAAGAAAAATTATTGGTCGGTAGGCAAAACAATCATTTAGTTTATATTACTCCTCTTTGGGAATTATGTTCTTATGGGGATGTAATTTGTTTTATGGCTCCTAATTTCAATAATGCGGTCTATCATTATGAAAATCAACAACTATCCTTAGAATATCCTTTTCAGATGAAACCGGAACTGAAACATGACTACAAAGAAACTGTTTCTTTACAGCATTTTGAAGATTTTATTCGTACTTTTTATTTGGAAGGTGAAAAATGGATTTATGCTGGCTATTGGTCGTCTGTTGATGATACGCGAGCATTTCTCTATTCTAAAGAAAAAGGTGAGTATTGGATAGGTAAGTTTATGGTGAATGATTTGGATGATAAAGGAACCGGATCGACAATCTCTTTCAGTGATAATAATATGTTCGTAACTTATATGAATAATGATAATCCGGACGAGAATCCGGTTATTGGTATTTTACATCTGAAATAATACAATTGATGAGGAATGTCACTTCTGCTTGATAAGGATAATAAAGTTGTAGCCATTGGTAATCCTATTCATAATCCTAAAGTAAAAGAACTTCGTTGCAGCGGATGTTCTTCATCCGTTGCTTTTAAATATAAGAATCTTTAGATTTGTCTTTTACAAGATTATCACTATAGTACCGTTATTAATTAAATAGGGGAGGGTGAAAGGGTGTCCTTTCTTATATAGAGGTAATAAAATTACATGATTGAAGATTAGATTATTTTTAAGAACTATTGTTAACTTTGCGACCATATATATGTGGATATGAGGATTAAGATAATGATAGTTTTGACAGGATTGGCGATTATTTTAACTGCTATTTCTGTTTTTTATTGGCGACAAGACAAAGTTGAACAGTGGAATGGGATTGCTTGCACAACTCTGAAAGAAGCTTTGAACGAGGATTTGCAAAGTCGATGTGATTTAAAGGTTGAACATTATGGAAAGGGTGGATTCACTTCAATAGAAACAAAAATTCCTCGTAGTATATTTATTATCAGTGAGCGTGGAAGGAGGGAATATGAGATTGATTCCTGCAAACATATTCATAATATAATGTCAGATCCGCACATGCGACAGATTACCGGCATGGTGTTGGAAGAACGTCCTTTAGTAGCTGATACAATAAACTCTATATGGAAACGTTTATTAGATAAAGAGAAGATAGCAGGACAGACAAAAGTTCGAATTTCCGTGACGGATTTGGATAATCATACGACATCTGAGTCTTCTGCTGCTCCGAGAAAAATGGCTTGTGATAGTTTGCTTTCTTGTTATATAGGTTATAGATGTGAAATAGAAGTTACCGGTTTTATACATTATGCTTGGTTGGACAATATAGGGATAATGGATGGAATAATATTGTCCTCTCCTTTGTTGATTATGCTTGTATTGTATTTAGGCGGATTCTTTTTTAAGGATAAGCTGAGCTCTTGTTTTATAAAAAAAGTTCCGGTTGTAATAGAAAAGGAGGTACCGGTTATTGCAGTCGAAAAGACGGTATCTCATATTTACCAGTTAGAAAATGGCCTTTTATTTGATTTAGAAGATTCTTCATTGAGAGCGTTAGGTAAGGAACCGGAACATTTATATCCGCAATCGAAATTACTATTAAAAGCATTCCTTGAGGCGGAAAATAACATTCTGTCTTCAGGGGATATAATGTCTTTATTGTGGCCTGATGGGAATGGAACATTGGGTAAAGTGCATCAGGCAATTACTCGTTTGCGATCGTCGCTGACAAAAGTCTCACAAATTGTTCTATCTAATAATGGATATACCTATCATTTAATTTTGCCCCATTTCATCGAAGAAAATTAAATCTCTGATAATATGAATAGGTCTGACAGAGACTGCCAAATTATAAAATTAAGGCGTTGTCAGTAATTGTCAGCCTTAAAATGCCATTTGAAATGAGCTATTCGGTAAATTTGTATCATAGAAATAAACACAAAAGAATGTATTATGAAAACAAAATTACTAATTGTCGGCTCTTTATTAATGGTTGTAACTGCTACCTATTTCTGTGTTAACCCTGAAAAGACAGAATTGAGTGATTTGTTGCTGAAAAATGTGGAGGCATTGGCAGATAATGAATACGATTCGCCGACTCGTTGTTATGGAAGCGGATCTGTAGATTGCCCTTATTCAGAACATAATGTGAAATATGTAGTGGGGGGATATAGTCTTGAAGACCTCTATTAACATATTATTCTTTTTTCTTTTAATTTCATGTTCTTCTCCATCTTTACAGAAAGGTCTTGTTTACGAGGACTTCCCTCAAACTCAGGAACTGAAAGCAAAGGAAATTCAATTAGATACTGCTGTATTTCGTTATCCTTTTCGTATACGAATACAAGATGATATAGCTGTGATACTTGATTTGCATGGAACTGATCACTTTTTTCAAGTGTTTCGTTATCCACAATTCAGTTATATAGCTTCTTTGGGTAAGCGAGGTGATTCACCGGACGATATGCTTTCTGCCGAGAATGTTCGATGGAATAGACGTGACTGGTGGACGCTGGATGCTAATAAAAATGAATTAACTAGGGTTGTTTTTTCTGAATCCGATGATTCACTGCTTCGTGAGGAAGCGGTGTCACTGGACAAAGAAATACTTCGCGCTTTGGATTTTGTGCAATACGATGATTCCATCTTTATTATTCCCGATTACTCGGGAGACAATCGTTTTTGTTTTGTCAATCGTAAGGGAAAGTTACTTCGTAAGTTCGGTAATATTCCTACCGCTAATGAGGATGCTCTAAAACGTTCTCGTCCCGCATTAGCGCAGGCATGGCGTAGCTTTATTGATTATAATCCTAAAAATGGTGTACTGGCTGCTGCCACTCAGTTGGGAGAAGTCCTTGAAATCTATAATTTGAAAGATACGAGTCATGTGGTGCGCATAGGTCCGCATGGAGAACCGGAGTTTAAAGTTTCCGGTGGTTATGGAATACCTGCCGGTATTATGGGCTTTAGCGATATACAAGTGACTGACCAAGCTATTTATACGGTTTTCCACGGACGTACCTTTAAGGAATTGTCATAGCAGTCCAGGGGTAAAGAAATTGATGGCGGACAATATATTTATGTATTTAGTCTAAAAGGAGAGCCTCTAATGAGGTATGTCTTAGATCATTATATCTATGGAATTTCAGTAGATGAGGAACGGGGCATTATTACGGCTACGGATGTAAATAGTGATGAGCCGATTGTGGAATTTAAGATGT
>OBKS01002256.1_pt1 | contig 11438 bp, 10 predicted proteins | sample 1517381 | NCBI WGS metagenome assembly OBKS01 (sample SAMN04571686, study PRJEB22368) | human gut metagenome | biome: human gut; material: stool | host: Homo sapiens | place: Luxembourg | collected 2012-08-03
GATCCCGCCACTGACAGCTACGATCTGAAGGCTGAGCAATCAGCGCTTGCGAGGCTCAAACAAGTCTCAGGGAACGCCGGATCAGTAGTGCAGTACAAACCAGCGAATCGGCAAGACGAAGCAGACCTTCGCCGGAACCGACGGATCGAGCTGATGAAGCCCGTACCCGTAGAGCGGTTGCGTTTTAAATGTTCCTGTGGTGCAGGGGACGCCCGGGCAGACAAGGCCTCAAAAACCTTGCCTGTTACGGGAAAGCCTGCACCGTGTCAGGAAACCCCGCGCCTTAGACGCGGGTTGTTTAGTGCCGCGGTAAACTAAGCGGACTCAAGCTCACAATCAAACCATGGCTCTTACCCGCGAACAAAGCTTACTGTGGCAGGCAATGGATATCGGACCGCAGTGGCTGCTGCGCTCGTCCGAGGATCCGCTGCTCGCTTCTGAAGCGCCTCAAACCGGCGTAAAGGCACAGGCGGCGGTGCCGGTCGCTCGCGCTCAGCCGAGGACAGCGCCTACGGCAACACTGAAACCGGCTGCGAAACCCGCGCCTTTTGCGCGGCGTGTGCCGGCCGCTTCCGACGTTTCCACTGAGCCCAAGAAAGTGATTGCGGTGCAGGATGCCGCGCTTGCTGCGGCCGCCAAGACCGCGGGCTGGGACGAATTAAAGGGGCTGATTGCCCGGTGTCACGCCTGCGCCATGGCCGCGCACCGCATGCAGACCGTGCCCTCTGACGGAGCGCCCGGCTGTCCTTTGGTCATTATCGGTGAAGCCCCGGGGCGCGATGAGGATTTGGAAGGCATTCCCTTTGTCGGTAAAAGCGGACAGCTTTTAACGGCCATTCTCAAGGCGAGCGGCATTGAGCGCGGCAAAGATGCCGCGGTCATCAATGTGCTTAAATGTCGGCCGCCCGGAAACCGTGATCCGCTGCCGGAAGAAGCCGCAGCCTGCCGTGTGTTTTTAGACAGGCAGCTTGAGCTTTTGCAGCCCAAGGCGCTGCTTTTGATGGGGAAATGCGCGGTGGCGGCGATGATGCCCGAGGCTGCTCAGACTTCAATCAGCCGCTTACGGGGCTCGGTGCATGAAGTGCTGTGCGCCGGCCGCACTGTGAAGGCTGTTGTGTCTTATCACCCGTCGTACCTTTTGAGAAACCCGGCAGCCAAAGAAGTGAGCTGGCACGATATTCTCACAGCGAAGAGCCTCTTGGCTAAGGATTGAGCACGAATTAACTTGGAAGATTTTTCTGATGGACTTTGAACTTTGGTATCTCGCGGCTGTGCCGCTTTTGTTCGGTGCGGGCTGGTGGCTCAGAGGCGTAGACGGCCGGCAGCGCAAGGAAGAAACGCACGGCCTGGACGACAACTACTTTAAGGGCCTGTCACTTCTGTTGTCCGACAAACCCGATAAGGCGATCGACCACTTTATGGAAGTGGTGCGCCTTGACCCCGAAACCGTGGATCTGCACCACGCCTTGGGTAACCTCTTTCGCTTCCGCGGACAGTTTGATCAGGCAATCCGCATTCACGAAAACCTCGTTAAGCGCGGGGAACTCTCCGAAAGCGAAAGGATGCTTGCCTTGTCTGAACTTGCCCAGGACTTTCTCAAGGCCGGGATGTACGACCGCGCGCAGGCTGCCTACGAGATGCTTGCGCAGAGTAAAGACCGCAAACTCGAAGCGCTTGACGCGCTGATGCACATCTTCTGCACGGAGCGCGATTGGGTCAAGACCGCGGAAACGGCCGAGACGCTTGAGAAAGACTTCGGGCGTGACCTTTCGCACGAAATCTCACACTACTGGTGTGAGCGCGCGGAACTCGCGCGTAAATCCGGCGACATTGCCCGCGCCCGCGAGTTTCTCAAGAATGCCCTTACGGTTAAGGCCGACAACGTCCGTGCGCTGGCGCTTACCGCGGATGTAGCGCTCTCTGAAGGAAAGACCGACGAAGCGCTTGCCGCGTGGAAGCGGATCGAAGACGACAATCCCCGCTACCTCTCGCTTATTGCCGCCAAAAAAGCCGATGTGCTGGCGGTCCGAAACCGCGGGGAGGCCCTCTCGTTTCTGAAGAAAGCGTTTGCCGAAACCGGAAGCGTTGATATTCTCGCCGCAACCGTGAACCGCCTGGATAACAGGGAGGGCCCCGCGGCCGCCGGCGCCTTTGCAGTGGCTGCCTTAAAGCAAAAGCCTTCGCTTTCGGCGTTCAGTGTCCTTTGCGCCATGCGACGCAAGGAAAATCCGGAAAGCGAGGAGGCCGCGCTTTTAGCCGACATCACCGCCAAACAAGCCAAAAAGCTCGGGCGCTATCAGTGCCGCCACTGCGGCTTTTTGGCGCATACCTTCCTGTGGCAGTGCCCGGGGTGCGAAACCTGGGACGCGTTCCCGCCGCAGCGTATTGAAGAGTCTTAAGAAAACGGCCCGTCAGAGAAAACTTCCGGCGGGCCGAACTGTCAGCGCTTTGAAAGAACCTTACTTTTTCCAGAAGCCCTTTCTCAGTACAACGCGGTAGCCGTCGGGGTCCTCGTAGCAGGCCGAAGCCCCGTCGTTATAGAGTTCCGGAACCGGAACCTGGGTAAAGCCCGCATCAAAGAGGGCTTTAAGACGTCGCTCCCAGTGCTCGGCCTCAGGGAGCGAAAAAACGAGGAAGTGGTTGACGGTGGCGTTTCTCGGTACCGGATCGGTCCCTCTCTTTTGCGAGATCTCAATCTGATAAGGCCAGTCTCTGTGGCCGAAGATCACGCCGTCCCATCCCTGCTGCTCGGTGTAGCGGTCCAGAATTTCAAACCCGAGACCGTCGCGGTAAAAGAAAATGCTGCGCTCCAGATTGTCGGTGGGATGCGCAAATCTGAGCTTCGGGATGTTTTCCATAGTGTTCCTCTTTTGGCGAAAAACCGAATCGGCCGGGGGAGACTGGTTCAATACAGAGCTCCGTCAGCCATTCATGGATTATGGCACTGCGGGCGGCAAATTCAAGATGCCGCAGAAAGCCGGGTCGGGCGGCAAAGTGCAATGGTTGGCAACAAAGCCGGTTTTTCGCGCGCCACGGGCTCTAAAATGCCCGGCAACAAACATCGGACCGCTTTCCCAGTCGGTCCCGGCAAAAAGGAAATTAAAAAATGAAGACGGAAGTTCAGACAACGGCAGCCTCAAAAGTTAAAGGCGCCGCACTCATCGTGGGTGTGTACGAAGGCAAAACCGCAAAGACCGTCATCTGGACGGCCGCAGGCGAAAACGCCGCTGCAAAACTTACGAATGCCGCAGCGCTTATTAAGGCGGGCGACATCAGCACCAAGCCCGGTAAAACAACGGTCCTGCTGCAGCCCGCGGGCCTTGGCGTCAGCCGCCTTGTGATTGTCGGGCTCGGCAAAGCGGGCGCGATGACGCAGGATGACTATGTTGCTGCCGTTAAGGCTGCCGTGAAAGCCGCGGGCACCAGCGAAGTAATTCTTGCTGCCGAGGACTGGACCGTCACCGACAGAGATGAAGCCTGGAAGGCGCTTACCGCAGCCCGCACGGCGTTTTGTACACTCGCACCCAAAATTACCCTGAAGACCGCGCACACCGAAGGCGCTGTGCTTGAAAAGCTCGTGTGGCTTTCCGATAAAAAGACCAAGGCCGTGGCCGACGCGCTTGAAGCCGGCCGCATTGAAGCCGAAAACATTCACTGGGCGCGGCACCTCGCGGAACTCCCGCCCAATATCTGCACGCCGCACTATATTGCGCAGACCGTAAAGGAACTCACCCGCAAGCGCGGTACGGGCCTCAGCGTCAAGATCCTGGACCGTAAGGCGATTGAAAAAGCAAAGATGGGCGGCGTCCTGGGCGTTTCCAAAGGCTCTGCCGTTGAACCCGCCTTTATCGAATTTTCGTATAACGGCGCCGGCAAAGCCGCACCCGTGGTGCTCGTGGGCAAGGGGATCACGTTTGACGCAGGCGGTATTTCTCTGAAGCCCGCGCGCGGCATGGATGAGATGAAGTTTGACATGTGCGGCGCAGCCGTGATGCTCGCCGCAGTCAAAGCCGCGGCTGAACTTAAGCTCCCCGTGAACGTCACGGCCCTTGTCGTTGCCTGCGAAAACATGCCTTCGGGGACGGCACTGAAACCCTCTGACGTCATCACGGTGTCCGACGGCAAGACCGTGGAGATTTTAAATACCGATGCCGAGGGGCGCCTCATTCTTGCCGACGCCCTCGTGCGTGCCGCAGCCTTTAAGCCGGCGGCAGTCGTGGACGCCGCTACGCTCACGGGCCACATCATTGTGGCGCTCGGAAGCGCACACTCCGGCCTTTTTGCCAATGATTCGCGTCTGGCGGCAGAACTTAAGGCTGCGGGCGACATCGCCTGCGACAGCGTCTGGCGCATGCCGCTCGGAAAAGACTACACGGAGGCCCTGAAGTCCGATGTGGCCGACATGGCCAATATCGGTGCAGCCGCAGGCCCGGGCGCAAGCATCGCGGCGGCTTTTCTGGAAGCGTTTGCTCCGAAGTGCCCCTGGGCGCACCTGGATGTCGCAGGTACCGCCAACACCCACAGCGGCCAGAAAAAAGCGACGGGCCGGCCGCTGCCGCTTCTTTTGGCCTGGCTCAGAAGCCGTGCCGCAGAGGAATTTAAGGATGCGGTCCCCGCTGAGAAAGCTCAAAAAACTTCTGCCCGCAAAGGCAGAAAGGCAGCCAAATGAGCGCCTTAAAACTTGGGGTGGTCACCGCTGCCGCAGCGCTCATGCTGGCGGGCTGCGGCAAAGGTGACGTGGCGGACGTCTCGCTCGGGATCTTCACCTTGAAGGACATCACCGTGAACGCCTTTGTCGATCCCGAAGTGCCGGGCGTCACCTGCCACGTCGCTTCCATTGAGTCTCCGTTAAGCCTCACGGACCCTTCCGAGAGCGCGGTTTCCTGCCGGCAGACCGGGGAGATCACACCCGCGATGATTGAGCGCATCAAAACCTCAGGCAGCGACGGCGACGTGATTTTCTCCAAGAGTAAAAGCGTCTTTTTAAAGCGCCTCAAGATCCGCCGGATCTTTGATGCCAAAAATCAGACGCTTATTTACATCTCGTACGCCACGAAGGAAACCACCGGAAGCTTTGAGCACAGCATCTCCACGATTCCGCTATGGGGAACGGCGGCGTACGTAAAGCCTGTTTCTGCCGCAGGGGAAAGCGGGGGAGCTCAAAGCCGCTTTTAGTTTTCAGGCCGAGTCGTTAAGATGACGGGATCATGGAACAGATCGACTTTCACTTCGGCGTTGCCAACCGCTCGCTTTATGCCTGCCGCCTTATTAAAAAGGTGCAGGGCATGGGGCTTTCTGTTGCCGTCTGGAGCCGCGATCCCGTTCTTTTAAAGCGTGTCTACGATGATCTTTGGCGTTTTGAGGATCTCACCTTTATCCCACACAGCTGGGCCAAGGACGCCTATGCCTCAGAATGCAGCGTGCATTTCAGTTCGGTCTTTTCCGACCTGCCGCACGACAAGGTGCTGATTCTTTTAGACGAAGCGGTGCCTGAAAACTGGCAGGACGCGTTAAAACCGTTTGAGCGTGTGGTTGACATCGTCACAAGCAACGCGGCGGAACTCACCGCCGCCCGTGCACGCTACCGTATTTACCGGGCTGCGGGCGTTGTGCTCAAAGCCTATGACAGGAGCAAATCCAAGTGAACCCGACTTTTTCTTCGCCTGTGCTGCAGGAACGTGTGACGTACACCTGGGAAGACCTTCAGAAGGCAGCGGCCGGCGTTTTCACGGATACGCTCACAAACGAGAAGGCACGGCTTGAGTCGCTCGCGCAAAAAGGGATTCCGCTGCAGGATATGCCGCCCGCAGAGCCCGCTGCCCCCGTGACGCCAACCGATCAGCCGCGGACACCGGTTTTTGAAGAGCCTGAGGCAGCCCGGCCTGCGGGCGAGCCCCAGGTGCAGGCCGCTTGTGCGGTGCCCGCTGCCGCTGCGCCCCGGACACAGGCCTCTGCTGCGCCTGCGTCCGCCTGCATGCATGCGGGTTTCCGTATGGCCAAAAATGCGCAGGCCGTGGAGTCCGCCCCGCGCGCGAAGGCCTCTGAAACACCGGCAGCCGCAATGCAGGGGGCATCACCCGCAAAGACCGTTGACGAGCACATGATTGAAGAAATGACCCATGAGGTCACCGCACAGCTTTGTGAGCGCCTTGCAGGCAACATCGACATCATCGTGGAAATGGCGCTGCAGACCGCCGCGGGCCGCATCCGAAAGGACCTCGGAAAGGCCGTGGAAGTCGCTGTGGAGCAGACCGTGCGGCAGACGCTCGGCAAACTCTGAGAGCAAAGAAAAGCCGCCCGCAGGACGTTTCCCGGGCGGCCTTGACGTAAAAATCCGTCTGCTTTTAAGCCGTCGCCCCGCTGACGGCTTTTTTCATGCTCGCAATTGCTTCGGCGTAACCGGCTTTGGTTTTCTTGCCGTAGACGGCGCTTCCCGCGACAAAAACGTCGGCACCGGCGAGGGCACACTGAGCGATGTTTTCGGGCTTGATGCCGCCGTCCACCTCAATGAGAATCCTCCGGCCGCTTTCTTTTTCGTACTGATCAAGCATCGTGCGCGCGGCGCGGATCTTTGTAAGAGCCGAGGCAATGAACTTTTGGCCGCCGAAACCGGGATTGACGCTCATCAGAAGAATCACGTCCACCTTATCCATGACATAGGTGAGGTAGTCGAGGGGCGTTGCCGGATTAAAGACAAGGCCCGCTAGACACCCGTTGTCGTGAATAAGGCTTAACGTGCGGTCAATGTGCCGGCTTGCCTCACAGTGAAAGGTGATGATGTCGGCACCGGCCTTGGCAAACATCGGTACGAGCGCATCAACGGGCTCGACCATCAGATGCACGTCAATCGGAACCGAGCTGTGAGGGCGCACGGCTGAACACACCAGGGGCCCCACCGTGAGGTTGGGCACGTAATGGTTGTCCATCACGTCAAAGTGAATCCAGTCGGCTCCGGCATCGATGACGTCACGGATTTCTTCGCCGAGACGGGCAAAGTCCGCGGAAAGAATAGAGGGGGCGATGAAACACGCGCCTTTTTCAGGAAATTGTGTGACCGGCATAGCGGGTGGGGTTCTGTCAGGAATTGATGGTGATGAGCACGGTGAAAACGACTTCCGGGCTCGTTGCCGGTCATTGTAATGAGATTGGGCTCAGCCTTCGATGAATTCGCGCAAAACGCGGTCTTTAACCGAGAGACGTTCGGCAAAAGCGGGCGGGAAAAAGCCGCACCGCAGTTTGCCCCGTGAGCTCACAAGCGTGATGTTGCCGCGGTGAGCCAGCTGGGCGTTCGTGGAAAACTGATGGTAGGCGTCCGTGGCGTTTAAGACGCGGCACGTCTTTTTTTCCGGTTCATGGTTAAAACTTCCTCCTAACGGGCGGGCTGAAACGCCTCGATTTCTTCCTGTTTCAGGGCATATGTCCGGGACAGCTCAGCACCACCGAGACAAGGCATTGTAGTCAAAAGTTACTCAGTAAAAACCCTAGATTACCCCAAAACGTAAAGATTTCTAATGGGAGTTCTAAAAAACTTTACCTATCCGACGTATTGCCTAAGTTTTTTCTCTCCTGCTGCTTGTCAGTTGTCAAGATACCGAGAGGTTTACGGGCAAAAACGTGTCTCACGGGTCCGAAACGGGCCCCTTTCTGACAAAATCAGAAACGATTTCACAGACCGCGGCAGCGCTGAAGCTATCAGCTCTGCCGCACCGACAAACTCACTCAGAATTAGGCCGAGCTATATGGCAATAATCGTTCACAAGTACGGCGGAACGTCCATGGGCAGCGTGGAGCGCATTAAAAATGTCGCGCGGCGCGTCGCCAAATGGCACAAAGCCGGATATCAGATGGTGGTTGTGGTTTCGGCCATGAGCGGAGAAACGAACCGCTTGATCGGGCTTGCCAAGGAAATCATGCCCAATCCCGATCCCCGGGAACTCGATGTGATCGCCAGCACCGGCGAGCAGGTCTCCATCGGGCTGCTTGCGATGGCGCTTAAATCAATCGGCGTGGATGCCGTGAGCTTTAACGGTTCGCAGGTGGCGGTTCACACCGATAGCGCCTTTACCAAAGCGCGCATCGAAAGCATTGACTGCGAACCGGTAAAGCGTGAGCTTGACGCCGGCAAAGTCGTGATCGTTGCGGGCTTTCAGGGCAGAGACGCCGACGGCAACGTCACCACGCTCGGGCGCGGCGGGTCCGATACCTCGGGCGTCGCGATGGCCGTTGCCTTAAAGGCGCAGGAATGCCTCATCTTTACGGACGTGGACGGCGTCTATACGACGGACCCCCGTATTGAGCGCAAGGCCCGCAGGCTTGACGCGATCAGCTTTGAGGAAATGCTCGAGCTTGCGAGCCTCGGATCCAAGGTTCTGCAGATCCGCAGCGTCGAATTTGCCGGCAAATACAAGGTTCCCCTGCGTGTTTTGTCGAGCCTGACTGATCCGGATATCCCGGTTGAAAAAGAAGCCGTAAGCGGCACATTGATTTCGTTTGAGGAAGATCCCAAGATGGAAAAAGCCCTTGTCACCGGTATTGCCTGCACCCGCGATGAATCGCAGGTCACCCTTTCTCATGTGCCCAATACCCCGGGCATCGCTTATAAGATCCTGGGACCGGTTGCGAGCAACAATATTGATGTTGACATGATCGTGCAGAACACCGGTAAGGACACGACGGACTTTACGTTCACGGTCCCCAAGGGCGACCTTGAAAAGACAGTGAAGGTATTAAAGAGCGGAGTGCTGCCCGTCACAGGCCCCTGCGACATCACGACGTCCTCGAACATCGCCAAGGTGAGCGTTGTGGGCGTTGGCATGCGCACCCACGCCGGTGTTGCCTGCAAGATGTTTGAAACGCTTGCCAAAGAGGGCATCAACATTCTCATGATCGGCACCTCGGAAATTAAGGTGAGCCTTGTGATCGAAGAGAAGTACATGGAGCTTGCCGTGCGGGCGCTGCACGACGCCTTCGGCCTGGATAAGGCACCTGCGACGGAACTTTAAAAAACCGTCAGACACAAAAAAGCGGCCTGGAAAAAATCCGACGGCCGCTTTTTTTGTGTCCGTAAAACCTCAGGCTTTGATTTCGCCGTAGACCGCGTCGATTGCGTCTGCAAAGCGCGCCTTGATCGGGCCGCGCTTTAATTTGAGCGTGGGGGTTAAAAGCCCGTTATCAATCGTCCAGGGCTCAAGCATAAGTTTGACGGAGCGGGGCACGGCGTAGTTGGGAAAGCGCGCAGCCGCGGCCTTCACGCGCTTTAAGACGGCCTGGCGTGCAGCACGGTTGTTAAGTGAAGCGGGATCGTCGGCATTGAGCTTAAGCTCGGTTGCAAGTTCCTTCCAGCGCTCGGGGTTTAAGACCACAAGCGCCCCGATAAAGGGCTTATTTTCACCGAAAACCATCGCCTGACTGATGAGATGGTCATTTTCAAGCGCCTGCTCAAGGTCCGCGGGCGGCACCTTCTCTCCGGTACTCGTCACAATGATTTCCTTGATGCGGCCCTTGATCCGGACGTGACCGTCGGCGTAGATGTCGGCCTGATCGCCCGTCTTAAGCCAGCCGTCATCGGTAAAGACGCCCTTGGTGTCGGCGGGGCGGTTCCAGTAGCCGAGCATCACGGAGGGGCCGCGCACCTGCAGCTCATCGTTTTCGCCCAGACGGATTTCAACGTTGGGAAGCGCCACGCCAACCGTTGTCGGGTGATTGAAGCCCTCTTTGTTGACGGCAATGATGGGGCTTGTTTCCGTCATACCGTAGCCCTGCATGATGTTCACGCCGAGCCCCAAAAACGTTTTACTCACCTGGGGGTTAAAGGCTGCGCCCCCGGCAATAAAAATATGCGGACGGCCGCCGAAGACGGAGCGGATACCGGCGCCGACCTTTTTATCCAGGAATCCCGCAAAGAGGGGATCAAGGAGCGCGAGAAGGCCGCCCGACTCAACGGGCAGCCCGTTTTCACGGCAAAAGCGCCGGTAGCCGCAGTCCACGGCCCACTGAAACAGAAACTGAATGAATTTCGGCTTTTTGGCGAGCTGATCCTGGATTTTCTCGTAAATCTTTTCGTAAATCCGCGGCACGCTCATCATCACGGTCGGACGGATCTGCTTTAAATCGTCCTGAATGAGACTGATGTTGCGGTTAAAGGCAACGCGGTTGCCGCAGCCCAGGGCCGTGTAGTACGTGGTCGTGCGCTCAAAGGTGTGCGAAAGCGGCAGGAACGAAAACCAGACGTCTTCGGCTTCCGGGCAGACGTTTTGCAGCACTCCGGTCACGTTGGCAAGAATTGCGCGGTGCGTGAGCATCACGCCCTTGGGTTTGCCGGTCGTTCCAGAGGTGTAGACAAGCGCCGCAAGATCCGTGGGTTCGGGTCCGGCGGGAAGTTCTGCCCCTGCGCCGCCCGCAAGCCACGCCTCAACCCCCACGACGCGGATTCCGTCTTCCTTGTGATCTTCCACTTCATCGTCCGTGATCACCACGGTCTTTAAGAAGGAATGGGGTTCGGTATCGCGGATCGCTTCCCACTTCGCCTTTTTGGCGGTCACCAGCACGCGCGCCTGGCTGTCGTTCATGATGTAGGAGGAAGACCCCGCCGTATCCACGGCGTGAAGCGGCACAGGCGTCAAAGCACAGGCAAGCGCAGCCTGGTCAAAGACGACGGCCGTGAAACAGTTGGGCAGCAGCATTGCCACGCGCTCGCCCCGGTTTAAGCCTTCGGCGGCAAGCGCATGACGCCAGACATTGACCCGATCAACGGTCTCTTTGACCGAATAGGTTTTCCAGGTCTTTTCTTTGGCCGACCACTGGGTGTAAATCGGCATGTCGGCACGCTTTTCGAGGTGATGCGTGAGCAGTTCGGGCAGCGTTCTTAAAAGATCAAGCTCACGGCGGCGTTCCAGAGCGGCTGCTGATAGCGGTTTATTCATCGTTTTTTTCGTATTCGTCAGCGCAGTCTCTCATCCGTTTGAGTGACTGCAGTGCCCGTCGGGCAGGTGATTCCGTAACTCTAACGCATAAGGGCTTTTTCGAGGGCGTCAAGGGGCAAAAACTCATCCGTACGGATGATGAGGGTGCGACGCTGCCCTGTCGGATAATGTTAGGCCTCCGCGGGAAACGTGTCCCGCGGAGGCCGAAAGAACGCAACGGCCGGCAGTTACGCCAGGGCGTTTAAGCGCGAGAGGGCGATCTGCGCAATGAGTGTGGCCGCAGCGGGCAGCACCTCATCGTTAAAGTCAAAGGCCTGGCTGTGCAGCGTTGCCGTATGGTTGGTGTCACGCACGCCCACGCGCATGATGGCGCCCGGAATTCTGGCCTGGTATTCGGAGAAGTCTTCCGAACTCATAAAGGGCGTCATTTCCGGCACGACGTGCTCGGGGCCGTAGAGTTTTGTGGCGGCGTCAATGCCGGCACGGTGCAGCTTTTGCCGGATATCCATATACAGA
>OBKS01002257.1_pt1 | contig 11422 bp, 29 predicted proteins | sample 1517381 | NCBI WGS metagenome assembly OBKS01 (sample SAMN04571686, study PRJEB22368) | human gut metagenome | biome: human gut; material: stool | host: Homo sapiens | place: Luxembourg | collected 2012-08-03
GTATTTCATTTTTTTCATCTAAATACTTCTCAATCTCATAGCTTGTCTTATTTTTTGCATGAGGCATTCCATCCATTTTTTGAGTTATATTCATTATTCTTGTTTCTTCTTCTTCAAGAAATTCCAATTTTGATTTTATGTATTTTTTTCTATTTCTAAAATCTTTTAAATCTTTTCTAGTCATTGCACCACTCCTAATCTTCTTTTGTTTATTAGGTGTCGTTAGATTTCTTTAATCTTCTTGTTTTTCTACTGCAATTTGCCAATCTTCAGCCAACATATCAGCTTGACTTGCTAACCAGCCTAATTGAACTCCAGATGTTCCTACAAATGCTATTGCTCTATTCCCTATTGCCTCATGTTCTGCATTGATTATTTCATCTTCATTGTTTTTATAACTGATATTAGTTGCTAATTCTATGTATTGATTTTTTCCATTCCAGCCTTTTCTTTGTAATTTCTTACCTTCTTTTAATAATTGAATAGCCTTTCCAAAGTCTAAATCTTCTGTTTTTTCTGCCTCTGGTTTATTCTTCATTAACTGATTATATCTATCAGCCTTTACCACTAAAGTATCATATTTATCCTGGTCCACCGTTATTGTTGGTGTACAAAATGCTCTATCTAATGCCATTTTCTATTCCTCCTCTATTTTTATACATCTATTTTCAAATTTCTTATAAGCATCAAAATACAACTCCTTTTTATCTCCATTGTATGTACATTCATAATACATTCCATCGAATAGGCTTGTACTTAATAAAGCTTTATGATTTTGTAATGTTTTACTATACCAAACATCAAATACTTCAAATTCCGGAACATTGTCGCTTTTATCTAAATGCTCCATTGCATAATTTCTAACTATTTCTTTACATTTTTCAATAAATTGTTCACTACCCATTTTTTAAACCTCCATTAAAATAATAAATTTCCATTTTCATCTGTTATTCTACCAGTTATGTTTTTAACTTCTTCAGTTTCTATTGGATTTTCCCTTGTTATTCCTTTTATAGTCCAAAATTGAGCTTCTTCTAGTTTTGTCATTGCTAATGATGTCTCTCTGCTTGATTTGCAGTTTGTTTCTATAAAATCGTACACATCAGAAAACATATTTCTAATATCATCAATTCTATTTTGCTGTTCTTCAGTTGTGTTTGTGTATTTTGCTCTATCATTCATTACTTCTTTTCCTCCTTTCTCCTTTGATTTTTTTGAAATTGCTCCCAAATTTTGTCGAATTTCACTTTTGCATGTGCTTTTCTGTGTTCTTTCATCAGTTGTTGTCTTTGAATTTTTCTTGCTAAACTTCCCATAATCATCTTCCTTTCTATTTTCAATTTTTGTTATTGTCCTATGTGCTTTAACAAATTTTTCACAATAGGTTAAATGCTCACTTGCCAATTTGCAATTAAGAAAATAACCACAATCTAAACATACATTTCTAGCCATTTCTTAATCCTCCAATTTTTTATTTCTTCTGTTTTCAAAATCGTTTTTCAGCCTTGCTATACTTAAATGTATATATGTTACATTATTTATTCCAATTTCTAAAAAGCATTTATATAATTCTTGATAATGATAATCTGTCGGATTCCATTCTTGCATATTTTCCAAATGATAACTTTCACTCTCTATTAATTTTCCTAAAAAGTAATTTTCTAATTTTTCATATATGTCTTTTTCTTCTTTATTTGCACTGTTTAATTCTTTTATGCATTTTTCTTTATTTATATTATCTTCAATCAGTTCTTTGTATTCTTTTGTTGTTATAACTGCATATCCTATATTACCTTCCATCTCTTATTCCTCCCTATATCATTAGTAAGTGCATTGGATTATAGCAACCATATCTTTTATGTATATATGAAGCTATATCTTTTGCACCATTTCTTGCTATACCTCTAGCCATTAATAATTTTATAAATCTTTTTCTTGTTATGTTTCCAACCGTAATACTTAATTCATGAGTATTACTTATAACTTCATTCTCATAAAAACTATTATCTGGATTAAATCTTTCTACGGTATTTGGTTCAACAGTTATTTCATTTATTACTGCATTTTCAATTTGTATTTCCTTTCCATCTAATGTTTTCATTGTCAAATTTCCACACATCATTTCTCCCATTTACTTATCCCTCACATTATATTTAATTTTTAATTCATCTAGGTTTTTAGCAGCCTTTATGTCATCTTTTATTCCATAATAACTAACTGCAAAGCCAAATATAAAACTAATTATAAAAACTAAAATCGTCCACAACATTTTAATTTCCTCCTAATTTCCTAATATTTGATAAGCTATCAATCTATGTAATTTCTCATTTTCTTCTAGGTCGCAATCTCTTGTGTGCGACCTAAATAAACCTAATCTATATAATCTATTATGTGTTTTCCATTCTTTTAACCAACTTTTATAACTCCTCTTGCTCTGATAGTTTGTCCTCTTTTTAAATAATATCAATATAACTGTCATTTTCTTTACATCTGTAATTAAATAGGAATTTACTATTCTTACAAAATTAGAATTATATTGAATTTTTACACCCTCAATTTCAATTTCATTCATTTGTTTTCTCCTTTTTCTTTTTTGCACATTTCAAATCTTTCAAAATTCGAGGTGTATATTGTCTATTTTCTTGATTTCTTTTCAATGTATCCAAGTTTTTTTCTACCTGCTCTAGCTCTCCAACTATTCCTTTAACAATATAATTATCAACAAATCCTTTTGTTGTATTTATCAGCTCCAGCTTTTCTTTTATTATTCTTCGTTCTTTTCTTGAATTGATTAACTTTTTAGCTGTTGCCATAACCTCAATAGCATTTAAATTGCCTAATTCAAGTTCATGTAAATAATCTGTTGTTTCATCATCTTTTATTGATAGTTGGTCCTCTAATTCTTTTTTTACATCATAAATATTTGTAAAAATACTTTTAAAATCAGCAATCGCTTTCTTTACCTCTTCCATATTGTCTAGCTGCATGGTGGTCCCTCCTTTGTATTATTTATTTAATAGTTCTTCTAAAACTTCTATTGCTTTGCATAATTCATTTATTTGGTCATTTAATAATCTAGCTTCAACTCTATTGCTTGTTATTGTTGCTATTTTTCTTTTTTCTAAAATTTCTTTTTTTAGCTTTTCTATTTCTTCTTCAATATCTCTTTTTCTAATATAACTATGTGAATAAACTTTATGTTCTTCAGCATGATAAACCATTAATCCTTTTCTAATTATTTCTTTTACTCTATCTTCATCTAATAATCTTAATTCTGAACTATTTTTTATGGCATAATCTTTCAATGCATTGATTAATGCTTCATCTTCTTTTCTTACAATTTCATAAATAACTTTTTGAGTAACTGAATATATTCCATTTTCTTCTTTTATATCCATTTATTTTTCCTCCACAACTTCTTTAACACCAGTTTGGAATTTATATAATTCTTTGTATAACCATTTTTTTGCCTTTTCCAATGCCTCTTGCTCATCCTTATAATCGTAAGGATGGAATGTATCAAAATTTATTTCATAATATCTATTTTCTTTTTCATTCCAACAGTATTTATTTATTGAAATACTTGCTCTGAATGACTTTGTAGGTCTATTTATTTTTAACCTAATATATTTATTTTGTTTTAAGAAATATATTTTTTCCATTTAATTTCTTATCTCCTTTGGCAAATATATTGTTCCACCATGCTTTTCTATAATGTCAATAAAATCTTCAATGGTTGTCCCAGCTAATATGTTGTATTTATCTGTATGGATCCATGCAACTGCTTGTTTATTTATTGCCTCTACTGAATACGGACTATTTGAAAAATTATCGCATGGCAATACCTCGTCCCAATCTGCAGTTTCAAAATATAATACTTTATGTTTTATTTCATGATGTTTCCATTTTCTTTTAAATATGTCCTCATTATCTTCTATAAGTTCGCTCCAATGGTCATAAGGTAGTCCAGCATTATGTTCGTATGGTGCATCGTCCCAATCATCTCCCCATTGTTTTTCAAAATTGTTTGTGAACCATGCTTTGTTTCTATCAACATAACACAATTTATATTCATCATAATGGCAACCAGTACATCCCATTTTTTCTACTCTGCAATGGTCCCATTCCTTACCTGTACATTTCATTTGCGGTCCTCCTTTTTTCTTCTTTGCCATTCTGCTTCGTAACAATCTTCACAAACTGCAAATCCCATTCCCATGTCTGTATGTATTTCTAATGAAGTATAGCAATCTCCGTATTTTAGCTCTTTTCCACATTGAGCACAATTTACTATTTCTTCTAAATCGTTGCAATAACATTTAACATTCCAATTAACTGGTACACCATAATCTTCATATTGGTGTTTTTGCCTATTCCATCTATTTAGCAATATTATTTGTTTTTCCATTTTTCTCCCTCCATCTTTTGAATTTGGTAACATGCATGTCTAACTTCTTCAAATATTTCTTTTGTGGTCCATCTTCTTCCACCACTTCTTAATTCTTTTGGTAATAGCTCCTCATATCCTCCATAATCTCCATAATGTGCATAATCCCAACCAATAAATTTTCCATCTAGTTTTTCATTGTCATTAATCCATAAATGGTCGTCTGAATATGTAACACCTCCATGGACATCTATATCGTTTTCATCTATTTTTGAATTGTTAGGTAGTTTTATATATGCAGTCGGATGAAATCCTAAATTTAAAATAAAATATAATAATCCGAAGCAATAACCAGTTGATAATATTTCTCTTTTTTGTTCTGTAGAATATATCATTTCTCTCATTTTTCAATCTCCTCTATCATTACTGCAACATTTGCATTTGCTGCATAATATTTTTCAACTTCTAATTTAACAACTTGCTTATCATCTAAATATGCAATTCCATTTAATGAATCCAATATACTTTTTGCAATATTGTCCGTATCTGGTTTTACTGTTGGAAATATTTCATCATTTAGCATTTGTTGTTTCTTCTTTTTGCTTGCACTTTTAGGAACTTCATAATAAGCAATAATCTTTACTTTTAATGGCTTTTCTAGTATTTGTTGACCTCTGTATTTTTCTAAATAGCAAGTTTTAATCCAATTTTCATAGGCAACTGTTTCCTTTGGTGTATATGCAAATTTTCCGTTAAATCTAGGTCTTTGCTTTGCCTGTACCTTACCTTGAACAATAAAATTAATCTTCATAATTTATCATTTCTCCTTTTTTCTTATCAGTCAGTTTTGTTTTAAAATTTTATACAATGATGGTCATTTTTTTATACCAAATTTGATAAAATTTATGGCAGATTTTAATTTTTTATACTGCAATAATAAAATTACATGTCTAAAAAATAAATCGCCTTAAAATTGATTTTGAGATGTCATATTTTTAATTGTTGATAATCTGTTACCATTTTGCCGACATCGGGAAGATGTTCTTTCTTCCCAATATCAACATATTTGCAGTGATTAACCCCTATAAAATTATAATCCTCTAACTTCTGACAACCTAAACACCATTGATTTTGAATTGCCTTTTCACATACTCCAGTTAACTTTGGATATTTTCTATTATTAACCATTCTTTTTCTCCAGCTCATTTCTAAAACATACAATAAAATAATTCATAAAATCTTCAAGCCTATTTTCATCATCTATTGTAATTGGACAATACTTTTTTGCTGCTAAAAATATTCTTGTAAATAATTTTTCTTTTAAATCCGTTAAATATATTTTGTAGGGACTTAAATATATTTGAGCAATAGCATAATATTTTAGTTGTAAATCGAATTTCATTTGCTCTGGTAAAGATTTATCATTTTCAATATATAATTCTAATTTCTTTAATGTTGTTTCTATGGAGATTCTATCTGTTTCATTAAGCCCCTCAAAATTCTTATTCTTTTTATTTATAAATAAATATAAAGAATTTAATTTTATTTTATTTAATCTATTATTTTTATTATCCTTATTATTATTATTATCTTTATTATATTGTGGTCGGTTGTTGGTCGTTTGATGGTCATTTGATGGTCGGTTGTTGGTCGTTTTTTCTCTGCTGGATTGATAAAACCCATAATTTACAATAGTTACAAGAGTATATCTGTTGGTCGTTTTAACCACTATTTCTCCGAGTTTTTTGTAATTTTTCTAATGCTGTTCTCACTTGTCTAATAGATAAGCCAGTTTCTGTTGCTAAAGTCTCTCTTGAAGTTATTTTTTGTCCTGGAAGAATTTCTATGCCATGCCATTTAGCTGGAGTCCAATTAACTGTTAATAATAAATGAGTAAAGACTCTAAACACATTAATATCATCATACCATTCCCAGTCGAGAATTTTTCTATGTAAATTGATAAACCCCTCTGTGTACATAACATTCTTCCTTTCGTACTAATTTATTTTTGTAAAAATGGATCATCTTCATTTGTAGAATTATCTTTTGTATTTTCAGTAACTGTTTGTTGCTCTTGTTGTGTTTCTTCTTGAATTGGCTCTGTTACTTCAAACTCATTGTCAACATACTCATAAGTTCCATCTTCTTTTATTTCTGCCATGTCGCTTTCCATAGCTTTTTGCATATCAACACTCATGATACCCCATTTAGAAATCAATTGTCTTAACATTGTTTTATATGCCATACCATCAAAATCTTTTTCCCAGAATGTGTATCCTTTATGTGCTTTATACCCCATTGAATATTTTTCAGCATGTGCTTCCATGTGTTTCTTTGTCCAATATAATGTTTTTCTGAAACCATTTAAATATTCGAACATAGCATAATAGCCAATTGTTGGTGCTTTTTCTCTTTCTTCTTCATCTTCTATCAGTTTAACTTCAATATCTTCATTAAGTGCATCGTATTTAACTAGCTCTCCCTCTTTTATAGCAAGTACATTTAATTTTTTATAATATCCGCTTCTGATAGCAAGTTGAATATAACCTTTATAACCTATTTGGAATTGTGCAACCTTGCAACCTCTTTTATTATCATTAAAAGGAACCATATAATATTGTCCTAATTGTGGACTAGGGCTCAAATTAAGAGCCTGTCCTACTAATGCAGCAGAAAGAATTGTTGAATGGTCACATTCTGCTAATTGCGGATTTGTACTAACTGCAGATATAATTGCAGTAATAAATTGTTGACCTTTCTCTCCCCCTACCATTTCATTGATTTTCTTTTTCATGGCATCTGTACTCAAGAATGCACTAAATGTTTGTTTTTGTGTTTTTACCAAACTATTTTTTACTTCCATATTATTAATCCTCCATACCTAATTTTTTTAATAATTCCTTTACTTCTTTTGCCTTTTCTTCACTATCAACAACTATTGTTTTTTCAATAACTTTTTTATTTTTTCCTTTGTTTCCTTTATCTTCATCAAATCCAATAGCCACTGCTCCCTTAATAAGCTCTTTAGGTATTCCATGTTCATGTAAATTAGAACAAATTAAACTTATCATTGTTAAAACAGATGGAAGACTTCCTTCTATTTTTGTTTCTGCTTTTTCTATTTCATCATCTACTTCAACACTAATTTTTCCTTTCATTTTTGGTTTTCCAAATAATAATTCCGCTAAATTCATAAATTAATCCACCTTTCCATATTTAATATTATTTTGAATTAGAAAATCTCTAATTTTCATCTTTTGTTCTTGAGTAACCCACACTCTAAAATCAATAACTTGTAATTGTTCTTGTGTAGATGCTGGTTGTGTGCTAGGAGCTTGTATTTCCTTTTTAGCCTCTTGTTGTTGCTTTAATTCTTCTAGTTTTTTATTGTTTTCAATAACATTCATTCCATATTTTAATGAACCACTTAAACAATCAGAGTCTACTATGTGTGAAAAATAAAATGCTTGTACTTGTTTTAGAATCACTTCATCATTTATTTGACCTTTTAAAACTTTCATATCATCTGATGTTTTAACTACTAAATGATTTATTTCCTCTTCTATTTTCTTCATAGTATATGTTTTATTTAACCATCTTGGATTAAATATTGAATCAAATATAATTAAGTCTTTATAATCTCCTATGTAGGCATTAAATATTGCTTTTATTTGCTCTCTCTTTTCATTTTGTTCTTTTTCTTCAAATGCTTTTACTTGAGTATCTATTGAACTTGAGGCATCTGTAATTATTCCTTGAAGCTCTTTACACTTATTTTCAAAATCTTCAAATGGTTTTAAAACTTCTTTTTTTATTCTAATTTTTTCATCGTTTATAGCTTTGGCTACTTTATTTAATGTCGCTCTGTCTGTTTTAGCAGCAGTAATAGTTTCTTCTGTATAAACTACTGATTTATATTCTTTTGCTTTTTCTGTTACCCATTTCTTAATATCTTCATAATTAAATTGAATAGGTGCTAATGATTTTATTTCTTCAACTTTTAATTCCATTTTATTTGTCCTCCTTAACCACTATAAATTTAATAATATTGTCATCAATTCTATATTGCCTTTCTAATTCTGTAATAAATGCTGCCTCACTCTCAAAATTAATTTGAAAATAAAGTCCGTATTTATTTTTTTTGATTTCGTAAGCTAACATTTTCTTTCCTAAACTTTTAAATTCTACTAATTTTCCGTTTTCTTTAATTAGTTTTGAATATTTATTTTCTATCTCCTTTTGTTGTTTTTCATCTACAGTTGGAGCAACTATTATTACACTTTCATATTTATTCATTTTAATCATCCTTTCTAATTTCCTAATGCTTTTCTAATTCGTGTTTTCTCTATTCCCTGTGCCATCATTGAAGACTTAATTGCTTTTTCTCTTTCTTCTGGTGTGAGTTCACTTATATCTGTAACAGGTCCATTTATAGGGAATATCTGATTTTTTTGTATAAAAGCATTTATAAATATTTCTTGTTCATTATAAAAACTTTTTAAATATACTGATAACATATATTTAAATTCTATTTCTTGGGCTGGTGTTAATTCGAGCCAATATTTTGTTCTATGTCCATTCCTTTGCCATAAACTTACATTTTCAAAATGTGCATATAATATTTGACTACATATTTTTACTTCAGCATGATTTTTTAATGTTATCCATATAGTTTTCACTTCAGATTTTTCAAGTTCTTCTTCGGTTATTCCATATTTTTTCATCAATTTATTTAACAATTTTGTTGCATTTTCCTTTTCTCCGTTGATACCTCTATCACTTAATGCTTTTAATTTTTTTATAACATCCATTTTTTCCATTGAAAAATCCTCCTATATCATTGGTAATACTAATGGAGGTCGTTTATCTTCCTCTACATATTTCCAAAACTCAATTTCTTTTTCTTGTAAATAATCTATATCTTCAGCTAAATTATTTCTGTCAAATTTAAATGTTTTTGTCATTTGTAAATCTTCTGAATATGTTAATTCTGCAAACAAATATGCGAATGAAAATCCAGTAACATTTAGATAATGCAATACTTGTATAAAATAATTGTCTGGCACATTTCCATCTTTCCATTTTTCTTTTTGCATACTTCTTAATAATTCAGATGTTTTTATTTCCAATACACCTTTTTCTCCAGTTTCCTTATTGATTAAAATTCCATCAAGACTAGCAAATAAAAATGGATATTTAGGGTGTCTAATTATCGTATTTTCTTCATGTATAACTTCAAATTCGGGATGTTTTATTGCAAAACTTTGTCTCAAGTTATCTTCCATTGCTACACCATATTGTACATAAGGTTTATTTGAAATATCTTCTTGCTCTGCTCTTTTAGTTTTTATTTCCCATAATTTAATGTTATCGCTATATGGGTTTAACCCTACTATTGCAGATGCATCTGAACCACCAATTCCAGTTTTTCTTTCTTCTAACCATTGTTCTCTAGTCATAATTTTAACCTTTACCTCTCTTCAAATTTTTTACCATTGCACCACATGTAATTTTCTGTTGGGCAAAATTCATCATATACTAGAGCAAAATCTTCATGCTCATCGCAATACATATCTCCATGTTCTAAATACATACAACAAATGCAATTTTCACATGTTTTTACTGTTTTATTTTTATTTCTGTTTCGTTGTATTGGCTTTCCCAAAATTTTCTCCTTTCTATTGCACCAAATTTACTTTTATGATAAAATGCAAATAAAGTGAATTTATATAAATTTTCTTTATAAAAACTATCTATGGCTTTGGTCGGTTGTAGGTAGTTTTATTACTTTTGCTTTTTCTTTTTGGTAAAATCCATCTATTTCATCAATAAGTAATTCATATCTTGTATCTGTACATAATTCTGAAATTTTTCTTCTTTTTACTGATGGATCCCCATAATCGTTTGACTCATTTAATGTTCTAATTTGTAATAAAATATCAGCTAAACTAAACTTAATGTCCTTAATTTCCTTATCTTTTGCAGCAATTGTTTCTTCTAATTGCTTAATTTTTTGAGCTTCCTCTGTGTGTTTTCCTATCATTTTATTTTCCCTCCTTTTAATTCTCTTAATAGGTATTTCATTTTTGCTAATGTTACAATGTGCCATATATAACACTTATGTAATTTATCTTCTGGCATGTGCTTTTACCTCTCTTTCCTCTAGAATTGTTTCAATAACGAATATTGCTATTAATCCTAAAACTGGAATTAGATATTCTCCTCCAAATCCTTTGTAACCTCTCCATGCATTTGCATAAGAAATTGCTTTTGGTGTAATAATAATTGTACCTACTATAATAAGTAACTCAATAATCCTTGAAATAAACTTTCCTTTGTTTACAACTTTCATCTTATTTTCCTCCCTCTAAAACTTTCTTAAGTAAATCCAATGTTGTTTCTGCCTTAATTCTAGCAGCCTGTTCTTTTTCAAACATTTCCCTAGGAACAGTGTTTTTACTGCCAACCTTAATTTTGTACCTTGTGCCTGTTCTGATGTACTCGACTTCATGATTTGCTATCATTTGTAAGACTGTATTATGTCCTAAATTAAATCGTTTTTCATATTGATTTAGGCTTATCCACTGTTCTTCCAAAATACTCCCTCCTTTCTCGGTCATTTTTTTGACCATTTAAGGTAAAAAAATATAGTTTTTGTAATTAAGGTGTTTCTTTTCGCAATAAGCTACTAGATGATTGATTACTTTAGTGCTGTCATCTTTTTGCTTACCATTTAATATCATAGTTAGGTAGCTTCTATTTACACCAATCTCATCAGCAAACCATGTTGTATTACCCCTGTATTGTGACTCAATTAGCTTATTTATTGCTTCAATATTTAACCTCATTTTTTTGCCTCTTCCTTTCTTATATTTTCTCGGTCATTTTTTTGACCAAATTCATTTTATTATATTAAATAAAAAAAGTCAACACTTTTTGTTAAAATTTTCAACTTTTTTTGTTGACTTTTTTGAACACTTGTTGTACAATAGTTTTGGGAGGTTTTATTATGTTTGATAAAAATAAATTTGCGAA
>OBKS01002258.1_pt1 | contig 11422 bp, 10 predicted proteins | sample 1517381 | NCBI WGS metagenome assembly OBKS01 (sample SAMN04571686, study PRJEB22368) | human gut metagenome | biome: human gut; material: stool | host: Homo sapiens | place: Luxembourg | collected 2012-08-03
GTACGGTGCTGGCATTTGCAAGGGCGCTCGGTGAGTACGGCGCGACGTCGATGCTGGCCGGAAATATTCCGGGAAAGACGGGTACCGTTTCCCAGAAAATCGCAATGGTGATTCAGGACGGGGATTATAAAACGGCGGGTTTTTGGTCTGTTGTCGTACTGCTCGTCGGATTCCTTACGATGACAGCGATGAACCTTCTCGGCAACCGGAGAAAGAAAAATCAGAAACAGTGGTAGAGAGGATAAATCATGGCGCTTGAAGTAGATATTACGAAAAAACTGGACGGCTTTTTTATGCATATGCAGTTCCGGGCGGAGCAGGAGATTTTTGCGATTCTCGGCGCGTCGGGCTGTGGAAAAAGCATGACCTTAAAGTGTATCGCCGGAATCGAAAAGCCGGATGAGGGGCGGATTGTCCTCGACGGCAAGGTACTGTTTGATTCGGAGAAAAAAATCAATCTGCCGCCGCAGAAGCGGAAAGTCGGCTATATGTTCCAGGATTACGCCCTGTTTCCGCATATGAATGTTGTGCAGAATATTGAGGCAGGCATGGGAAAACGGCCGGACCGGAGCCGGACGGAATCGTTGATCCGCCAGTTTCAGCTGGAAGGGCTGGAGAAAAAGATCCCGGGACAGCTTTCCGGCGGACAGAAACAGCGCGTCGCGATGGCACGGATGCTCGCAGCAGAGCCGGAGCTGATTCTGCTCGACGAGCCGTTTTCAGCGCTCGATACCTATCTGAAATGGCAGTTGGAGCAGGAGATGTACAAACATCTGAAGGAGGCCGGAAAACCGGTCATCTTCGTATCACACAACCGCGATGAGGTGTACCGCCTCTGCGATACGGTCAGCTGTATGAACCGGGGAAAGATGGAAGTCATGGAACCGCTGAAGGAATTTTTCCAGAATCCGAAGACGCGCACAGCGGCAATTTTGTCGGGCTGCAAGAACATTTCGGCGGCCGAGCGGGTGGATGCGCACACGCTGCGGGCCGTGGACTGGGGCGTGACGCTGCACGTAAAGGAGCGGGAAATTGCAGACGATATCCGCGCAGTCGGCATCCGGGCACATTTTCTGGCCACAGTAGAAAGGCCGGGTGAGGAAAATGTATTTCCGGTCAACGAATCCGAAATCTGGGAAGATCCGTTTGAATGGAACATTTCGTTCCGGAAGAATGCCGAATGCAGCTGGCTGCAGTGGAAGATCGCAAAAACAGACTGGAGCCCGGAAATGGGGATTCCAAAGGAGCTGTATCTGAAGGAGGAAGATATTCTGCTGCTGATGGATTCCTGATGCTGGTGTGACAGATTTGGATAAAAAAAGATTGTTTTCGAAATCGTGATCGTGTTTCGAAAACAATCTTTTTTCATCGTTTACAGATTCATTACATGGTGATCCAGCCGAATGCATTTGCCACGGAACTGAACAGAATGATCAGTGCAAACACCGGGCAGAGATACTGGATCATGACAAGAAAGATTTTCTTTCTGCGGAAGCGGCTCTCGCCATGGATGATTTCTTCCTCGATTTTTGCCACACCGATGACTCTCGAAACGAGAAGACAGGTGGCAATGGCAGCAATTGGCATCATTACGGAGTTTGTCAGGAAGTCGAAGAAATCCAGGAACTGCATGCCAAGAATGGTGACGGAGGAAAACGGTCCGTAGCCAAGGCAGGAGAGCGTTCCGAGCGTAATCATGATAACGCCGATCAGAACGGTCGATTTTTTACGGCCCCAGCCGAGCTCATCCTCAAAGGTGGAAACGGCGCTTTCTGTCAATGCAATGGAGCTGGTCAGTGCGGCAAACAGCACCAGAAGGAAAAACAGAATACCGATCACAGTGCCAAAGCCCATATTGGCGAATACCTTCGGGATGGTGATAAACATCAGGGAAGGTCCTGCCTGCAGGGTATCCGGATTTCCGCCGGAGAAGGCAAAGACGGCAGGAATGATCATCAGGCCTGCCATGATCGCAATGGCAGTGTCAAAGATTTCGACGTTGCGTGTGGAATCCTCAATCGAGGTGTCTTTTTTCATGTAGGAGCCAAAGGTGATCAGAATACCCATCGCAATCGAGAGGGAGTAGAACATCTGTCCCATGGCGGCAACAACGGACATCCATGAAAAGTTTTTGAGGTTCGGAACAAGGAAATACTTCACGCCTGCCAGTGCGCCCGGTCTTGTTACGGAATAAACGGCAATGATAACGGAAAGGACGATCAGAATCGGCATCATCACCTTGGAAACGCGTTCAATGCCGTTTCGCACACCGGCGTAGATGATGGCGACCGTAATAAGGCAGAAAACGGCAAAACAGAGCTCTGTGGAAACTCCGTTTGAGATGAAGCCGGAAAAATAGCCGTCCTCTGCGAGCAGGGTACTGTTGCCCTTCACGTATTCGATCAGATATTTGATGACCCATCCTCCGATGACAGAGTAGTATGGAACGATCAGAATCGGGATAATGGCGTTGATCCAGCCCCCGGCGGAAAGCCATTTCGATTTGCCGAACGACTGGAAAGCGCCGACCGGGCTTTTTCGTGTCATGCGTCCGATGGCGGACTCGGCAACGATCATGGAGTAGCCGAAGGTGAGCGCCAGCAGGATATAAATGAGGAGGAAAATTCCTCCGCCGTATTTTGCTGCGAGGTAGGGAAAACGCCAGATATTTCCAAGTCCGACGGAAGCGCCTGCTGCAGCCAGCACGTAACCGATTTTGCCGGAAAACGAGCTGCGGGATTTGTTGTGTTTGTTCATAGAGTTCCTTCCTTTTGTGTGTTACAAAAATTTTGGGTTTATGGTCAGTTCTTGAAGATTTTTTATGCTGACACCATAAAGAAGATTGTAACATTATTGGGAAGGAAAGTCACTACTAAATTTTTTATTTTTTGCTGTCCGGCAGGTATTCCCCGGCCAGTTCCGCCATCAGCTCCGGCACGGTGGTCATGTGATCGAGACGCCATGCATTTTCTCCGCAGAAAAGGAGAGCGTTGTCGGTATCGCCATCGGCAGCGCGGGTCAGGGCAGTGGTAATACAGTAGGGAATGGAGGCTTTGTCGCATTTTTTGAGGCACTGGTAGCAGTGTGAGATTTTTTCCCGTTCCTGTTCGCGTTCCGTCAGAAACGGATTGCGGATTGCGCGGCCCGGCATGCCGACCGGACTGTGCATGATCGTGATATCTTCTTTTTTTGCATTCAGGTATGCCTGTTTGTAGCGGGGATCGGCATCGCATTCTTCCGTGACAACGAAACGGGTAGCCATCTGGACGCCTGCGCAGCCAAGCGACAGATAGTGAAGGATATCCTCATGGGTGTAGACGCCTCCGGCAAAGACAACGGGGATGGTACAGGTATATTTTTCTTCGTAGCCATGTACAATCTGCAAAATTTCCCGGATTTCGTCATCGTAGCCGCGCCGTGCTGTTTCTTCCACGGTTTCGGCGGAGTAGCCGAGATGGCCTCCGGCTGCAGGACCTTCGATGACAACGAGATCAGGAACGCGGTGATAGTGATTGTCCCAAAGCTTCAGAAGAACCTTGGCGGTCCGGGGCGGGGAAACGATAGGGGCGAGCTTGATGGAGCTTCCCGCTGTGTATTTTGGCAGATCAGTCGGGAGACCGGCCCCGGAAATGATGAGATCGGCTCCGTTTTCGATACAGCAGCGGACGTATTCCTCGTAGTGGGTCAGGGCGCACATGATATTGACGCCGATGATGCCGCCGTTTGAGATTTCTTTGGCACGGCGGATGTGGAAGGCGAGTGCGCGGAGATTGGCACTTAAGGGATCACGCGCGAATTCCGGATCGCGCCAGCCGGGCTGGGCAGCGGAGATGACGCCGATTCCGCCGGATTTGGCGACGGCGCCGGCGAGGGATGAGAGGCTGATGCCGACGCCCATTCCGCCTTGGATGATGGGGTATCTGGCAACTAAATTTCCTATTTTTAATTCTGGAAGCATATAAATTCTCCTTTTTTGATAAACGGACGATCCAGTGGCTGCCGCCGCGCCGTGGATGTTCCTCCAGATGGGCGCGGTTTCGGAGGCCGGGAAACTCTAAGGCTCTGAAATTTACGCGAGCAACGAGCCAAAGTCCGTGCTCGCACGAGACCTTGGCGACTGCCGCGATAACTAGAGAAACTCGCAAAGCGTGTTTCTCTAGTTTTGTTAAAAGCGCTTTCGAAAACGGCAAACTCGCTGCGCTCAGACAGTGCCGTTTTTGAAAGCAACACAAAATCCCATAGCCTAAGAGTTTGCGGGCCTCCTGCAAATGCGCTCACCTGGAGGAACATCCACGGCGCGGCGGCAGCCATTGGATCTGGTTATTGGTGACGAATAAATAGAATAAATATGTGATGTAAAATACTTTAGCATGTGGTTTTTAAAACTAGATATATAATACTTTGAATATCAAAGTATGTCAAGAGGGAAAATGAAAAAGGTGATTGCGGGGGGTGGGGAGGTGTGGTAGAGTGGGTGGTAGAAAGTAAATTTGAGACAGGAGGATATGGGACATGTTAAGGGATCTGGTGTTGAAGAACAGGAGTTATCGTGGATTTGATGAGTCGGTGCGGATTTCGCGGGAGACGTTGGAAGGATTTGTGGATTGCGCGCGGCTTTGTCCTTCGAGTGTGAATAAGCAGCCGTTGAAGTATTTTCTGGCGTGGGAGCCGGACGAAGTGGAGAAGGTGCAGGGTCTGACGAAGTGGGCGCGGGCGCTGCCGGATATGGTACTGCCGCATCCGGGAAAACGGCCGACGGGTTTTGTTGTGATCTGCCAGGATAAGAGGATTGATGAGAATCTGAACCGGTATCAGAAGGATGTCGGGATTGTGGCGCAGACGATGCTGCTTGCGGCTGTGGAGCAGGGGCTTGGCGGCTGTATGATCGGGAATTTTCAGGCGGGCGAGGTAATGGAAGTGCTTGGACTGCCTGAGGAGATCCGGCCGCTTTTGATTGTGGCGTTTGGAAAACCGGCGGAGGAGATTCATCTGGTGGATGTGCCGGAGGATGGGAATACGAATTATTACCGGGATGAGAACGATGTGCACTATGTGCCGAAGAGAACGCTGGCGGATGAATTGCTGAACTGAAGATAGAAACTGAAGATAGAGCCGGAAAATTCCGGAAAAATGTCGGATGAACCGTCCTAAAAAGTTAGATCTAAAAAATCTGATTTCTTGGGGCGGTTCAAAGAATCCGGCATTTTTTTACTTTACAGGAAACTTCGTTGAATTTTCCCGTAAAGTAAAAAGCCCTCCGGGCAGGATCGCACTGCGGCGGAGAGGAAAGGAAAGCACAGGCTCTTATTAGTTTCGGTGTAGCCCGAAAAAGGGAAAATGTCCCATACTTTCTGGCAATCCGGGGAGATGTCTGGTGGGCAGGAAATGGTGCAAATAAAGATGTTTTTTCCTGCAAAACAGAACCTTTTTTCTCGAAAGGGATCATGATAAAATGAGAAAAAATGGGGGAATTTTCAAAAATAAGATGGAGGAGGATATTGAAATGAAAATTTATCACGCACAGGTGAATCATCTGGAAAATCCAATGGGGTTCCGAATGGAACGGACGGTCTTTTCGTGGAAAATAAAAGAAGCGAAAGGAAAGCAGCAGAGTTATGCAAGGATCCGTGTATCATCGGATGAGGCGATGGAACATCTGTTGTTTGACTCGGGGGAGGATACGAAAGCGAGTAGCCTTTGCTATCCGGTGAAACTGGAGCTGGAGCCGAGAACACGGTATTACTGGACGGTGGAAGCAGGCAGCGATGCCGGAGAAAAAGCAGTAAGCGAAGTGCAGTTTTTTGAAACTGGAAAGCGGGAGGAAGCATGGTCTGCCAAATGGGTCTCCTGCAGCAGTGAAGAAAAACGCCATCCTTATTTTGAAAAGAAAATTATTCCGGTAAAAGAAGTGGCAAAAGCACGGCTGTATATATGCGGACTTGGACTGTATGAAGTGTTTGTTGATGAGAAGCGTGTCGGAAATGAATATCTGACACCGTACAGCAATGATTACAATGAGTGGGTACAGTATCAGACATACGATGTGACAGAGGAGTTTTCGAGCGAGGGAACACTCCGTGTACTGCTTGGCAACGGCTGGTATAAGGCGAGGTTTGGTTTCAGTGCGTTTGAGGATAGAGGCTTTTACGGAAATGACTGGAAGCTGATTGCGGAGCTGCATCTTATGTATACAGACGGCTCGGAAGAAGTCATCGGTACAGATGAAACATGGCAGGTACGACGCAGCAAAATTTCGTTCTCCAATCTCTACGACGGCGAGCATCGGGATGATACGCTGCCGGATCTTCCTGCAGAGCAGGCAGTCCTCTGTGATGCACCGAAAGGGGAACTGACCGATCGTATGAGTCTTCCGGTGACGGTTCATGAAACTTTCCGGCCAAAAGAATTGATTCATACTCCGGCAGGTGAGCTGGTTTTCGACATGGGACAGGAATTCACGGGAATCTTTAAACTTCATGTCAACGTGCCAAAAGGAACAAAAGTACATGTTCAGACAGGAGAAATTCTGCAGCACGGCAATTTCTACAATGAAAACCTGAGAACTGCAAAATCGGAATACATTTATATTTCCGATGGCACGGAAATAGATCTCGTACCGCATTTTACCTTCTATGGTTACCGTTACGTAAAAATCGATGGTATTCCGGATCTGAAAAAGGAGGATTTCACCGGACTTGCTTACTACAGCAATATCACCGCGACAGGCTGGATGAAAACAGGAAGTGATTTGGTCAACCAACTCATCAGTAATGTGCGCTGGGGATTAAAGTGCAATTTTGTAGATGTTCCGACCGACTGCCCGCAGCGTGATGAGCGCATGGGATGGACGGGTGATGCGCAGGTGTTCTCGCCGACAGCGATGTATCTCGAAGATACGTATGCATTCTATGCAAAATACCTGTACGACATGGCAAAAGAGCAGAGCGTGCTCGGCGGAAAGGTGCCGCACGTGGTACCGTCGTGCGGCGTCGAGGATGCAGCGTGTGTCTGGGGCGATGCGGCGTGCATCATTCCGTGGAATCTATACCTGTTTTACGGGGACAAGAGCATTCTGGAAGATCAGTTTGTGAGCATGAAATCGTGGGTGGATTACATCACGAAAGTGGATGGGGATAACCACGGCTGGCGGTATATTTTCCACTTCGGCGACTGGCTTGCGTTGGACAATCCGGTACAGGGAGCGGAGCAGGTCATGGGTGCAACGGACGAGGAGTTTATTGCAAACCTGTATTATGCGATCAGCGCAGGAATTGTGGCAAAAGCGGCCGGTGTGCTGGGATACCGCGAGGAGCAGGAGAAGTATCAGAAGCTGTCCGAGGAGCAGTTTGCTGTGGTACAGGAAGAATATTACAGCGCAACAGGCCGCTGTTGCATCAAAACACAGACGGCGCTGCTGCTGACGCTGAAATACCATCTGTCAAAGAACGAAGAGCTGACAAAACGGCAGCTTCTGAAGCTGTTTGAGCAGAGTAACCACAAACTGAAAACAGGATTTGTCGGAACACCGCTGCTGAATAACGTGCTGACAGACAACGGCATGAATGATCTTGCCTACGAACTGTTGCTGAACGAGGAATTTCCGGGTTGGCTTTATGAGGTTAAGCTTGGTGCAACTACCGTCTGGGAACGCTGGAATTCCCTTCTTGCGGACGGTACGATTTCCGGCATCAGCATGAACAGTATGAACCATTATGCTTACGGCTCCATCCAGGAATGGATGTTCCGTCACGTTGCCGGCATCAACACGATGGAATCCCATCCGGGTGCCAGGACCGTACAGTTTGCACCGACGCTGAACTGGGATTTGAGGTATGCAGAGGCAAAATATGATTCTGCATCGGGAATGTACAGCATTCGCTGGGAGCTTTCCGACAAAGAGCACGTGACCATCACCATGGATGTTCCGTTCGACTGTACCGCAGAGGCCGTACTTCCAATGGTTGCCAAAAGTGAAAAAGAAGCGGTTGCAGAAGTGCTCGGATCAGAAGAAAACGGTAGATACCTGCTGGAGCCGGGACACTATGAGGTAAGCTATCAGCTTTCCGGTTGGAAAGAAAAAACGGCAGTATGTGTGGAATAAAACCGCAGTTTTTTTCAAAAAATAAGAAGCGAGGTGAACGCTGCAATTTTGCAATGGGACAAAATGAGAAAATTGTTCCAATTATTATGAAAAGAATGTAAATAAAAATAAATAATTTGGAAAATATACAAATTCATTTGTCTTATGAAAACGTTTATGGTACAATCTGACTAAGTGGTTACAAAAATGGAAGTGTGTTTTGGGGAAAATGAAACAAGACACAGATCCGAGGGTCTGACAAAAAGAGGCGGCAGAAAGGGACAGGATATGAAGAAGTGGACGGGGATGATTACCAATCTCACAATGTTGACACAATTCGGACTGTCCCTTGTGACGCCTCTTTTTCTTTGTCTGGCACTCTGCTGGTGGCTTTGCGACCGCTTTTCGGTTGGAACATGGATTTATCTGATCGGCTTTTTCTTTGGCATCGGAGGCGGTGCCGTGACAGCCTGGAAATTCGGGCAGAGCGTTCTGCGGCATCAGAAACGCATTGAGACGGAGCCGGACGGAAAAAAGAAGAAAAAGAGGGTGTCTTTCAACCGACATATTTAGAACGTGTCTGAAAAAGTTTTCACAGTTGACGAAGATCAAGAGGTAGAGAAAAGATTTCAGACTGATTTTAAGGGGAAAATCCCTTAGAAAGGAAACAAGGCGATATGAGCAATTTCAGAGACAAGGTCCAACCGGCCGTAAAAAAGGAGACGAAAAATGTTGCTATCTATACTGTTGTCGGCGTGGTTGTGATGTGGGTCGGGTTTCTGATCCTGCACCTGATCTGGCCGGAAAAAATCCCATTTGACTATCGGGTGATCCTTGGGGGAATCGGAGGCGGTGCCGTTGCGGTGCTGAACTTTTTCCTGATGGGTATGGCAGTACAAAAAGCAGTGTCTGAGACAGACGAGGCGGGAGCAAAGCGACGGATGCAGGCAAGCTATTCGCAGAGAAATCTGATGCAGATGCTCTGGGCAGTTCTGGCGATTGTGCTTCCATGCTTCCAGTTTGCTGCAGGAATCCTGCCGCTTTTAATTCCGGGAACGGTCATCAAGCTGATGGGCATAAAAAACAGCATAAAGCGCTGAACCTGATCTCAGGCGAAAGCCGCAAAGACGGGACGGCGTTTTTAAACCGAAACTGCGAAGCAGCGATTCGGTTATAAGCAAGCAGCGAAGCGGATTGTGAAGATCCGCTTTGACAAAAGGTTCAAATTTTTTATTTTATCTCATACAGAGGAGGTGAGAAAAGAGAATGGAGGTTGATATCTCCGGTGCAAAAGTCTTTTTTACGATCCCGATCGATTTCCCGCTGTTCGGGAAAATTCAGATCAGCGAAACGCTGGTGGTAAGCTGGATTGTAATGGCACTCATTACCGGACTTTGCATCTGGCTCACAAGAGATTTGAAGATACGGAACATCTCCAAACGCCAGGCGGTGGCAGAAATGATTGTGGAAACCGCAAACAAATTTGTCATCGGCAACATGGGAGAAAAATTCCGGTATCTGATTCCTTTTGTGTCGGCGCTTTTCGCGACCAGCGTTGTCTCGAACCTGATCAGCCTGATCGGACTTCGAAGTCCGACAGCAGATCTTTCCACCGAGGCGGCCTGGGCTGTTGTGGTTTTCATCATGATCACCACACAGAAGATCAAAACCAACGGTTTTGGCGGATATCTGAAGGGCTTCACGACTCCGATTGCGGTTATGACACCGTTTAACGTTTTGTCGGAGCTCGCAACGCCGATCAGTATGGCGTGCCGTCACTTTGGAAACATCCTTTCCGGCGTTGTTATCAATGCCCTGATCTACGGATCTCTGGCACTGGCAAGCGGAAAGCTGCTGGGACTGCTTCCCGGCGTGCTCGGAAGAACTCTTTCACAGATCCCGATTCTGGACGTCGGTGTTCCGGCTGTTCTGTCGGTCTACTTTGACTGGTTTTCCGGCGTGATGCAGGCCTTTATTTTCTGTATGCTGACTGTCATGTACATTGCGAATGCAGCAGAGGAAGGCTAAAGAGATTAAAAAATGAGGTTTACAAAAAGAAAATACAGGAGGAAAACAAGATGGATTTTCAGATTTTAGCAAAAGGTATCGCTCTCGCAGGATGCGCAATCGGCGCAGGATGCTCCCTGATCGCAGGTATCGGACCTGGTATCGGTGAAGGTAACGCCGTAGCAAAGGCACTTGAGGCAATCGGACGTCAGCCGGAATGCAAAGGTGATGTAACAAGTACGATGCTTCTTGGCTGTGCGATCGCAGAGACCACAGGTATTTACGGTTTCGTAACCGGCCTGCTTCTGATCTTCGTAGCACCGGGAATGTTCATGAACTTCCTGAAATAGTTGCAAGGAGTAAATGATTGCTAGGAGGAAAGAAACTATGCAGGTTCAGGAATTGGTAGGAATTGTCCCCTGGACTTTTATCGCACAGATCTGCAACCTCTTCATCCAGATGTATCTGATCAAACGGTTCCTTTTCAAACCGATCAATGAAATGCTGGAAAAACGGCGTGCGGCAGCCGATGCGGAGATTACAGACGCAGAGGCGGCAAAAAAAGAAGCCAACGCCATCAAAGAGGAATATGAGCAGAATATGCAGGAGGCCAAGGCAAAGGCCAACGAGATTCTCGAAAGCGCCAGAAAGACAGCGACGCTGCAGAGCGAGAAAATCGTAAAAGAGGCTTCCGAACAGGCAGCTGCCCTGAAAAACAAGGCAGAAAAAGAGATTGCCCAGGAGAAAAAGAAAGCGGTCAATGAAGTCAAAGGCGAGATCGGCGGTATTGCCATGGATATTGCCGGAAAGGTCATTGAACGTGAGATTAATGAAAAAGACCATGAGAAGCTGATAGATGAATTTATATCGAATGTAGGTGAAGCATCATGACAGAAACTGCCAGAGTATACGGTGGGAGCCTGTATGAGCTGGCCCAGGAGGAGCATCTCGAAGAGGAAATCCTTTCCGAGATGAAGGAGATCCGAGCTCTGTTCCGGGAAAATCCGGAGTATCCGCGCCTTTTATCGGAGCCTTCGATTCCGCGAAAAGAGCGGATCGGGCTGATCGACGCGGCATTTGGCAGCCAGGCGGAACCGTATTTGGTCAATTTTATCAAACTGCTGTGTGAAAAAAATCTTCTCCGGGAATTCGGCGGATGCCAGGAAGCGTTTCAGCGCAGATACTTTGCGGCGCACAACATTGCCGAGGCAGTTGTGACGAGTGCAGCATCCCTGTCGAAGGAACAGGAAGAGCTTCTGAAGAAAAAACTGGAAACGATGAGCGGAAAAACGGTCGTGATGGAACTGAAAACCGATCCGTCCGTTCTGGCGGGTG
>OBKS01002267.1_pt1 | contig 11378 bp, 11 predicted proteins | sample 1517381 | NCBI WGS metagenome assembly OBKS01 (sample SAMN04571686, study PRJEB22368) | human gut metagenome | biome: human gut; material: stool | host: Homo sapiens | place: Luxembourg | collected 2012-08-03
GACTTTCTGCTTTAGTCTTTTGCTCCCCGCCTTCCCCTTCCCCCGCCGCAGCGGGTTCTTCATCTTTTCAGTGTAACCAGGGCGTGAAGACTGTGTGAACTGTGGTAAACTCGTTAGAGTTTTCCATAGTTTGCACAGTTAGCCCGGACCTCTGTAGGTTGATGTTCGATCCTGGTTTATGGAAGAGCTTTGAGGGGACTGTTTCCCTGACTTGAGCGTGAGGATCCTGCGCTGTGACTTGGATTCAGTGTTGAGGTTGCCTGTGAGCTGCAGGAGCTTATGTTCCGTCTGAAGATCTTCTATAATTGCCGTTGGTAATGGTACAGCGGTTCTATCGTCCGGTTTGCTTTCTTTGGACGCCGGTACTTTTCCACCGCCTTAGCGGCGCGCAGCGCAGGCGTCAGCCTGTGGTAAAGTGCCGGCGGATGCGAACCTCCGGGCGAGCGGTTTCCGCTTCAGGGGCGGTTTGATGGCGGCTCCGGCAAGCGATTTTATGGGGGAATGTTTCTTTACTCCCTTTGTGATAGGTTTGATAACGGTCAATTTGGCTTGTAGACAGTGTATGCACGTTGAGGTGATTTTATGCAGGACAGTATGGAAGTTAGCCAGTATATTCAGAAGCAGCGGGCGTTGTATCTTGAAAAAAATGCGTGGTTGGATGCCAACTATGAGCGTATCGAACCTCATGCTTTCTATCGTGAGATCTTCCCAGCGGGTTCTTTTGAGCGCAAGGGGCATTTTGAGGACGAGAAAGGCAACGGGGTGGGTATATCTGTCCACGAAGCTCCGGAGGGCGTTGACGGGGCTGAAAACGGCTCAGAACGGCGCGAAAATGGCATCGGCATGAATATCAAGGAGAAAGGTGAGGTACATCGCTTTGTAATCAATGACGAGCATGAGAAGTTGGATGAGTTGATCGGGCAGGAGTTTGCGATCCTGTCGCCGGTGTCCTACTTCGGAAAATCAAGAGCCGGTAAATATGCTCGATACCTATATGCGATTACGTTCGATCTGGACGGCGTGGATATGCCGCAGCTCAGAGATACCTTCCATCAGATGAATCGAGGTTTTATACCGGCTGCAACCTTTGTGGTGAACAGCGGGACGGGACTTCACCTGTATTATGTTCTTGAGAGTCCGGTGGCGATGTATCCGCAGAATCAGAAATTTCTGAAAGAGCTGAAGTACGTTCTGACACGTCGGATCTGGAACCGGTTCACATCTAAGATTGAGGAACCGCAGGTACAGGGTGTTCTGCAGGGATTCCGTGTGGTTGGCAGCGGGACAAAGCTGGGGCTTGATTACCCTGTTGTGGCGTATCGGTACGGTAAGCCGGTGTCTATCGAGTATTTGCTTCAGTATGTTCCGGACACGAATGGTGATCTGCAGCGTGTGACCGGGATTTTAGAGAAAGGCACGTTGTCCATTGATGAAGCGAAGAAGAAGTATCCGGAATGGTATGAACGGCGTGTGGTTCGCGGCGAACGGCGCGGTCGGTGGACGGTGAAGCGGGATCTGTACGATTGGTGGCTGCGGAAGATCGAGACGGAAATCCACGTCGGTCACCGGTTCTATGGTATTATGACGTTGGCTATCTATGCTGTGAAGTGCAGTATTGATGAGGACGAGCTGCGGCGTGATGCGGATAGGCTTATGAAAATTTTTGACGATATGAGCTATGAGGATTCCAACCGGTTCACTGTAGAAGATGTTGTCAAGGCTCTTGAGATGTACAACGAGAATTTTGTGACGTTTCCGCGGGCAGATATTGCCAAGTATTCCGGTATTCCGATCCCTCCCAATAAACGGAATTGGAGAAAACAGGCTGATCATATTCAATATATGAATAATCAGAGAGAGTTTAAGGTATCAAGGGGCGAATGTACAAATGGAGGGCGTCCTGATAAATATGGTGTTATCCGCGAGTATATGCTTTCTCACCCAGATGTCAGAAAGAAGACAGAGATCGCTTTAGCTTTGAAGATAGATCGGCACACGGTGGGAAAGTATTATGATGAGATACGTGCAGAACTCGATTGTAAAAGTAGACTTGCAACACTTCAGCGGCGTATTGTGGTTGAAAACGGAAAAATTGTTATAAAACTGGTTCCTTCTCAAGAATTAAGTGATCAGTTGCTTGATGCCGGAAAATTGTCATAATAATGATGGTTGAGTCGTTATGAGGGATATGTCAGAATTGAGAGCACTTCTGTTTGAAAATAGTAAGGGATAATTTGAAAATAGTAAGGGATAATTGGAGAATAAACGATGGGAGCTGAGTATACAGAGATGGAGCAAAATGAAAAAAATATACATACGGACGGACTTTTGACCGTACAACAATTCGCCGCATTGATCGGAAAATCGCCACAGTCGATTTATAAGAGGTTGAATAAGGTTGACAACCCGGTTGACAACCAAGTTGTCAACCCCCTTCAACCCTATGTGGTTGTGGTTGAAGGGCAGAAAATGCTTAAAATACAAGCAATTTCGGAACTTTATGGGATAGAGGTTGAACAACCCATTCAACCAGGTTGTCAACCTGAAAGCGAAAAGTTGTCAACCCCGTTCAACCCAGTTGAACAACCTATTCAACCCCCTGTAGATGAAAAATCATCGGATGAAGTAGCTTTTTTAAGAGAACAGATCAGACATCAGGGTGCGATGATCGAATCTTTGAACATGGAGCTTGAGAAAGAGCGTGAGCACAACCGTGAAAAGGATCGGCAGCTTCTTGATACTCTCGCAAAACTTGCTGAAACGCAAGCTACTTTGGCTGCAGGACAGAACGCAGAAAAACAGAAAGCTCTTGCAGAAACGCTGATTGAAGGACAGCGGATGATGGAAGAAGAATGCAAAGAAACTCCGGAAACGATAGAAAGAGATTTTGAAGAAGAATTTCGTGATGAACCTCATAAGCATGGTTTACTTCAAAGAATATGGGCGGCAATTACGAACAAGTAGGAACCGAATGGCGCACTTCTATACGGGGACGTATGTGCGAAAAAGGACAGCACCGGCATACAAGTACCGGTGCTGTTTTGCGTCATGATATTCCGATCAAGAGATTGATATCTCTTGCGCTGCAGAGCAGCTATCTTGTTTGAAAATTAAGATGTTGAAGAGTTTTCTCCAAACACATATAGATAATAGTCTTCCAGTGTGGGAGCAACCGATTTAGAACGGTCTGTTGGCTGCTCATCGGCAAGTACACGCAACAGAACCTCGCCGGTATTCTCATCACGTGCAATGTTGGTGACACGGAACTTGTCCTGCATTAGCTGGACGTCTGACTCGGAGCAAGGGATGTTCCAGACATTTCTTTCGATCTTTTTTGTAAGCTCATGCGGTGGATGATTTTTTAATACGTTTAAGTTTTGTAACCAATGGAAGACCCTTATGGTTATGAATAATGGTTAATTTGAAACAGATACAATAAAATGGTCTGTGTTGTGAAAATTACGACAAGATTCTTCGATAGATATGATGTGGATACTTTCTTCAGTCCTCGTTAGATAAAATGTTTCAGATTCTATATAACGGATGATCGAATTGTCAGGTATAGTACATTCACATGATTGAAATGTACCGGAGACATTGTCTACCAAAAGATAAGTGGACGAAATATAATATCGACTTGAATTGGAAGGATAAATAACCTCGATAATTTTGATAAGATATTGATCTTTAATAATCCCAATAAGATCTGCTCCGACAATAGATTTATTCTCGGGAAAAGCAGAAGAAACAGAAATTGTACAATCTAAAATACCATATCTATATATGTCGAAGTATATTTCGCTTGTTCCTAGTGTTTCATCGTGTTTTCTTATTTGAAATGAAAATCCGCCCGCAATACCACGACCGGTTGAGGTTTCCTCTATGGCTACACGTTCATCGTCAACATTTAGTGCATATGTAAATGAAGCAGATACATTTCCTTGGACATTGATGGTTGGATGTACTGCAGATAAACATGGTCTTCCGTCTTGGTCACATTCGAAATAATTTCCAGAGAGTCCCAAATCGTTCCAATCGACATAAGAAGAATTAGTTACTTTTTCTCGATTGCATGTGAGAATACTATTATTGTTTCCATCAAGTAAATAATACGTTTCATGATCTCTAGCGCATATTCTGAAAGCGGATAATCCTTGATCTGATAATTTGTAGTCATATATACCTATGAGATTTCCGGAAAAATCATATTCAGATACAACGCCAGATATTTGCAGCAGAAGTAGTGTTTCGTCCGGTGTAAATGAAAAGTCACGGATTGTATACCCGCCATCTTGCTCCCAAATTCCAAAATCCAACTCTGGGTGATCTTTTTGAGAAAGGGTGATTGAGGTGAAAGTTTGTTTTTTTGGGGGGGAATGCTCAGCATAACTTCCTGTTTCTATAATCGAACTAATCTCGCTTTCTTGAATATGAGGTGAAAGCGATGATTGTTCAAAAAGTGAACACGAAGTAATATGAAAACAAATCAACAAAAAGAGAGATAGAAAAAGCGGAAAGCAAGGATTCCTTTTCATTTCAATCCACGTTAATATATCTTACAGGGGAATAACCATCATTAGTAACATTGGTGATAGAACGGGCTGTGTGGGCGACTCTGTCATAGCTATTGAGCTGTGTCGCTTCGTATAAAATGTAATTAGTTCCATCTGTGTCTTCGTAGAGCATGATATGTCCAGATTTCAAAAATGCATCACCTTCAAGAAGATCACTAACAGTTATTGAGGTAGTTATTGCTGTTATTGTGGATGTACCATATTTTGATGTTTGAGCCCAACAACGTGAAACATATCCAGAACAATCTAATCCGTATGTGTTAGATACAAGACCAGTAGATGGAGTAGCGATATTGCCTGCTCTTCCTCCAGCTTCTAAACCATCAGTGAATTGCGTTTGTGTGTGAAATCCACCCCAACAATACGGCATCATAGTGTAAGAGCCAGCAGTGGAGATACATCTTGGTTTTGTGTAATTATCCATAGGAGCGATATTAGCATCAGTACATTCCCATTCGAATTCAGAATGATAAGATGCAGCAATTTCCATAATTTCGGCTCTGGTTATTGAGTTGACAGCAAGTGTATTATTATGATCAAGTGTATTATTCAGAGATATCTGGCTTACTACAGGAGGTGTGATACTTTTTAGGGGGGACACATAAGAATCGTAGTCTATATAATTGGAGTTTCCAACAGAAATGACATTCAATGTAGTGGGCAAGCAATCGAGATGGTAAATATTTCCATTAATTACCTTGAATTGATTGACAACATTTTTTACTTGATCGGGAATTTGACGAATATATAAAGTTTGACCATATGAATCAACACCACGAATTGTTTCTGATGCGGTCAGAGTGAAATCACTGTTGGATGCGAGTTCCGTTGTTTTTATAATGTGGTTTCCAACATCATCTTTTCCTAAATATTGAACTCCTGCAAGCAAATACTCAGTTTCAACATATACTGTCTCTTTTGCTTTAGTAGTTAAATTGCAAATATCAATTTTTAAGGCATCTCCTACGGAGGTTTCGTTTTCATTGATATACCCAACGGTAGTCAATGTGTTTTGATCAAGAAAATATCCGTGATACTTTTCAGGCTGGGTTCTATATGAGTTAACGGAGATGTCGAATACATATGTGGAACCGCCCATGCGATCTGCAACACCTACATAGAGACAGTTGTCGTATATCTTGAAATCTGTGATAGCTTCATCTATTCCAAAAGTATATAAATTGATTGTACAATTACTGCCAAGAGAAATATTGTAGGCTATGAGGTCATTGCCAAGCACATAAATATCATCATTTGAAACCGCAATTTTGATTCCGATGATATTGAGTTCTGTTAAATCAATGACTTCGGCTAAATTTTCTGAAACATATTTCAAAATTGTGTTATTTGCGCTGTTGAGGATGTATGTATTTATTCCATCGATAATGTAATCCTCAGGGCCGTAAACATTCCCTTCAATATCTGTTCTATACGATAATACTGAGGAAGATGAACGATAATTGGACTCTTGTGATGAAGAGATTGATGCTGAGATTATAATTTGATCATCATTGAGAATGACGTCGGTTGCATATATAACAGTACTTCCAGAAAAACATAACAAGAGTGATAGAAAAACAGAGAAAATCTTTTTCATAGGTTGTAGACTCCTTTTAGAAATTCGTCATGTTATGTGCACTTGTTGAGGTACGCAAAATGTCATATTGATAAACGAAAGTATATTACAGAAAAAGCGCATAGACTGATCTGCAAGTCAAAACGGACAACTTACAGCCAACCTATGCGCTAACGTGAATACGCTTGATCGGATATGGTAGGGTATAGATCAGAATGTCGACCGATGGCGTAGGCATAGGATGGCATGTAAGGCGGTTCAGTTCGAATACCATATTCATCTCACTCCCTTTCTATAAGGTGAACTGATCTGTCTGTGTGGAACTTGTTGGGACAATATTCCATCTGATCGATTTTATTATATCATACATTGCTGGATTTGTCAATATATTTGAATACATTTTAGTATTGATTTTTTTTGAGGGGTGTGGTATAATGAAGTTGGGTGGATGTAATTCAGAATGATGACTAATGCATGAGCGGTTGAAAACAACCGTTAGGGACAACTCTATCCGAAATTATTTAAGGAGCATAGTAAACTATTATGACTGGCGTGAATGTAATAAAATGTGACCCTGAGATGGTCGGAAAGGAGATTGACACCCAGAAGAAAAGCTCATCGTATGAAATATGTGAAGATATTATAGATGAACTTATCCAGATGAGACATAGCAATCATATATCCCAATATCAGTTGGCGGCGAGAAGCGGTGTGAAGCAGCCTATGATATATCGCATTGAAAATGGTATCAACACACCGAATATGAGCACCATACTCAAGCTGCTTGCAGCGTTTGGCAAGACTCTGTACATCGGAGATCTGAAGAACGTGGAGCTTGAGGACGGCGCAGAACCCGCTGCAGATAACGCAGAACCGACAGAATTTCCGGATGAAGATCTCACAACCGAATAAACCTCCTCAAGAGGATAACGAAAGCACTTTCGTTCCGGCATCGACTCTCGGACGAAAGTGCTTTTCTCATTGGGAGGGGACGACAGAAAATTTACAAATAATAGAAAGCAAATGTAATGCAAAATGCTTGCAAAAATCCGCGCTTTGGTGTATAATAATAGTGATCAAGAAAGGAGTGAGCATTTTGGATAAAGTAGTAAATGTCAATTTCCGATTGAGCGCAACAGATAAAAAACTCTTTGAGAGTGCCTGCGCTGATATGGGAATGTCCGTGAGCACAGCACTGACGATCTTCTCAAAGATCGTAGGACGGGAACGCCGGATCCCGTTTGAGATCTCGGCGGATATGTTTTATTCCGAAAGCAACATGGAGCATCTGCGCCGGGGTATTGCAGCACTCAATGCGGGGAAGGGTGAAGAACACGAACCGATTGAGGTAGAGGAAGAATGAAGAAGGTCTGGTTTGATGAAGCCTGGGCGGACTATCTGTATTGGCAAAGCCAGGATAAGAAAACGCTGAAACGGATCAACGAGCTGCTTCGTGATATCGAGCGTAGCAACTTCGACGGCATCGGTAAGCCGGAGCCGCTGAAGGGCGAATTAAGCGGATTCTGGAGCAGGAGGATCGATGCGACGAACCGCTTTGTGTACCGTATCGAGAATGGTGTGCTTGAGATCCTGTCGTGCAAGGGACACTATGAAGATTGATATTACGGCGATCTGATGTGCGCCGTAATATCGAAAACAGGGGGAGCTGTCCGCAGGCAGCTGGGGGAGTTCCCCCAACAGGAACGGACGAATGTGCCGGTGAGGGTTGCCGCTGACGCGGTGGCTGCAGCGGTGCAGACGGACGATCCTGCAGGCACGATCCAAGAAAAGGGAGAAAAGGAATACCGGTGGCGGTATTCCTTTTCTCCCTTTTCTTGGAAAATAACGGGTTATCCGTTTGTGCCTATGGTATGAACGGGTAAACCGTTATAATTAGAAAAATTGTTGATATGCTCTTGACAAATTCTTCTTTTTATGCTATAATATATCATGCAGAGATAGTCTGCGCTCGTCTGGGCGAGGATAAACAGCTATTAAGCCCAGAGCGTTCCGGTTCACGCCGGGAGTTAGCACTATGCTATCAGGAGTCATCCGGGTTTGATACACCTGTGTAATGCACGGACTCGCCGCAGTAACTTTGTGAATTGGAAAAGTGCATTATGGACCTTTGCGTAAGTAATCTTGTGAAAGCGCATTGTAAGTAAAACGTATCGAAATGCGTGCGGTGCTGCTGTAAAAAGCGCCGTGGAGTTGATTTCTCCGTCAAAATCCGACAGTTCCGGTCTGCCGTAGACGTTGTAAGAAGCCGGCTGCACACATAAGCAGTAAAAAAGTGTTGGGAGTTATCCCGGGGAGTAATCCCACATGGTCACACATAAGACCTTAAAAAGTGTTTGCTAAGTGTCGTGTTCTCCGGAACAGGCATGATGCGGCCTAGCCTTAACAAAAACAGCAATCCTACAACAATTCTTTTCAGAGGAGGTATCTTCTGTTGGGAAGAAAAAATAAAGAGTATTCCAAGAACTTGCATCAACAGGCGTTTGAACGCTTACGGGACATGCAAGCTTTTGGCGTTTCAAAAAAAGAATCGGTTGCGGATGGGACTTCAAAGGATAAGATTTTTGCCTATAAGACCTATGAAGCATACTGGAAACACACGAAATACTTCATCAAGTACGTTCAGGAGAAACATCCGGAGTGTACCACGCTGAAGACTGCCAAGCAGTACATGAATGAATGGCTGCAGATGAGAACGGAGGAAGGTAAATCGCCATGGACAATTCATCTCGAGGCGAAAGCTCTCGGTAAGCTGTTCGGGATCGATCCCGACGATAAGAATTATTTTCAGCCGCCGAAACGGGAGAGGCAGGAGATCACCAGAAGTCGAGTGGATCGTGTCCGGGACAAGCATTTTTCAAAATCAAACAACGATGAACTGATCAAGTTCTGCAAAGGAACCGGTCTGCGCCGGAGTGAGCTTGTCGATCTGCGCGGGAAAGATCTTATCACCAGAACTGAGATCGAGGCGGAGATCTCTCAGCTTGAGAAGTTGCAGGAGGAAGCGCACGATCCGAATCGGGAACGTCGGCTGGATATGTTGCGGGATACCAGGATGTTCCAGGGCGAATACTTCACCCACGTTCGCAACGGTAAGGGCGGCAGAGTTCGCATGAGTCCCATCATCGGCGCCAATGCGGATCAGATCATCGAGCGCATGAAGAACACGGCTCCGGAAGAAAAGGTCTGGCAGCACGTCAGTGAGAACGCCGACATTCATGGATACCGTGCGGAGTATGCAACAGAAATGTACAAGGCTCATGCGCGGGCGATAGAAGATATTCCGTATGACCGGGTGAACAAAGGAACCGGAAGAAAGTTTCAGGGGGATGTATATGTCTGCCGGAAGGATGAAGCAGGGCGTAAGCTGGACAAGGCTGCTATGCTGATCTGCAGTAAGGCTCTTGGACACAACCGTATCGAGGTCGTGGCGAACAATTACATCCGGGGATTATAAGACAGGAGGAATCGTTATAAGCGAGTTTGTAAAGAAAACAATGGTCGGCTACAAAGCGGTAGTAGGCGGCAGCTCTGATCCGGAGTGTACGCACGTTATTCTCACGCTGGATGAATATGATGAGCTGCATCAGAGGATTCGTGCCGCAATAAACGATGGGAAACGTGCAAAAGAAGAAGCTGCCCGTGCGGCTGCAACATCTGCGGCGAACGCAGAGAAAGCGGTTAAAAAAATTCAAGATGATGCGGCGCAGAAAATAGAACAGATGCAGCAGCGGCTGATCGTGGAAGAAGAAGCGAAGATCTATCAGATGGGATTGAATCAGAGGCTTCTTGATATTTCACGGGAACGCTCAAATAAAGATCGGAATATCAGACCGAAGAAAGAACGCTCCGGATATGTGGTACTGTCCTCCCGGCAGAAAAAATACCGGTACAAAGAGAATCGGAATGAGTGGGAGGAAGTGTATCTGTGGGAGACGGTGATCCAGACCCCCTACGTCGTGGATTTTACTGCAGAACAGGCAATGACCGAAACACAGGAACTGTTTGAAAGAGATGAGCAGGGACGCTGGCTGATCGGTCGGCTCGGTATTGCCGGTGAGTACGGCGGCAAGTATGAGGATATGCTTGATGATCCCCGATGTGCCGCATGGAATGATTACAATATCATCGTAGAGAAGATCTTCAATGCCAACGCAAAGGTGGGATACTGGGAGATCATTATCACACACACGAAACCGTTAGATAATATCGGCACTGAGCTGCTGTGATCGAAATACAAATGCCGCCCCCTAACAGGGGCGGCATTGCTTTTAGAATTCGTAATGAGTCCACATACTGATAATTTTTACGGTCTTTTCTTCTTCGTACACTTGGTATACAAGCCTGTGCTTGATGTTGATTCGGCGGGAGAATGCTCCCTGAAGATCTCCCTGCAGCTTTTCACAAGGCGGCGGTGTCCGGTACGGATCTTCCCGCAGAATTTCAATCAGTGCTTTAGCTTTGGTGTCCAGCTTCGCCGCTTTCAGATTGGCAATATCGGCTGCAGCTTTTTTTGTGTAGACGATGGAGTACATATCACCATTCTACCTCGCTCTCCGGGATACACTCGGACAGCGGTGTTTTCAGTCCGTCCATGATCTTTTCTTTCATGCCGGGAATGGAACTGAGGTGCAGTGTTTCCATAAGACCGTTGTAATCTTCTTCGCTCAGAACGACAGCATTGCCGTTCTTTGTGGTGACATTGATGGGTTCATTGAACCGGATCGTCTGCTCAAGCAGATCGAAAATGTTTTTTCTGAAATGAGTTATATTGATGTTCAGCATAGTATCAGACCTCCGTATGTACATTATAGCGTACATTGCGGCTTTTGTCAAGAGAAATGTACCATTTCGTGTACATCTTTTTTCTCAAAACCTCTTGCAAAATCATGTCAACTGTGGTACAATATAACTGTGAGAATGGTCGTTCAGGTTACTGTACAAAAACTTATTGGATAATAAACTCCCACTGATCTCCGGCATGGCTGCAGGATGGTTCAGTGGGAAAAAATAGGGCGAAAATGGCGAAAAACTCATTGATAATAAACGCCGCCGCCTATAGGCATTCCCTGTTAGTTCTCTTTCTTTCTCTAAGATAAGACAGAAAGTCGGAGGGGTGGATGGGGTGAGGATTGTGCCTGTTGAATTGTGTGAAACTCGTCAGAGTTTTGCACATTTCAATAGGTCAATCCGAGGGGAAGGCGGGGAGG
>OBKS01002272.1_pt1 | contig 11338 bp, 11 predicted proteins | sample 1517381 | NCBI WGS metagenome assembly OBKS01 (sample SAMN04571686, study PRJEB22368) | human gut metagenome | biome: human gut; material: stool | host: Homo sapiens | place: Luxembourg | collected 2012-08-03
ACGTACTACTTAGATTGAAAAACATCTATAAAATCACTCGCTTAAAGGATTTGAAGAATGAATGGTTGTTCGCATAAGTGATAAAACGCAGAATTATAGCAAAGTCACCAAATTGCTAGTTAAGCCTTGATTTATTTGATGCATTGAGAAATCAGCCGTTTAAAAGTCTTGAAGGTACGTATACAAATGAGAGTGTAACACTTCAAATCGATGAGAATGGTTTGTATGCAATGCAGGATCAAGAGAATTCGCATTCTGGCCTATTGTTTAGTGTAGGTATGGAAGAAGACGGATTTGTGTATGGATATGATGACTATAATCAACAAGTCTTATCGTATTGTAAAGTAATGCCGTTATATGAAAAATTAGAGATCAAAAATTTGTTTGATCATGACAAATTAGAATTGGAGTATCAATATGAATAATAAAAAATTGTTTGCGAGTGCATTAGTACTAAGTATGTTTTTTGGATTAACAGCTTGTTCAAGTGAAAAGCCGGAAGATACAAAGGTTGTAGAAAAGAAGAAAGAGAAAAAAGAAGAAAAGAAAGAAGAAAAGAAAGAAGAAAGTACGGATGCTGTATTAGTAAGAGAAATTTCTAGTAAGACTTATACAGTCACAATTCCAGAGCTTACTTCATTCTATACACCAAGTAGAGATGGTTTAGAAGTTAAAACAGAAGTAGGTGAGCAACAAATCTCATATACGCTTGAAGATGAATTTGGTGATTTTAAAATGGCTATTTATGTAAACCCAATCAGTGCTGAGAGTGCAGAAGCCTATGCGAATCGTATTAATGAAGGATTTAAGGATGATGAGTCGAAACAATATAAGCCTAGCACAGTGGGTGATTTCAATGGTTTTAGACTAGTGACTACAAGTGAAAATCCTAGTTTCAAATGTAAAGATAACTTGTTGTTGGATTTTGCAAGTGTGGATGGTTCTGCTGTAGTGATGTCTGTAACGGTAGAACAATTCTATGATACAGATACAACGGATATGGAAGTAGCGATGAAAGCTATTTTGGACAATATGAAAGTTGAGGTTAAATAGTCATGAACGCAAAATTTGTGAAAAGCTTATTAGTTGTAGGTATGGGACTAAGTTTAGTGGCTTGTTCATCAAATGAGCCAGAGACTAAGGTAGCTGAAGAAAAGAAAATAGAAGAGACTAAGGCAATCGAAGAAAAAGAAGAAAAGGCAAAAGAAGAGAAGAAGGAAGAAGAAAAGGCTAAGGCAGCTGAGGAAGAAAAAGAAAAGGATAGTACGATTATTAGTTATGCGAATAAAAAGGTAAGAGTTACTTTACCTAAAGATTTGACTTCTTTCCATACGCCTGCTAGAGAAATTTCTAGATATAGCTATATGGAAGAATCGAATGTTCTTGGTTATTCATTGTATGCGAAAGATCGTACGTTTACCATTCATTTCTCAATTGGAACGGATGGCTGGGATTCAGCAGAGGCTGCCAGTATTTCTCACAACAAGGTTTGTAAGGATGAATCAAAAATGTATGAGCCATGCACTGTAGGTGAATATTCTGGATATAAGTATGTGGTGTCAAGTGATAAATCGATTGAATATCATTATGTGCTTGATTATCTAGTGGATGGTCAAGATGTCGTACTAACCATTCGTGAAGAATTACGTGATGATGACGATACTTCCTTGTTAGAGCCATTGTTGCTGGATGTGGTACATAATTTAAAGATTGAATTAATAGGAGAATAATATGAATGGGAATAAGTTATTAACCGGCTTCTTAGTTTTGGGTATGGGACTGAGTTTAGTGGCTTGTTCAAGTGATAAGCCTGAGTCTAAAAAAGAAGAGACTAAGGTAGCAGAAAAGAAGAAAGAAAAGAAAAAAGAAGAGAAGCAAATCGATACGCAGGATCGAACGGCTAAATTGAGTGTTCCCGAAGATCTATCTCCTTATTTTACTTCATCTAGAGAGGGTGTAGGTAAAATGGAGAGTATGGTAAAGGATAATGGTTCGATTGTCTATAAGTGTTTAAATGAAGAGAATAAGTATGAGTTGAATGCTGAAATTAAATTGTTGTCGTCTAGCTCTGCTGAAAAGAGTGCGGATCTACAGAATTCAATGTATGGTGAAAATGACGAGGATAAAAAGTATAAGCCTTGTACGTTTGAGGGCTTTGATGCGTATAGTCACACCATCAATCTGGGGACAGTTGAAAATACTAGACTTCATTATTATGTAGATTATCCAGTCGAGGATATCAATAAGGTCGTTTCTATTGAGATCAACCAGAAGAATGATAAAGAAAAGGATACTTCTGATTTAGAACCTTTTGCGAAGGCTATCATTAAGAATATGAAGCTCGAAAAGGTGAAGGAAGAAAAGAAAGAGGAAGTAAAGAAGGAAGTTAAAGAAGAGAAGGTGGATGAAAACAGCAAGGAAATTGTTGGTGAATCGTCTCGTGCAAAATTAACTTTACCAAGGGATTTGACTTCGTTCTATACGCCTAGTGAAAAGTATGACACGATCAAGGGTGAGCAAGATAAGGGAAACATTGGTTATGCATTAAGTCGAAAAGATCCAGATCGTTCAATCTACGTTAACATATGTACAGATTCAAGTGATACGCTTGAAGAGGCTATCGTCTTCCATAATGAACATTTAAGTAAAGGAGAAGAGCCATTCACAGAGTATACATTGGGTGAATATTCTGGGTATCGTTCTATGAGCTACACGAATTATTGGAATAGTGCCAATGATACAACGTATAGGTATAAGTTAAATTATCCAGTAGGCGATAAAAACGTAATATTGTCATGTTTTGTAAAACTTCGTGATAATTCGGATGATACGACAGGATTAGAAGATATATTATTGGCGGCTTTGCAGCAATTGAAGGTAGAAATTAAATAATAATAGGAGAACATAATATGAAAAATAATAAGTTATTAACAAGTCTGTTTGTGCTTGGTATGGGCTTAAGTCTAGTTGCGTGTGGTTCAAGTGATGGTGGTACGACTACAAAGACGGATGGTACAAAAACGGTAGAGAAGAAAGAAGAACAGAAGTTTGCGGATCGAAAAGAGTATGAAACGGAGGGTCTAGCTTGTAATTTTAAATTGCCAAACTTGGATTCTTTCTATTTGGTGAAGGGTTTAGAAAAGCCTGTTTATAATACTGAATTATCGCTTGGAAACACAAAATATGAAGTTTATGATGATTATCTTCCGGTTCTTTTAGTATATGTAGGAGATGATGCATTCGCAGAATGGAGTGATGGATATACTATTGAAGAACTTGCGACAAAAGATTTGAATGGGGAAGCTGAATATACAGAGACAAAAGTCGGTGGTTATAGAGCTTTAGTTGCAGATTTATCGGATGAGGATAGTTTAAAGAAACAATACTATATTGAACATCCAGATCTTCCAAATGGAATCGTTTGTATTGAAGTCTGTGAATATGATGATAATGATATTTCCGATGAACTTGCAGAAGCGATCATTAAAGAGTTCAAAGTTGTTGAACTTTTAGATGTTGAATAATTGTACTTTATGTCGAATCCAAATGATGGATATGCCAAAAGAAAAGAGATGAATGTGCAGGGATTGGCTTGTACATTCACTCTTTCGAATATTGATGCTTATTTTCTTGTAGAGGATGAGCGAGTTTCGTATAAAAGTAAAGTAGTTGCGTCTGGTATGATGTATCGCATTTTTGGTCAGAATACGGATATTTTAGTGTTTGTGGATACTATTCCTTATATTCGAAACAATGCGGTGTCTTATGATGAAGTGGTTCGTGTTGAGTTTGAAAATCTAGATTATAAAGATTTAGAGATACTTGCTTATAAGACATGTATATATGAGGAAGAGGATGGTAATTATATAAAACGTACATATCTTGTGGACTATCCAGATATATCAAGTGGTGTACTGAGAATTGAAATTTTGAGTAAATCAAATGAATTTGATTCTTTAGTAAGTGCAATAGTAAAAGAAATACAAGTAAAAACAATAGAAGAATGGTAGGTAAATAATATGGGATTAATTAAAGCAGGTGCTGGAGCTGTTGGTTCTGTTTTTGGCGATCAATGGAAGGAGTACTTTTATTGTGATGCATTAGAGCAGGATGTATTGGTTCGTAAGGGTTCTAAAAGGACGGGTAAAAAGTCGAGTAATAAAGGAAGTGACAATATCATTTCAAATGGTAGTGTGATTGCGGTTGCGGATGGTCAATGTATGTTGATTGTTGATCAGGGTCGTGTTGTTGAGCTTTGTGCAACGCCAGGAGAATTTGTGTATGATTCTTCAAGTGAACCTTCCATCTTTGCGGGAAGTTTAGGTCAGAGTATTAAGGATTCTTTCTCAACAATGGCTAAGCGTTTCACTTTTGGTGGAGATACGGCTAAGGATCAAAGAGTGTATTATGTGAACACAAAAGAAATGGGCGAGGTTCTTTATGGAACGGCGACTCCAATTCCATTTAGAGTGGTTGTGAATGAAGAATTGGGCTTCAAGTTGTCTGTGAAATTGCGTTGTAACGGTAACTTTACATATCGTGTGGCCGATCCAATCTTATTCTATACGAATGTTTGTGGAAATGTGGCAGAGGATTTTGAGTCTGAAACCATTGAGGGCAAACTTAAGGGTGAATTGATGACGGCTTTGCAGCCTGCCTTGGCAAAATTGAGTGCGGATCGTGTGATGTATTATGAGATTCCAGCTCACACAATGGATGTTGCGGCAGCTTTAAATGATGAGTTGAGTGATATTTGGCGTGCTAAGCGTGGCTTGGAAGTTGTATCTTTCAATATTAACTCTTTGAGTATTCCTGAGGATCAAGAAAAGAAGATCACAGAGTGGGAAGAAAATGCAATGACGATGAATCAAACGGTTGCGGCAAGTCGTTTGGTTGGTGCCCAGGCTACAGCTATGAAGGATGCTGCAAATAATGCGTCTGGTGCAATGACTGGATTTATGGGTATGGGTATGGCCATGAATCAGGGTGGTATTAGTGCGCAAAACTTATATGCGGCGGGTGCTGCTGCTCAACCAGCTCCTGATCCAACTCCAACACCGACTCCTGCACCTACGCCTGAGGCAAAGGCAGATGGCTGGACTTGTCCAACTTGTGGACATCTAGCAAGTGGTAAATTCTGTCCAGAGTGTGGAACGCCTAAGCCTAGTGTTGAGGGTTGGGCTTGTCCGACTTGTGGTACTGTAAATAAGGGTAAATTCTGTACAGAGTGTGGTGCAAAAAAACCGGCACATGAACCGTTGTATCGTTGTGATAAGTGTGGTTGGCAACCTGAGGATCCGCATCATCCACCTAAATTCTGTCCGGAGTGTGGTGACCCATTTGATGATAATGACATAGAAAAGTAGAGGGTTTTAATTATGAGTACTTTACAAGAGTTTAAATGTCCTTGTTGTAATGGTTCCATTTCGTTTGATACAAAACTTCAGAAGATGAAGTGTCCTTATTGTGATACAGAATTTTCTCTGGAAACACTTCAGCAATATGATTCTGTAAAGATTGAGGAAGAAGATCAATTTGAGTGGGATGTGAAGCCAGGTCAAGAGTGGGCAGAAAATGAAACTGATGGATTATTGACATATGTTTGTAATTCGTGTGGTGGTGAAATTGTTGCGGATGAAAATATGTCGGCTGCATCTTGTCCGTTTTGTGGAAGTCCGATTGTCGTAAAGGAAAAATTGGGTGGTATCTTAAAGCCGGATTTAGTGATTCCGTTTAAATTGGATAAAAAGGCGGCTAAGGAAGGTTTGAAACAGCACTATAAGGGTAAGACTTTATTGCCTAAAGAATTCAAATCAGAAAATCATATTGAAGAAATTAAAGGTGTATATGTTCCTTTCTGGTTGTTTGATGCGGATGCCGATGGTGAGGTTCGTTATAATGCGACAAAGGTTCGTATGTGGTCGGACTCAGAATATGATTATACGGAAACCAAATACTATCGTTTATATCGTAAGGGGCATGTTAGATTTGAAAACATTCCGGTGGATGGTTCGAGCAAGATGCCAGATGATATGATGGAGTCTATTGAGCCTTATGACTTAAAAGATGCGGTGGATTTTCAGACGGCCTATTTAGCTGGTTTTTTAGCCGATAAATATGATGTGGATGCCGATTCAAGTATTGATCGTGCCAATACCCGTGTAAAGAAGTCTACGGAAGATGCGTTTATGACCAATTGCGGTAAGTATGACACGGTTACTTGTGAGGATAGTGCAGTTCAGATTCAGAATGGTACGGCAAAATATGCGTTGTATCCAGTGTGGATCTTAAATACGAAGTGGAAGGGTGAAAACTACAGTTTTGCGATGAATGGTCAAACGGGTAAATTTGTAGGGAATCTTCCAGAAAATAAGAGCCTAGTTTACTTATACTATGTAGTGGTTACGCTTCTTGGAAGTGTTTTAGCTTATATCGTAATATTGATTTTGAGTTGGGGAAAGTAGGAGGTTGTTTATGAAAAAACTTAGTATTTTATGTTCATCTCTTCTACTTGCACTTATGATGTGCTTCCCGGTTTTTGCGAGTGAAGATCTAAGATATGTAGAGGATAATGCAGACTTATTAACTGTAAGTGAACAGCAGGAATTAAATGATACTTTAACTGAAATCAGTGAAAGACAAGGTGTAGATGTTGCCGTAATCACTGCAGATGATATGGGTGATCAATCAATAGAAGACTACGCAAAAGCAAAATATGATGAGCGTGGCTATGGTGATGATGGTGCTTTATTGGTTGTCAACATGGAAGTTCGCAAGTGGTGGATGTCTACTTATGGAAAAGGTACTACAGCTATTTCGTCAGAAGATATTAGTACGATTGGTAGTGAGTTTGCGCCTTATTTAAGTAGTGGAAAATATGCGGATGCATTTGAAACATACGCAAGACTTTGCGATGACTATATTACTAGAGCACCTAATCTTTCCGAAGAGTATGCGCAAGCTTTAAGTGGTCTTACTTCATTACATGATGGACTAAGATTTGTGAATGATGATGCGCGTTTATTAACTGAGGATGAAAGAAAAGAGTTAAATGATACTTTAACCCAAATTGGTAAGCGTCAAGGTTTAGATGTTGCGATATTGACTACAAAAGATACGGGTAGTAAGGCACTTCTTGATTATGCGATGACGATGTATGAAGCGCTTGAGTATGGTCAGGGTAAAAATAAAGATGGAATTCTTTTAGTAGTCAACATGGAAACACGTAAGTTCTGGATGGCTACTCATGGTTATGGTATTACAGCCTTTACGGATGCCGGAATTAGTTATATTAGTGAAAAGCTAGGTCCTTCTCTAAAGAAAGAGAAGTACATGAAGGCTTTTACAACGTTTGGTAGTCTTTGCGAAAAGTTTGTAGAAAAGGCACATAATGGTAAGCCTTATGATGTTGGAAATATGCCGTTTAAATGGCTTCCATGGTACTGCGTTCCAATAAGTCTTCTAGTAGGTTTTGTGTGTGCAGTCTTTGTGGTTAGTAAAAAGCGTGAACAACTTCATTCTGTTAGTTTTGAAGACAAAGCACATAACTATATGAAGAAAAATACGTTGAAGATGAAAGAGTCTCATGACTACTTCTTGTATCACACGATAACTCGTAATCGAATTAAATCTGACGATGATGATAGTTCGAGCGGAGGAAGTAGCACATTCACTAGTAGTAGTGGCGACACGTATGGTGGTGGTGGCGGTAGTTTCTAATGCCGCAAAATGCAGGATCAAACCCCTGCATTTTCCATTTTAGGCGCAATAAATTTGGATGGGTTTAGGTGAATTTGCTCTCCAAGAATTTAAGGGGCGGTATATACCCCAAAACGGTTTATAGCTGATATTTGGCTCGGACATTTAGTTGTCCGGGTCCTTTTTTTCAACCGTTTTAATGCTTCCGTCATCCTTGTCGATTTCAAAGCATAGGTTACTATATCTTTTGTATCAACAACATCCACTCCGTAGTCGCCTGTGCTTTGTGTGATAGCTACATCAGAATAACCGATTTTCTTTAATAGGTTTGCAATATATTGTTCAAATTCAAAACCGCTAGATAAATCCGAGATGTTTTGATTGTAAGAGATGTCATTGCTTTTACGACTTCCTGTAATATACAGACATAAGTCATTTAATTCATAAAGAAGACTTGACTCAAAGCGGAATTTAAAAATATGATCACTTTCTACAACTTTTCACGGTATTACGGTGGTGTTATAAAGCAATATAGGTTTTTACAAGTTTTTATTGGTAATATGATGGTGTTACAAAGTTTTTGTATGAAAATTAAATACGATATGTTAGCTCACTACAAACCACTTATATTTTGTGTTAAAATAAATTAAAAAATCGGAATTTGAAGGATGTGAATGAACAGCATGAAGAAAACAAAAGAAGGAATTAATTTGAAAAAACTCCTTAGGCTGAAGAATATAGGCAGTATCTTTGTGATTGCGGGACTTTTGATAATTTTGGTAATAGCGTCGTACACATATATTCTGCAAAGTTCTTACACTAAGACTGCCCTTGAAACAGAAATCACACGTGATACAGCGAGTGCAAATGCAGTACACAAACTTGTGAATGGAAGAATCGGCAAAGAAGATTTTGATCAAATCAAAGATCAATCTGATGAAAAGAAGCAATTATATAAGGATATTTCTTCATATTTCAATGAAATCAGAACACTGAATTCTACTCGATATATTTACACCGCTACAAAAAATGAAGAAGGAAAACTCGTTTATGTGGTAGACGGTTTGGATCCGGATGCGGATGATGTGAGACACCCTGGAGATTATATTGAGGAAGAAATGGTTCCGTATATTGATAGGGCTATTTCTGGGGAGAATGTGTACTCTCAGGATATCATTGATACAACATGGGGGCCGATTTTTACGGCTTGCTATCCTGTAAGAGCAAATCATGATGGGACAGGAGAAATCATTGGCGCATTTTGCATTGAAATGGATATGCAATCAGCTTATGGAATGGTTGAAAAGACGAATCATATTTCCATCATCTGCGGTTTAGTCGCAGGAGCTGTATTGCTTTTAATTTGTCTATATACCTATTATGTTTACCAGAAAAGCAAGGCAGAAGAGCAAAAACAAAAACAATTATTAATGACCGCCGCTGAGGAAGCAGATGCTGCCAACAAAGCAAAATCTGCGTTTTTGCTTAGTATTAGCCATGACATCAGAACGCCGATGAATGCCATTATTGGATTTACAAACATTGCGCTTCACCAGAACACGGTTTCAGATATTCATGATAGCTTGGAGAAAGTTCAAAAAAGTTCGAATCATCTTCTCTCTTTGTTGAATGACGTTCTGGATTTTACTCGCATTGAAAGTGGAAAAGTTGCTATTTCGCCCGAGTCAGTGGACATCACTCAATTGACAGATAACGTCCAGACGATTATGAATGGACTTCTTAATACTCGAGATCTTAAGTTTGAAGTACATCGAGAAATCCCAAAGAACCCATATGTCCTTGCGGATGTTGTGCGTATCCGAGAAGTTTTGGTGAATCTTCTTGGCAATGCTGTGAAATTCACAAAGGACGGCGGAAAGATTACTTTGGATATCAGCAGTTACCCAGGAGCAGATGAGAAACATATCATAACTCGTTATGTTGTTCGAGATAACGGTATTGGCATGAGCGAAGAGTTCCAGAAAAAATTATTCGATCCGTTTTCACAAGAAGATGATGCTAATGCCAGAACTCAATATAAGGGAACCGGTCTTGGTATGGCCATCACAAAAAAATATGTGGATATGATGGGCGGTTCGATTGCTGTTGAGAGCAAAAAAGGTGTAGGTTCTACATTCACAGTGGAGATCCCACTGGAGTTGGCAGAACAGGTTACTCAATCAGAACAAAAACGACATCTGCATAGAGATTTGACGGGTATTCATGTTCTTATGGCTGAGGATAATGATCTAAATGCTGAACTTGCTACGATAATGCTGGAAGATGCTGGTATGACCGTAACACGCGCATCAGACGGAAAAGAAGTTGTGAATTTGTTTAAAAGTCATCCACGAGGCACATACGATCTTATTTTGATGGATATTATGATGCCAAACATGGATGGACACCAAGCAGCAAAAGCCATTCGAGCCTTGGGTATAGAGCGGTCCGATGCAGTTACGATTCCAATTATAGCTTTGTCTGCAAATGCTTTTATAGATGATATTCAGGAATCCCTGGATTCAGGCATGAATGACCATATTTCCAAGCCGATTAACATGGAGGAATTAATCGATACTATCACTAAATACATTAAACACGATTAGGAAAACAAAGAAGTTAATTCTGATGAAAAGTTTGCACAGGTCTTGTCGGATGCGAAAGCGCAAGTTTCCTATGATTGTGATATGGGTCGCATCACTACATTTCTTATCAGCACCCAGCACCAGGAGGACACCTCTGTTATGGATATTCGCCCGCTGGTGGAAGCTGTCATGGAAACCGCCGGGAAGATCAAGAACGACAATATGTCCGATCAGGATTTCTACAAATTAGAAGTTATGGAGGGAGTAAATATGCTAGATAAAAAAGAGTTTGATCTTTGGGCAGATGGTTACGACAAAACTGTCGGCATTTCTGATGAGAAAAACACATATCCTTTTGCTGGTTACAAAAAGGTACTTGGATTCATTTTTCAGACTATAATGAAAACTGAAAATGCTATTGTTTTGGATATTGGGTTCGGGACAGGTACATTAACAACAAAGCTATATGAGCAAGGGTGTTCTATATATGGACAGGACTTTTCATCTAGGATGATTGAGTTGGCATCTGAGAAAATGCCCAATGCACATTTATATCAGGGGGACTTTTCAAAAGAGCTTGTCGAACCATTGCAAAATTTTCGTTATGATTATATTGTTGCGACATACTCTTTGCATCATTTGACGGATGATCAGAAGAAAGATTTCTTTCTAGAATTGCGTAATCACTTAAAGAAAAACGGCAAAATTATAATCGGCGATGTTGCCTTTGAAACACGAAAGGATTTAGAACAGTGTAAATTGAAGGCAGGAGACACATGGGATAATGATGAAATCTACTTTGTCGTTGAAGAACTGAGAAAAGATTTTCCGGCTCTTTCATTTACACAAATGTCCGATTGTGCAGGAGTCCTGATTTTGGACTGACAAATTAGAATTTGGAAGTGAGATGATATTTTTGAATAAAGATAGGCTTAACTAGCAATTTGGTGACTTTGCTATAATTCTGCGTTTTATCACTTACACGAATAACCACTCGTTTTTCAAATCCTTTAAGCGAGTGATTTTATAGATGTTTTTCAATCTAAGTAGTACGT
>OBKS01002278.1_pt1 | contig 11312 bp, 8 predicted proteins | sample 1517381 | NCBI WGS metagenome assembly OBKS01 (sample SAMN04571686, study PRJEB22368) | human gut metagenome | biome: human gut; material: stool | host: Homo sapiens | place: Luxembourg | collected 2012-08-03
CCGTAGCGCCGCAGGTCGAGGTACCACCAGTAGTCTTCCTCGCGCAGGCCAAGCTCCTGCATGCGCTTGGTGAGCAGGTCGAGCCGCTCCTCACGCTGGCTGCCACCGATGATCTCACCGATGCCCGGCACGAGGCAGTCCGCCGCAGCGACGGTCTTGCCGTCGTCGTTCATGCGCATGTAAAACGCTTTGATCTCCTTCGGATAATCCGTGACGAACACGGGCTTGTTGAACACCTGCTCGGTCAGGTAGCGCTCGTGCTCCGTCTGCAGGTCGATGCCCCACTCGACGGGGTAGTCGAACTTGTGGCCGGACTCTTTGAGCAGCTTCACGGCGTCGGTATACGTGATGCGGCCGAAGTCGTTGTCCACCACGTTGTGCAGGCGCTCGAGCAGGCCCTTGTCCACGAAGGAATTGAAGAACTCCATCTCCTGCGGGCACTTTTCGAGCACGGTGTTGATGATGAACTTCACCATCGCCTCCATGCACTCGAGATCGTCGTCGAGGTCGGCAAACGCCATCTCCGGCTCGATCATCCAGAACTCGGCGGCATGGCGCTGGGTGTTGGAGTTCTCGGCGCGGAAGGTGGGGCCGAAGGTATACACGTCGCCAAAGGCGAGCGCGAAGTTTTCGGCGTTGAGCTGGCCGGACACGGTCAGGTTCGTGCTCTTGCCGAAGAAGTCCTTGGAGAAATCGACCTTGCCGTCGGCCGTGCGCGGGATATTGTCGAGGTCGAGCGTCGTGACGCGGAACATCTCACCCGCGCCCTCGCAGTCGGAGCCCGTGATGATCGGGGTCTGGACGTAGACAAAGCCGCGGTCCTGGAAGAACGTGTGCACCGCCTGCGCGGCCACGCTGCGGACACGGAACGTCGCGCTGAAGAGGTTTGTGCGCGGGCGCAGGTGCTGGATCGTACGCAGGAACTCCACGCTGTGGCGCTTTTTCTGCAGCGGATAGTCCGGTGCGGACGCGCCCTCGACCGTGACGCTGTCGGCCTTGAGCTCGAACGGCTGCTTGGCGTCCGGCGTGAGCACGAGCTCGCCGTGCACGATGAACGCCGCGCCGACGTTCTGGCGGGCGACCTCGTCGTAATTTTCGAGCTTGCCGCGCTCGAGCACGACCTGCAGGCTCTTGAAGCAGCTGCCGTCGTTGAGCTCGATAAAGCCGAAATTCTTCATGTCGCGGATCGTGCGCGCCCAGCCGCAGACGGTCAGGGTCTGGCCGCCGAAGGTCTCCGGGGATGCGTAGATGCCGGCGATGTGCTGTCTTTTCATATCATCAGCCTCGTTTCCGATGGATTTTTCAAAATAACTTCTTTATTATACGCACTCGGCGCGGTTTTTTCAACCGGTTCTTGCGCGCGTAAACGCAAAGCCGGCGGATTTTCCGCCGGTTTTGCGTATCTTTTCCGCCATTAAGCGATGATATGGATCGCCGCGTGGTTGTTGCGCAGCGTCACGTCCGTCGTCACGCCGCCGGCCTCGCCGTCGCGCGTCCAGGCCACGGGCTCGTCAAACGTGAAGCGCAGCGTCTTGGACTGCACGAGGATGACGTTCTCGTTGTCGTAGTTCTGGTTGAGCACGCCCGAGATGATGCGGCTCAGGTCGCCGAACTGCTGCGGGCGGCGGATGAGCAGCGTCTCAAACAGGCCGTCGCCCAGGCTCACGAGGTCCTTGCGCAGGCGCACCATGCCGGCCACGGAGGTCGAGTTCGACACGCCGCCGAAGATGAAGTCGCCGTCGACCGTGCCGCCGTCATACTCCACGTGCGCACAGTAATGGTCGATGCTGTTGAGCCGGCCCATCGCCTCAAGCACATATGCCAGGTGGCCGAGCGCCTGCTTCTCGTTCTGCGGTGTCTCATAGCTCACGGCCGTAAACGCGCCGAACGCCGCCACATAGGTGAAAAAGCTCTGGTCACCGAAGCTGCCGACGTCAAACGCCGTCGGCGTGCCGGTCACGATGCGCAGGGCCGCATCCGTCGCGTTTTTCGGCAGGCCGAGCGTCGAGGCCACGTCGTTGGTCGTGCCCATCGGGATGTAGCCCAGCGGGGGCGGGTTCGGCACCTGCATCAGACCCGAGACGACCTCGCTGAGCGTGCCGTCGCCGCCGATGCAGGCCACGGTGTCATACTCCGCCGCGTGCTGCGCCGCAAATAGCGTCGCGTCGCCGCGGCCCTGCGTGAAGTACACCGTCGTCAGGTATCCGCCGCTGTCGAGAATGTTCATCACCTCACCGAAGCCGGTCTTGTAGCCGCTGCGTCCGGCCATGGGGTTGATGATCAGCATCATACGTTTTTTCATAGTCAGCCTCCTGTCAGGGTAGCAAAAAGGGCATGGCAAACTGCCATGCCCCCGAGATTCTGTGATCAGCCAAGCTCGTTCATTTTCTGAGCCATCGCAGACTTCTTGTGCGCTGCGTTGTTCTTGTGGATCAGACCCTTGCCGGCCGCGCGGTCAACAGCCTGGACAGCAACTTTATAGGTACTGACGGCTGCGTCACGGTTGCCTTCGGCAACAGCCGCATCAAACTTCTTCAGGTTGGTCTTCAGGGCGGATTTCTCAGCCTTGTTTTTCAGATTCTGCAGCTTGGACTTTTCGTCTCTCTTCATTGCGGACTTGATGTTCGGCATTTCTCAATCGCCACCTCCTCCTATAAAATTCAGTCATGGATATGACCGTGCAATGTTCTGCAAGTGTTGATGATATCATCAAACCCTGCAAATTGCAAGCCTTTTTTTCAATTTTCATTATAATTGTATCCATTTGTGGCAACGCTTCCTGTGAGCCACAAGATGTGGCGTCAGAAAGGAGCCTGTTATGCCGAATTTCCCCCGCACCGACCTCGCCGTCGAGGCCGAAGCCATCCATCGCAGCGCCGCCGCAGTGACGGAGCTGCCCGGCGTGCGCGCCGAGGAGACCGAGCGCCGCGGCTTTGCCGTGACCGAGGTACATGTACTCGACGTCGCCGGTGAAAATGCATTATGTAAACCAATTGGCGACTACTACACCCTTGCGCTCGACCCATTGCTGCGGCGTGAGGACGACGCATTTGAGAACGCGGCGCAGACGCTCGCCGAGCTGCTGCGCGGCGTGAGGTCGAGCGCGTCGTTGACGTCTTTGAGCGGCGTGCTGCCGCTGATGCCAGGCGCGTCCGTACTCGTCGTCGGCCTCGGCAACCGGGCGATCACGCCCGACGCCGTCGGCCCCGACGCGATCGACAGCGTCATGGTCACGCGGCACCTGCGCGAGCAGCTCCCGGAGCATTTCGGGCAGTTCCGGTCCGTGGCCGCGCTCGCGGCCGGCGTGCTCGGTACGACTGGCGTGGAGTCCGCCGATATGATCCGCGCGCTCGCAGGCCACCTGCACCCAGACGCCATCATCGCTGTGGACGCACTCGCCTGCGCGGAGCTCGACCGCCTCGGCCGCACCGTCCAGCTCACGGACACCGGCATCACACCCGGCAGCGGCGTCGGCAACGACCGCGCCGGCCTCAGCCGCGATACACTCGGCATCCCGGTCGCAGCCATCGGCCTGCCGACCGTGATCGACGCGGGCGGCTTTTCGGACGACCCACGCGCGGCGCAGATGTTCGTCACACCGCGCGACATTGACACCGTAGTGCGCGATGCGGCCAAGCTCATCGGCTACGGCATCAATCTCGCGCTGCACGACGGGCTGACCATCGGCGACGTGGATATATTCCTGTCCTGAGGCAATGTTTCACGTGAAACATGCCCGCCGCGTTTCGCATTGTTTCACGTGAAACATCACAAAAATTCGCCGCAGCGCCTCCAAGCGGTTGAAAACGCGGCCGCACGCTGTTATAATAGCTGCAAACACAATTCAGGGAGGCAAATCATGGGCAAAATCATTGCCGTCGCCAACCAGAAAGGCGGAGTCGGTAAGACGACCACATGCGTGAATCTGACCTGCGCGCTCAAAAAGCGCGGGCGGCGCGTGCTCCTCGTCGACTGCGACCCCCAGGGCAACAGCACCTCCGGCATGGGCGTGGACAAAACCGCAACGCCCAACTGCTACGACATGCTGATGAACGGCGCGGCCGCCGCCGACTGCATCCACAGCACGAAATACGGCGACGTGCTGCCGGCAAATATGAATCTCTCCGGCTGCTCCGTCGAGCTTGTGGGCTCCGAACAGAGGGAATACATCATGAAAACCGCGCTCGCCGCGGTGCAGGACGATTACGACTTCATTCTCATCGACTGTCCGCCGTCGCTCGAACTGCTGACGATCAACGCGCTCGTCGCAGCCGACAGCGTGCTCATCCCGGTGCAGTGCGAATACTATGCGCTCGAGGGTATTGCCGACCTCATGCGCAGCATCAAGATGTGCAACAAGCGCCTGAACCCGGAGCTGACCGTGCAGGGCATCGTCATGACCATGTATGACGGCCGCACGAAGCTGTCCGACCAGGTCGTGAACGAAGTGCGCAAGTTCTTCGGCAAAAAGGTCTATAAGACCATGATCCCGCGCAACGTGCGCCTGTCCGAGGCGCCGAGCCATAGAAAACCCGCCATCGCCTATGACAAAGAGTCCAAGGGCGCGCGGGCGTACCTGCATCTGGCGGGCGAGCTCATCAAGCGCGAGGAAAAGGCGGCAAAAGCGGCGGAGGCCGCGGCTGCGGCCGCCGCAGCGGAGGTGAAACATGGGTAAAGACGGAAAGAAAGGTCTCGGCATGGGCCTCGGCGCGCTCTTCGGCGAGGAATATCCGGCCCCGCAGCCGGAACGGGCCGAAAAAGCGTCCGACCTGCTGCCGATTGAAAAGATCGAGCCGCGCGCCGACCAGCCACGCAAGCGCTTTGACCCCGAAGCGCTGGAAATGCTCGCGGAGTCCATCCGCACCTACGGGCTCATCCAGCCGATCACGGTCCGGCCGCTTGACAGCGGATTTTATCAGATCATCGCGGGCGAGCGCCGCTGGCGTGCCAGCCGCATGGCTGGGCTCAAGGAAGTGCCAGTGCGCATTCTGACGGCGGACGAGCAGCGCGCCATGGAGATGGCGCTGGTCGAAAACCTCCAGCGCGAGGACCTGAACCCCATCGAGGAGGCCAAAGGCTACCGCGCCCTGCAAGATGTCTACGGCATGACGCAGGATGATGTTGCACAGAGCGTGGGCAAATCACGCCCCGCCGTCGCCAACGCGACACGGCTGCTGGCCCTGTCAGAGCCGGTATTAAAGCTGGTCGAGGACGGCACGCTGTCCGCCGGGCACGCGCGTGCGCTCCTACCACTCAGCGACCCGGAAATGCAGCTCGCCGCGGCGAAAACCGTGATTGAGAAGGGCCTGTCCGTCCGGCGGGCGGAGGCACTGGCCGCGCAATTACTGAAAGATACGCAGGAAAAGCCGGTCAAAAAGCCCGCCGGTGTGGATTATCTCGGTGAATGCGCACGGCACCTCGAGCAGGTGCTCGGCCGCAAGGTGCGCATGACGCAGGGCCGCAAAACCGGGCGCATCGAACTGGAATACTACGACGCGGACGACCGCGAGGCGCTGCTGCAGGCGCTCGAGGCCATCGGCCGCAGAAACTGATACATATAGAATATTGAGGAGACAGAGACAACATGATTGACATTCGACTGATTCGCGAAAACCCCGACCTCGTGCGGGAAAACATCCGCAAAAAGTTTCAGGACGCCAAGCTCCCGCTCGTCGATGAAGTGATCGAGCTCGACAAAGCCAACCGCGCCGCCATCAACGAGGCGTCGAACCTGCGCGCAGAGCGCAACAGCCTGTCGAAAAAGATCGGCATGCTCATGGGCCAGGCGAAAAAGGACCCGTCCAAGCTCGAAGAGGCCGAGGCCGTCAAGGCGCAGGTCACTGCGCAAGCCGCGCGTCTGGCCGAGCTTGAAAAGCAGGAGGAGGAGCTCGAGGCAAAAATTCACAAGATCATGCTCACCATCCCGCAGATCATCGACCCCAGCGTGCCGCTCGGCCCGGACGATAGCTGCAACGTGGAGGTGCAGCGCTTCGGCGAGGCCGTTGTGCCGGATTTCCCGATCCCGTACCACACGGAGATCATGGAGCGCTTTGACGGCATCGATCTCGACGCCGCACGCCGCGTCTCCGGCAACGGATTTTACTATCTCATGGGCGATATTGCCCGCCTGCACGAGGCCGTGCTGGCCTACGCGCGCGATTTCATGATCGGCAAGGGCTTTACTTACTGCATCCCGCCGTTCATGATCCACGGCAACGTGGTCGAGGGCGTCATGAGCCAGACGGACATGGACGCCATGATGTACAAGATCGAGGGCGAGGATCTCTACCTCATCGGCACGAGCGAGCACTCCATGATCGGCCGCTACATCGACCAGATCCTCACCGAGGACCAGCTGCCGCAGACCATGACGTCCTACTCGCCCTGCTTCCGCAAGGAAAAGGGCGCGCACGGCATCGAGGAGCGCGGCGTGTACCGCATCCACCAGTTTGAAAAGCAGGAGATGATCGTCGTCTGCCGCCCGGAGGAGAGCATGGACTGGTACGAGAAGCTCTGGCGCTACTCCGTTGAACTCTTCCGCAGTCTGGACATCCCGGTGCGCCAGCTCGAGTGCTGCTCCGGCGACCTCGCTGACCTGAAGGTCAAGTCCTGCGACATCGAGGCCTGGAGCCCGCGCCAGCAGAAGTATTTTGAGGTCTGCTCCTGCTCGAACCTCGGCGATGCACAGGCCCGCCGCCTGCACATCCGCATCAAGGGCAAGGACGGCAAGAATTATCTCGCCCACACACTCAATAACACCTGCGTCGCCCCGCCGCGCATGCTCATCGCGTTCCTTGAGAACAACCTCCGGCCCGACGGCAGTGTCGTCATTCCCGAGGTACTGCGCTCGTACATGGGCGGCACGGAAGTCCTCGTGCCGAAGCACTGAAAACACAGAGAAAACAGGGGAGGCAGCATCATGAAAAAGCCCGGTTGGCTCGATGAATTCAAGGTGTTCATCTCGCGCGGCAACGTCATTGACCTGGCCGTCGGCGTCGTTGTCGGCGGTGCGTTCACGGCCATCGTCACCGCGCTCGTCAACGATATCATCAATCCGCTCATCTCACTCATCATCGGCGGGCTGGACTTCTCCGGCCTGAACATCGGCGTGTTCCCGATCGGCGATTTGATCATGTCCATCATCAACTTCCTGTGCATTTCGCTGGTCGTGTTCTGGATGGTGAAGATCATCAACCGCTTCAACCGCAAGAAGGAAAAGGAGCACGAGCCGGAGGCTCCGGTCAAGCCCACCACGGACGAGCTGCTGGCGGACATTCTCGCCGAGCTCAAGCTGCAAAACGGCCGCGCAGAGGCGGCTGAGACGCTTGACGCCTCAGAAAAGGAAGAATCTTCCGCTTCTGAGCGCTAAAATAGCACTTGACAACTCAAGGCTCATATGTTATAGTATATGAGCCTTGAGGGTCAAGTTTATATCGCGGAGTGGAGCAGTTCGGTAGCTCGTCGGGCTCATAACCCGGAGGTCGCAGGTTCAAATCCTGTCTCCGCAACCAAATTAATACCCGGATTTGATACCATATCAAATCCGGGTATCTTTTATATTACAAAGAAAGCTGGAATTACGCGAAAAAACGCGGGCGATTCCAACTTTTCCTTTTAACTGCCTGTTCGCTTTTCAGCACCGCGGCGGATAGATCAGATTGGCAGTGGGGCATTTCTATCGTTCATAAATCTGCTGTCGTTCACACTATTACAAACAACACTTTTGAATGGGTCATAGCCCGAGCATAGTCGGAAATCTGGGCCGCATGTTCTTCCAACACATTGAAAATATTGCAGTTCTTTGCTATAATGCTGTCACGAAATGCGCCAAGGGGGCTGTGACGTGGAGAGCAAGAATTACTTAACGGCTTTGTCAAAAACAAAATGTACAGACCCGAATGGCAATGTTTTTGATGGAATATGGCGTTCCTATGAAGGGGTTGTTCTGCACAGCTTAGTGACATCGTTCGGACTGGATTTTCTTGTACACGACCAGCAAGGCGGCGATGTTGATAGTATTCGCAGTGTTAGAAGCGCTGGCTTTAAGAGTGAGGAGCATCGTGCGGCTTATGAAGCCCGCGAAGCATATGACACGAAAGCATATCATACGCATACCCCGGAAGTAGATCGCGCGATCGCGGATGCGGACAATGTGCGTAAGCAGATGAAGAAAGAAATTGCGGCATAAGCAAAACGAGGAAGTAAAGATCTGTGATATCAAACCGAAAACGATGGTGCGCAATGCTGCTTGCCCTGTTGATTCTGGGGGCCTGTGCCTGCGGCCATCCGCAGGCAGTGCCATCACCGACGGAATCTGCGGCGCCGGCTTCGGAAGCGGAGCACAAATGCGTCGTGATCGACGCCGGCCATCAGCGCCAGGGTGATCCCAAGCAGGAGCCCATTGGTCCCGGCGCTTCGGAGACCAAGCCCTGTGTTTCCGATGGGACATCCGGCCGCTTTACCGGCAGCCCGGAGTATGAACTGAATCTCGCTGTGGCGCTGAAACTGCAGGAACTTCTGGAGCGGCGCGGCTACCGCGTCGTCATGACACGCACCGACAACGATGTGAACCTTTCCAACCGTGCGCGCGCGGAGCTCGCCGCGCGTGAGGGTGGAGATATCTTTGTCCGCATCCACGCCAACGGGTCGGAAGATCCAGCCGCTCACGGCGCCATGACGATCTGCATGACACCGGACAGCCCGTTTAATGCGTCACTCTATCCGCAGAGTCACGCGCTCTCGGAGGCGGTCCTCGACTGTCTCACGGAAGCGACCGGCTGCGCCAGAGAGCGAGTCTGGGAAACCACTACCATGGCGGGGATCAACTGGAGCACCATTCCCGTAACGATCGTAGAGATGGGATACATGACCAACGAGCAGGAGGACTACCTCCTCGCCGACGATGATTATCGCGGCAAGATCGCCCTCGGGATCGCGGATGGGATCGACCGATATTTCGCCGGACAGGCAGAGCAGCTCTCCGCCGCACCGGCGACAGACGAGGCGCTCCAGCAGCTTCTCAGCGAATTCGTGTCCGGCCGCGGCGACACGTGGGATATCTACGCCGCCTCTTTGACGAGCGGCGCGTCGGCGAGCGCGTCCGTCAACCTTCCGGCCGACGGATGCATGGTCTCCGCCAGCCTGATCAAGCTCTTCATTGCGGGCGCCGTATACCAGGCGATCGATCAGGGTGCACTCCGCTATGAGGAGGCGTCCGGCAGCATCCGATCCATGATCACCGCGAGCGACAACAGCGCGGCCAACCGGCTGGTTCAGCTCCTCGGCGCAGGCGATGCCGCCGCCGGAATGGAGCGGGTCAACACCTTTGCGCAGAGCATCGGCTGCACCCACACGCGCCAGAATCGCCTGATGCTGGAATCCAACGGTCTGGAGAATTACACCTCTGCCACAGACTGTGCGACCGCGCTGTGTATGATCTATGCGGGGACCTACGTTTGCCAGCGCTGGAGTGAGGAGCTGCTGCAGCTTCTTTTACAGCAGACCGTGAACAACCGACTGCCGCAGGGTGTGCCGTCCGGCACGGCCATAGCGCACAAAACGGGAGATTTGCAGAATCTCAGTTGCGGAGATGTCGGCATCGTCTATGGACCTTCCGGCGCATATCTGCTTTGCATAATCAATAACCATTCCCCCAACGACAGAAAAACGGTCTCCGATTTTGTTGCATTGTCAAGCCGTGTATATCAATTTTTTAATCCTTAACGGGCAGCATACGCTATAAAATGTAAAAACTGCGGTGCTGCCTCAGTTGGCGTCCCGGGGCTGATTGTCCCATGAACCGCGGGCGGCAAGCCCTTTCACTTTGTCTTGATACGACGGTTATTGCAGCAATCTGGATACGCTATGCATTCCCGCTTGGGTACCGTCAAGAATTCTGCGCATGCCGAAAAAAGCAAGACCGTTTCCGACGATGCCGGAACGTTCTTGCTTTTTTTGATATTCGGCTCAGCACCAAAGGCAAGATCCCCTCTGTTTTGGCATCACAGAGGGGATCTCTTAAAAAATGAAAGAAGGGAGAGAAGAAGTTAATCTATATCATACTTGCTGATATCGACGTCCTGAAAGCTCACGAGCGTATAGGATTCCGGCTTCGGCACGGGATACGTACAGTCGAAGCCCATCTTTGCCGCAAGGTTGTCCTTGACGACGGGGTTCAGCTCATGTCCGAACGCCCCGGGAATGATGATGATATCCTTCGCCGGATCGCAGCGCGTAACCATCGCGCGCTCGACCTGTTCGGGGTCATATATATCGATATCACTGTTGACGGCGGTGACCATTTGCAGATCGGGGAACGCCGCAAACGCTGCAAGGATCGCGTTTTTCGCCATGCCATTGTTGGGCGGGTCGATCTGGAGGATGACATGATAGTGGCTGCCGCCGGGCGTCATGTACACTTTCTTCAGCCCCGGCACCTGTTTGCTGATCGTCTGGAACAGATTCGACTCCACACTCAGCCCCTGACCGATCCAGACCTCGCGGCCGGGATGCAGCATATGGATCACGGGGTCGGTCTGCATGGTGATTGCTTTGACATGCACGACCCAGCGATCATCGCGGGTAGCATAGTAGCCGCTGACCTCGCCGAACGGGCCTTCCGGTTCGCGTACATACGGGAGGATCTCGGCTTCCATGATCATCTGTGCATCCGCAAGTCCCTCGACGGAAACCGTTTTGCTGCGGCACAGCCGTGCCGGCTCGCCCAGCAGATAGGACGCGACCGCAAGCTCATCCACATCGATGGGAGCAGCGGAGCTCGGCGTGGTCGCCGCGACGAAATATGCCGGATGCAGACCGTTGTTGATGGTGATCTCCAGCGGCTCGCCCTTCGCCTCCGCACGCTCATAATAATTTCTCAGATGCCGTCCCATGTCCATCAGCAGGCCAAGGCGGTCCTTGCCTGTGACCATCAGACGGTGGATCGACGTGTTTCGGACGCCGGTGTCCGGGTCCTTGGCGACGATGATACAGTTGGAAAAATAGGGGCCGCCGTCTTTGAGCGCATGCGTCGGCACCGGGATGCGCCCGAGATCGACCTCGGGCATCGTGACCTGCTGCGCAGGCGCATCGTCAACGACGACGGGCGCCACGGGGTTTTGATGCAGCGAGCCGACAGCCGCGGCAAACAGAGCCGGAAGCGCATCCACGCTGCGGTCAAAAATCGCGGCAACGTTCTCACGGTTCCACCACATGCCAGTGGATACCGGATAATCATAGCCCTTCACGTGCTCGAACATGACCGCCTTGCCGCCGTCGAGCTTCGCAGCTACGCCGGACAGCTCATGCACCGC
>OBKS01002287.1_pt1 | contig 11278 bp, 8 predicted proteins | sample 1517381 | NCBI WGS metagenome assembly OBKS01 (sample SAMN04571686, study PRJEB22368) | human gut metagenome | biome: human gut; material: stool | host: Homo sapiens | place: Luxembourg | collected 2012-08-03
ACACCGGTGCCGAGGAACAAAACATTTCAAAAAACGGGTAATAGCAAATTAATTATTTTTTAATCGGTCTTTTGAGAAGTGCAAGCATAAACATTGAAACTACTGCACCGATTGCAAGAGCAAGGAGGTAGAAATACCATGTACCCTGCATTGTTGCGAATACGAAGATACCGCCGTGAGGAGCCATAAGCTTACAGCCAAAGAGAGCTGAAAGTGCGCCTGCTACTGCAGAACCAACGATACATGAAGGGATAACCTGAAGCGGATGACCTGCTGCGTAAGGAATTGCACCTTCTGAGATGAATGAAAGTCCCATTATATAGTTTACGGGAGCATTCTTTCTTTCTTCATCTGTCCAACGATTCTTGAAGAATGTGTTTGAAAGAGCGACTGCGATTGGAGGAACCATACCGCCGATCATAACTGCTGCCATAATGATGTATGCCTGATCGTCTGCGTTTGCAAGGTTAAGTGTTGCGAATGCATAAGCTGCCTTGTTGAAAGGACCGCCCATGTCGATAGACATCATACCTGCGAGGAGCGCACAGAGCGGAACCATCATTGCAGGGTTAGAGGCAATAGCGTTAAGGCCGTTTGACATACCTGAGTTAATCATACCCATGAACGGGTTGACTGCGCACATTACAACGAGAATACCGCCGAGTCCGAGAAGCGGATAGATGAGAACGGGCTTGATACCCTCAAGAGCCTTAGGCATCTTATCGCACATTTTTTCAATACCGAGCATTAAGTAACCGCCTACGAAACCTGCGAGCAAGCCGCCGAGGAAGCCTGACGGAACTGTTTCTGCAGCGGCAGGATCCATAAAGGTTGCGCCTGATGTTGCAAGGAAACCGCCTACAAGACCAACGAGAAGACCGGGACGGTCTGCAATTGACATTGCGATAAAGCCTGAAAGGATAGGAACCATAAGGTTAAATGCCACACCGCCGAGTGTCTTAAACCATGCGGCTGCTGGAGTTACCGTACCGAATGCACTGCCAACCTCCTGTGCGTTAACACCGCATGCAATATCAATGAGGAATGCGATTGCGATGAAGATACCGCCTGCTACAACGAACGGGAGCATATGTGATACACCGTTCATAAGGTGACCGTAAGCGCCGCCTCTCTTCCTTGGAGCATCTGCAGAACCGCCTTTGTGATGATATACGGGAACTTCTTTGTTTACAATCTTGTTGATAAGCTCTTCCGGCTTATGAATACCGTCTGAAACGGCACACTGTAAAACGGGCTTGCCGTCAAAACGGGCAAGATTTATTGTGATGTCAGCGGCAATGATGATACCATCACAATTTGCAATTTCTTCTTCGGTAAGCACATTCTTTGCACCGCCCGAACCGTTTGTTTCAACCTTAATCGGAATGTTAAGGCTGTCGCCGGCTTTCTGGAGTGATTCAGCCGCCATATAAGTATGAGCAATACCTGTTGGACAAGCTGTGATAGCAAGAACTCTGTAACCCTTCTTTGCAGGAACTTCTGCCTTTGGTTCATCGGGGAACTTTTCTGTTTCTCTTGCGTCAATAATCGAGATGAATTCTTCCGGAGTTTTTGCGGCTTTAAGCTTTGCGGTAAAATCTTCATGCATCAAAAGCTGCATAAGTCTTGCAAGAACTTCAAGATGAACATCACCGTCTGTTGTTGCGGCAATCATAAAGAGCAGCTTACAGGGCTTACCGTCGGGCGAGTCATAATCTACACCGTCGGGGACTGTGATAGCTGTGAGGGCGGGAGCTTTTACAGCTTCGCTCTTGGCATGGGGAATTGCAACCTCCATACCTACGGCTGTTGTGCCGAGTTCTTCACGGTTGAGGATTCCCTCTTTGTAGGCTTTAACATCCTTGAGGTTTCCGCACTTTTCATGTAATGAAACAAGTTTGTCAATTGCTTCGCTCTTGTCGGCAACTTTAACGCCGAGAGCAATACCCGATTTTTTTAATAAATCTGTGATACGCATATTTTTCTCTCCTTTTTAATTAAAATTTTGCAAGCAATTCATTTATTTTTTCTTTTGTGGCAAGTCCGTCAAGAAATGCCGTTGCATTTCCGCACACACTGCCCAATTTCAGCGCATAGGGGTAGCTTTTTGTCTTTTCATATCCTGCCACAAAGCCTGCTACCATTGAGTCTCCCGAACCGACTGTGTTAATTACCTTTTCTTTGAGGACTCCTGCTTTGTGTCTTTTTCCAAATTCGTCAATGAGCATTGCTCCGTCACCGCCGAGTGAAATCAAAACATTTTTTGCACCGAGTTTCTGCAACTCTTTTGCATACTTTTCAATATCATCCTCGGTGTTGATTTCAACTCCGAACATTTCGGAAAGTTCCTGTCTGTTCGGCTTGATGAGGAACGGCTTGTACTTGAGTGCGTTGAGTAAAAGTTTTTTTGTTGCGTCAACTACAATTCGTACATCCTTGCCCTTGATTCTTTCAAGGATTCTTTCATAAACATCATCAGGCATCGTATTCGGAATGTTTCCTGCAATTACGATTGTGTCGCCGTCGGATATTCTGTCGATTTTTGAAAACAGCCTTTCAAGTTCGCCTTCACTTATGTGAGGTCCCTGACAATTGATTTCTGTTTCAACGCCGGCTTTGATTTTTATGTTGATTCTTGAAATTCCACTTTCAAGCTTAATAAAGTCGGTGATAATCCTGTCGTTGCGAATACCCTTTTCAATGGCGTCACCCGTAAAGCCTGCAACAAATCCGAATGCCGTACTTTCAAGGTCAAGCTCTGCAAGTACGCATGAAACATTGATTCCCTTACCTCCGTAGTAATATTCTTCGGCGGTTGTTCGGTTTGTTATTCCCGGAACAAGCGAATCAAGTCTGACAATGTAGTCAATTGACGGATTAAGCGTTACGGTGTAAATCATTTTTTTACCTCCTTTATCACCGTTACCTGCGAAAAGTCCGGCGTAGGCAGTTTGTCGGTGATTATACAACATTTTTGCAGAGGGGCAAATGTTACAGGATACACCCTGCGAAATTTTGAATGGTCTGCAAGAACAAATGCCATATAAGATTTGTTGATTGCCGTTTCCTTTATATGACCTTCTTCAATGTCAGGTGTTGTGAATCCCGAACTGATGTCAATTCCGTTTGCTCCCATAAAAGCTTTTGTAAAGTTAAAGCAGTTTATGCTTTTTATTGCTTCGGCACCCACAACAGCCTCGGTAAGCGGTTTTATTTTTCCGCCTACTATATATGTCTGCATACCCTTGTGGATAAGCATTCTGGCGTGTGTTATGCCGTTTGTAACATATGTTGCGTTTGTATTTGTAATGTGGTCAACAAGCTTTAATGTTGTTGTTCCTGCGTCAATATAAACAAAGTCAGAGTCATGGATAAGCTTTGCACAGTATTCTGCAACCAGATCTTTTTCATCGCTCATAACGGTTTCACGATTGCTTACCGCATCTTCAAAAATACCCTCGTTTCTGGTGATTGAAGTTGCACCGCCGAAAACTTTGGTGAGCTTTCCCATCTCATCAAGAGCGGAAAGATCTCTTCTTATTGTTGACTCGGATGAGTCAAGCAACTTTGTTAATTCCGACACCGTGACCGAATTTTTTTCTTCGAGCAAATCAAGTATTGCACGATATCTGTCCTGTGTAAGCATTATCCTCACCTCTTGACTATATTATAACACCCGTTTCTTAAAAGTCAAGCAAAATCGGTCAAAAAAATTCAAAAAAATTAAAGACAGCAAAATTAGCTAACAAAAAAGTGTCGAGCGTTATTTAAAAACAGTATAATTTTACCGTTTTTGCAATTAAAATTGGTGTTTTTGATTATCTCCATTCAAAATCAGTCAAATTAATTATTTTGACTATAATTCTTTTAGCGTGTTGACTGCAAGGTGTTTTTATACTACAATATTAATCGTTGTGTACAAAAAAAGCCTGCAAGTTTTTTGCAGGCTCAAAACGGCGAAATCACGCATTTATATTTTTTGTTTTTTATGTTTTTTTATACATATATATGTCATATGTCATTCTGACAAATCTTCAATGACTGTGATTTTTCGCTTTTCGGAGATTATAATATTTTCCTCATTCATCTTTTTTATTTCACGCATCATTGCACTTCGGTCAACAGAAAGGTAATCTGCAAGGTCGGAAAGAGGGAGAGGAAGATAAAAGGTGTTTTTTCCTTTTTCGGTTTTAATGTATTCAAAAAAAGTCAAAAGCTTGCTCCTCAGCGTCTGCTGACAGAGAATGTCTGTGTGAGCAAGACTTTTTTTATGAGATTTTTTGATGTATGCACTTATAATCCGCTGGTGTTTACTGCAATGCTTTTCACAACAGGCTGTAAATTTTGAGTATTTCACGAAATCAATTTTGCAGTTTGTTTTGGCACTCAGATAAAAAATTCTGTTGTCTGATTCGGGTACAATGCAGGTGACGATTATGTCGCCCTTTTCATAAAAAGAAATAATTCTCCGCTGATTTTCGGCATTGTCGGTTGTCAGATAAACAGTTCCTTCTTTTATGATGCAAATTGTGTCATTTTCGGGTGAATATGTAGTTATGATTTCACCCCTTTTATACTCTCTTTCAATAGGTTTAAAACACTCGTTTATCCCGATGAAATCTGATTTTTTAAGCCTTGCACCGCCTATTTCTTCTATCATTTGCAACACTCCATAATGTGTGGCGTTTTTTGTCTTGCCACAAGATATAGTATAGTATATCACATAATTGTTGCTTGTGCAACAGTATTTATATTGCAATTATTGTATAATTGGTCTTACATCGCAGGGATGGTTTGGTTCCTTGCAATTTTATTACATAACGCATTTTTTAAACGGCATTATTGAAAAATTTATTTTTTTATTCGGATTAACATATATAGGATATTTTTACCAAGGAAGTACCGCAAAATAATAAAAAGGGGAAGGATTATGAGAATTATTAAGCGTAACGGCTCAGAAGAAGATTTCAACATTGAAAAAATTATTAATGCCGTTAAAAAAGCAAACGGTTCGGGGGAACACAAGTTCCTTACAGACGAACAGATTGAGGATGTTGCCGACTATGTTGAATATAAGTGCAACAAAATCAGGAGAGCAGTGTCCGTTGAAGAAATTCAGGATATGGTTGAGGATCAGCTCATGGCAAAGGGTGCGTTTGAGCTTGCAAGAAGATATGTGCGTTACCGCTACAACCGCTCGCTTGTTCGTAAGGCAAACACTACCGATAACAGGATTCTTTCGCTTATTGAGTGCAACAACGAAGAAGTAAAGCAGGAAAATTCAAACAAGAACCCGACTGTAAACAGCGTTCAGCGTGACTATATGGCTGGTGAGGTCAGCCGTGACCTTACAAGAAGAATGCTTTTGCCGGCTGATATCGTTGAGGCTGATAAGGAAGGTATTATTCACTTCCACGATTCGGACTATTTTGCACAGCATATGCACAACTGCGACCTTGTAAACCTTGAGGATATGTTGCAAAACGGTACCGTTATCAGCGATACGCTTATTGAAAGACCGCACAGCTTTTCAACGGCATGTAACATTGCAACTCAGATTATTGCACAGGTTGCAAGCAATCAGTACGGCGGTCAGAGCATAAGCCTTGCTCATCTTGCACCGTTTGTTCAGGTTTCCCGTGAGAAAATCCGCAGAGAAACTCTTGCGGAAATCGAAGAACTCGGTGTTCATCCCACAGAAGAGAAAATCAACGACATCGTTGAGCAAAGGCTTCGCAAAGAAGTAAACCGCGGTGTTCAGACAATTCAGTATCAGGTTGTTACTTTGCTCACAACAAACGGTCAGGCTCCGTTTGTAACCGTGTTTATGTATCTTAACGAGGCTAAAAACGAGCAGGAAAAGCACGACCTCGCTATGATTATCGAAGAAACACTCAAACAGCGTCACAAGGGCGTAAAAAATGAAAAGGGTGTGTGGATTACACCTGCGTTTCCAAAGCTTATTTATGTGCTTGAGGAGGATAACATAACAGAGGACAGCAAGTATTGGTATCTTACAGAGCTTGCTGCAAAATGTACCGCAAAGAGAATGGTTCCCGACTATATCTCGGAGAAGGTTATGCTCCAAAGCAAAATTGATAAAAACGGCGAGGGACATTGCTTTACCTGTATGGGTTGCAGAAGTTTCCTTACTCCTTATGTTGACGAAAACGGCAAGCCGAAATATTACGGCAGATTCAATCAGGGCGTTGTGACTGTAAATCTTATTGATATCGGACTCAGCGCAGGCAAGGATCTTGATAAATTCTGGAAGATTTTTGACGAGAGAATGGAGCTTTGCCACAGAGCACTGCAGTGCCGTCACGAGCGTCTTACAGGCACCCTTTCGGATGCCGCTCCTATTTTGTGGCAGTACGGTGCTTTGGCAAGACTTAAAAAGGGTGAGAAGATTGACAAGCTTCTCCACGGCGGTTATTCAACGCTTTCGCTCGGTTATGCAGGTCTTTGGGAGTGCGTTTACAGCCTTATCGGCAAAAAGCTCACAGAAAAAGAGGGCAAAGAACTCGGTCTTGAAATTATGCAGAAGCTAAACGACTATTGTGCAAAGTGGAAAAAGGCTGAAAACATTGACTACAGCCTTTATGGTACTCCTCTTGAAAGCACAACATATAAGTTTGCAAAGTGTCTTCAAAAGCGTTTCGGAATTATCAAGGGCGTAACAGATAAAAATTACATTACTAACAGCTATCATGTTCATGTTACCGAGAATATTGACGCATTCAGCAAGCTGAAGCTTGAATCCGAATTTCAGGCTTTGTCACCGGGCGGTGCAATCAGCTATGTTGAAGTTCCGAATATGCAGGATAACATTCCCGCTGTTTTACAGGTTATCAAGTTCATTTACGATAACATTATGTATGCAGAGCTTAACACAAAGAGCGACTACTGTCAGGTTTGCGGTTATGACGGAGAAATCAAGATCGTTCACGATGACGGCAAGCTTGTGTGGGAGTGTCCTAACTGCGGCAACCGTGATCAGGATAAGATGAATGTTGCAAGAAGAACCTGTGGATATATCGGAACTCAGTTCTGGAATCAGGGCAGAACTCAGGAAATTGAGGAAAGGGTGCTTCACCTTTGATGAATTACGGAGAAATTAAACTCTGCGATATTGCAAACGGTGAGGGAGTAAGGGTATCGCTCTTTGTATCCGGCTGTACGCATCATTGCAAAAACTGCTTTAATCCGCAGACATGGAGTTTTGATTACGGCGAACCTTTTACAAAAGAGGTTGAGGATAAAATTCTCAAAGAGCTTGAACCGTCATATATTGACGGCTTGTCATTGCTCGGCGGAGAACCCTTTGAACCTTCAAATCAAAGAGCCTTAGTGCCGTTTTTAAAGCGTGTCAGGAAACAGTATCCGAACAAAACAATTTGGTGTTATTCGGGCTATTTGTTTGACAAGGAGCTTCTTTCCGACAGCAGAGCAAGGTGTGAATGTACGGATGAAATGCTTTCAATGATTGATGTGCTTGTTGACGGTGAATTTGTTGAGGCTCTTCACGATATAAGCCTTGCGTTCAGAGGCTCGTCAAATCAGCGTATTATAGATGTAAAAGCGTCACTCAAAGAAAATAAAATAATTCCCCACAAGCTTATGAAAAGGGGAGTATAATAAAAAGCGACAGCCGTAAAACTGTCGCTTTTTGTAATATTATTGAATTATTGCGTGGAATGTTGTTGATTTTGTAAGGCAAATAGTGTAAAATGATAGCATACTATTTATAGAATATTATGCAAGGAGCGATTATATATGGTATGTAAAAATTGCAATCACGAAATTGACAACGGAGCAATGTTCTGTACTTACTGCGGAACACCTGTTGAGCAGACTCCAGAGCCTGAAACACAGCCTGTTGAAAATGCTTCAACCGAAGATGAAGATGCTGCACAGAACCCTTACGAGAATGTGCAGACTGCACAGCCTGAGGTTGATAACGCACAGCCGACTGCCGACAGTCAGCCACAGCAGAATCCGTATTCTCAACAGTACGGTCAGCCAAATCAAACTTATTATCAGCAACCACAGCCTAACAAAACTTCATACGGTCAGCAGTTTACAAACTCACCGAACAATGATTACGGCGCAAATCAAAGCAAGTACGGCAATCAATATCAGAGTTACAACAACGGCTATAATCAGCAGTACAACACGCAGTATCAGCAGACATACAATTCACAGCCTGTACCGCCCGTTGCACCGCCATACGGTACTCCGGATACTCAGCCTGTAAGCATAGGCGGTTGGATCGGCGTTATGCTTTTAACCTGTCTGCCGATTGTAAACCTCATTATGCTCTTTGTTTGGGCATTCAGCTCATCAACAAAGAAGTCACTCAAAAACTATGCAAGAGCCGCTCTTATCCTGGCTCTTATCGGAGTTGTGCTTGTGGTAGTTATTTCAATTATACTTGCAGCCTGCGGTAACAGTATCTTCGACGAAATTTTCCGTTCAGGATATTACTATTATTAAGCATTTTTCGTTCGTGAAGAAAGTATGATATAACAAAAACATATCATGCCAGAACGGAAATTTTTTAAAATTGAAAGTTGAAAATGGAAAATTGAAAATTGTGGTCGGGAATAAAGTTTTGTTAAGTGCAAATCTTATTGTTCCCGACCATATTTATTATTATTTGCAGTAACGGCGAACCGCCGTACCCCGTTCGTGAAGACAGGTTTTATAATGCCAAAAACAAATCATGTCCGAGCGTAGTTTTGTGATTGTTTGTGCAGTCAACTGTAGGGGTAGCCTTGCGACCGCCGCCTGTGGCGGATAAAGGGAGCATAGCGCTGTCTGAAATAACGAGCAAAAGGAAGTGCATTTATGCACAACGCATTGCGACTATATTTCAGACGGGAGGTCATTATCCGCCCGCAAGTAAAGGCAGAAAATTTATGTTATTGCATATTATATAAATGTTGCAAAGTTGTTTTTATACTGTAGCGGCGAACACGGTTCGCCGCTACGAAAAAATCCCTGTCCATAACGGACAGGGATTTTCATTTGCGTTATAAAAAAGTTTTAGGGTTGCGAAGCTCGGCTCTTCTAATGTCAAGCCTCGTTGTTCTCCGCTATTCCTAAAATAACTTCCACTCGTCTAATCCGTTTCAATTACTTGCGTAATTTTCACGGCTTAGTCCTCGTCGGTCGTTATTTTAGGGCTGCGAACCTCGGCTCTTCTATTAGTCAAAGAATTTGCTGTGGATAGCGCTTACAGCCTTGTCAGCGTCTGCTGAATCAATAAGAACCGAAACCTTGATTTCGCTTGTGCTGATCATCTGGATGTTGACCTGAGCGTCATAAAGAGCCTCAAACATCTTTGTAGCAACGCCTGCGTGGCTTTCCATACCTGCGCCGACGATTGAAATCTTTGCTACCTTATCGTCATAGAGAATTTCTTCTGCGCCGAGGTTCTCTGTGTATTCCTTCATAAGAGCAACAGCCTCTTCGCCTCTGTTCTTGGCAACTGTAAAGCTGATGTCCTTCTTGCCGTCATGACCGATTGACTGAAGAATAATGTCAACATTGATATCTTTAGCAGAAAGCTTTGAGAACATCTTAAAAGCAAGACCGGGGATATTCGGAACACCCATAACAGAAATTCTTGCAACATCTGTATCCTTAGCAACACCGCTGATTAACATTTTTTCCATTTTAGTTTTCTCCTTTACAATTGTACCCGAAGCCTTTGTCATACTTGAAAGCACTTCAAGCTCGATATTATATTTTTTAGCCATTTCAACCGAACGGTTGTTAAGAACCTGAGCACCGAGTGTAGCAAGCTCAAGCATTTCGTCATAAGAGATTTCCTGAAGCTTCTTAGCGTTCTTAACCTTTCTCGGGTCAGCTGTGTAAACACCCTCAACATCGGTGAAAATCTGACAGAGATCAGCGTGCATTGAAGCCGCAATAGCTACGGCACTTGTGTCTGAACCACCTCTGCCGAGTGTTGTAATATCGCCGTATTTTGAAATGCCCTGGAAGCCTGCAACGATTACAATGTTCTTCTTGTCAAGCTCTTTCTTAATTCTGTCAGGCTCAACTTTTCTGATTCTTGCGCTTGTGTGAGCAGAAGTGGTATTGAAACCTGCCTGCCAGCCAAGAAGAGAAACAGCGTGGTAACCGAGCTTTTCGATTGCCATTGCAAGAAGTGAAATAGAAATCTGCTCGCCTGCGGCAAGAAGCATATCCTTTTCTCTTTTTGAAGCCTTTGGATTGATTTCGTTTGCCTTTTCAATGAGATCGTCTGTTGTGTCGCCCTGAGCGGATACAACAACTACAACATCATTGCCCTTTGCGTAAGTGTCTGTTACGATTGATGCAACATTCATTACTCTTTCGGCATTGGCAACAGAGCTGCCGCCAAATTTCTGAACTATCAAACTCATGTACTTAATACTCCCTCTGTAAAATTATAAATCAGCCACACGGATACTTGAAAGTACCGAAACACCGTCAGCCTCAAGCTGAGCAATCTTCTCGGCAAATTCGCTGTACGGCATAGCCTTGACAACAAATGCTTTTTCTTCGGCAGGTGCGTCAGCCTTATTGATTACTGTTACCTCACCGAATAATTTTTCTGCCTTTTCTGCAACATTACTGCCGTTTGCACGAACATACATGGCACGGCTTGACTCCTCCCAAGGAAGAATGTTCTTGCCGTTGCCGTCTGCCCAGTAAAGGAACTTTCTTGTCTTGAGGTGCTTACAGCAGTCGATTACATCGGCTACAACTGCGCTTGCTGTAGGAAGCTTGCCCGCACCCTTGCCGTAGAATACTACATCGCCTGTGCAGTCACCTCTTACCATAATGCCGTTGAACTCATAGTCAATGTTAGCAAGCTGGCTCTTGTTCGGAACGAGCATAGGAGCAACGATAATGTCAATCTTGCCGTCCGCAAGACGCTTAACACTGCCGATAAGTTTAATTACGCAATGGAAAGCCTCAGCGTATCTTACATCTTCAAGTGTAATTTTTGTAATGCCCTCTGTATGTACAGAGTCGGGATAAACATGCTTTCCGTATGCAAGAGATGCAAGAATACAAATCTTACGGCAAGCATCGTGACCTTCAATATCAGCGGCAGGATTTCTCTCGGCAAAGCCAAGCTCCTGAGCAAGCTTGAGCGCATCGTCAAACTGCATACCGTCTTCAATCATCTTTGTAAGGATAAAGTTTGTTGTACCGTTAAGAATACCGGCAATCTCATCAACATTGTTTGCAACAAGACACTGGCTCATCGGGCGGATAA
>OBKS01002290.1_pt1 | contig 11272 bp, 10 predicted proteins | sample 1517381 | NCBI WGS metagenome assembly OBKS01 (sample SAMN04571686, study PRJEB22368) | human gut metagenome | biome: human gut; material: stool | host: Homo sapiens | place: Luxembourg | collected 2012-08-03
AAATCTGACATGGCAAAATCCTGAGCAACTTTTTGTTGCTCAGGTACTTATAAATAAAGTTAAATCAAAGTGTTGCGGAATTAAGGATAAAGAACCATTAAATATGAAAAGTAATACAACAATAGAAGGGTATAAGAACTATTATGCAAGTCTTGATTTTCAAAGAGATTTGATATCATGGTTTAAGATCGTAAAAAGTAGTACACGCCCTCGTTTTCTTTTTATACCTAATGTAACTAGTCATGGTAACCCTGATAGAGTGTCCGGTATGCCATCGCAAACAAGAGAAAATAGTTTCTATTTTTCTTTTTGTGTCTTCCTCCATGCTCTGCAGGCTCAAGCCATTTGTAAACTATCAGGAAAGGATATGATGTATCGATTCCATGCAGAGACTGGTGTACCCATGATATCGTGCGGTCTTGGAGGAATTATGCATCCTTCTCACATACTATATGAAGCAGAACTATTACCAAAAGGTGCTGAGGTACCTGCTTATATAGAGATGATTGACACAATTTTGCCCGCTATAAAGCCTCAGATAGAAGAATTAGAGAAATATGCACCTATAGACAATCTTTATCCTATTATCGAAAAAGAAATACAAGATTTCCGAGAGCGTCTTGCGAATGGTGAGAAACACCCTACAGCGTTCTTAGAAGTAGAGGCATATACAGACAGAAAAACAGCTGTCAAATCCTAACTCTAAGATGTCAGAAAACAATAGATATGATAAAGTGACAAAAGAGTCAGCAAAAGTAATAATATAATATATAAGGTGTATGGAAAACAAAAACTATAACCAATCATTACCGCCTTTGGAGCCAGGGACGCTGCTGAAGGATGGGCAGTTTGAGATAAAGGAACTGACAAACAACCGAGGAGGTTTCGGACGTATATGAATAAAAAGATTAAGATGTTTACCCTGTTTAGTGGGTATGATTCCCAAATGATGGGCTTGATAGATGCAGTCAAGAACTTTAAGGATCGCTTTAGTGTTGAACTTATTGGTTGGAGTGACATAAATTCATTAGTTCAACTTGTACATAACCTCGCATACCCTGAATATGCGAATAGATGTTATCCTGATGTATCTAAAATAAACTGGAGTCAAGTTGAAGACTTTGACATCTTGTTCTATTCCAGTCCATGTCAAAATGCAAGTAGAGCAGGACGGCGTGAAGGTTTTGAGAAAGGTTCGGGTACAGAGTCTTCCTTGGTATGGGAGGTAGAAAGAGCGATTTCGTCAAAACGTCCGAAGTGGCTTATCCTTGAAAATGTTGAAGGCTATCTTGATCCAAGAAATGATGATGATTTTATGAAATGGGCGAGAACAGTTGCGAGTTATGGTTATGTCAGCTACTACAAAGTGCTATGTGCCGCAGACTTTGGCATCCCGCAAAATAGAAAACGTCTCATTATGGTCTCCATGCGTATAGATAATGATGAAAAGACTAATTTTGAATGGCCTAAGACAAAGGAATTAAAGATAAAGCCAGAAGACTTACTTTCTGATGTAGTTGATGATAAATACTATCTGGCAGTTGAAGAACAGAACACTTATATCGACATCATTCGTAATGCTAAGGATGGGTATGTCGCTTCCGTAAACAAGAATATAGAGCATCCAAGTAAACTGCTTACCTCTCAATTAACTGAATGTATTTCACGCTTTATTTATCCTTTATGTTCAAATGGTACAATACAAACCTTGATGACTACTACCGGTGGAACTAGTTTGATAAATATGACCGGTTGTCGAAGAGAACGTTCTGCTTGTGTCATAGAAGTGTGGAGAGGTGATAAGCATATAGTTCCTGCAGTCTTAGAAAATGCGAAGCCTTCTAAGCAAACAGTAAAAGCACTAAGAGTATGTTCTAATAGAGATAAGTTTCTTTCAGTTGTTGATAGTCTCAAAGAAGGACAATATATGAGAATCAGAAGACTTACCCCGGAAGAATGTCTCAGATTTATGGGTGTTGAAGAGTTGTATCTCAACAGAATCTTGCGACCATACGAGACTTTATCTAAAGAAGGTTACACAAAAGAACAAATAGCGAAACTTATGTTTATAAATGGTCGTCATCGTAAGACTTCTGACTATTCTCTATATTGGCGAGCCGGAAACTCCATTGTCGTGCAGGTCTTGTCCGCTGTCTTTACTGCAATAATCAAGCAGTATCCAGATTCATTCGGAGAATTTGCCTGTATGTCTCCTAAAGAGTGAAAAACTGCCACGAAAAAAGAGTATCAACGTCGATATTATGCCAGTCATAAGGAAGAACAACAACGCAAGAGCCGTGAGTACCACAGACAGCTAAGAGTGAATAAAAATAAGTGATTGTGGAAAATGTTTGCAAAGTTTTCTACATAAAAAAGGTTAATTTAATCAGTGGTGTGTTACGCATATCGCTGATTTTTTGTATTTTTGCACCATTAAAGAAAGGAAACGATATGGCAGAGATAGCAAACCGTATAAACGAGACAAGTGAAGGGCAGATTCTCTTCATCTCAGACTTCTCGGACATCAATGATAATGAGAAGGTGGTAAGTCGTGCACTTTCTATAGAAGAAAAAAAGGGAAATATAGTTCGATTAGCTAATGGGGTTTATCTTCGCCCTAAGAATACCCGATTTGGGATAGTCTATCCATCAATAGATGAAATGGTGATGGCTATAGCCCAGCGAGATAAGGTACAAATACAACCTTCAGGAGTTACAGCGCTCAACAAACTTGGACTCTCAACACAGGTGCCTACAAAATATACTTATCTGACATCGGGAAGTGGAAGAGTCTTGACTCTTGGGAATCGGACTATAGAGTTGAAGAGAAGTGTTCCTAAGAACTTTGCTTTTCAGACAGTGTTGGCAGCGCTACTTGTACAAGCTCTTAGAACATTAGGACAAAAGAATGTAGGTAATCAAGAACTCTCTACCATTAGAAAATTGGTCAATGAAGAGGAACATAAAGACTTGTTTGTACAAGATCTTACTCTCATGCCAGTATGGATGAGAAAGCTGATAGCTGATATAATAGATAAAAACGAGCATTATGACACTTTGGTTAAATCACACAATAGATGAACGAATAGCAATGTTGCAACGTGCGGAAGAGAAGTTTCGTATTAATCAGATTGCAATTGAAAAGGACTGGTGGGTAACTGTGGTGCTCAACGCTCTTTTCAAATGTTCATGTGCAGATCAACTCATCTTTAAGGGAGGTACAAGTCTCAGTAAAGGATGGAATTTGATAGAAAGATTCAGTGAGGATATAGACTTATCTGTAAACCATGAATTCTTTGGTATAGAGAAGACGACAAAGAATCAGCGTGAAAAACTTCGCAAGAAGGCACGTAGGTATTTTCTTGATACAGTTTCTGCAGAGTTGGATGAAAATCTAAAGAAACTTGGTGTGGAAGGATACTATATAGAAAATGTAGTAGAGGAATTTGATGAGGATGGTAAGGCAAGTCCTGTTGCAAGTGATAAGGATCCATCTGTCATTCTCGTTCATTATGAGTCTATGCTTGGTCATACGATAGAGTATATTCCGCCAAGAGTAAAGATAGAGATTAGTTGCTTGTCTATGAACGAGCCTACGGAAGACCGTTTGATTTCATCATATATTGAGCAGACTTTCCCTGGAGAAGATGCGGCGGCTACAGCTACTATCAGGACAGTTGTACCTACACGAACATTCCTGGAGAAGGCATTCTTGCTATGTGAGGAGTTTCAGAAACAGACTCCTCGTTATGTCCGAATGTCTAGACATCTTTATGATCTAGAACGCTTGATGGATACAGAATTTGGCAAACAAGCCCTGCAGGATATGGACTTGTATGAGCGTATTGTTAAGCATCGTTCCATATACTATGCTGTAGGGTATGTAGATTATTCTAAGTTGATGCCGAGCGAGATTGATTTCGTTCCTAGGCAAGAGTTGATGAAGGATTGGGAGGGTGATTATGCAGAGATGTGTAACCACTTTATCTATGGTCAGACTTTATCTTTCGAAAAACTTTTAGAGCGAATCAAGGAGTTGCAAGATAGGTTTAGAAAAGCCTTTTAGCGACTTTTACTCCTTAATAAAATGTTCACTATAAAAGTTGGAAGACTATAAGTGCCTGGTATTCAGCCCTAATATTCCTCTGGAATGATGATGAGTATTAAGTGATGATAGGGCTGCTCTTATGGATAAGGGCAGCCTTTTTCATTTTATTTTTTATCTCTATTCCCGATTTATACAATATTTTGAGAAAAAATCCGTTATAGTATCGTGTATAAAAGAATTAAAATAGCGACTTTGTTGATGATACTGGGTATAACCACCTGTTATGCTCAGTACGATCCTTCTTTTAGTCATTATTTTGATATGGAACCTTCTTTCAATCCTGGTGCGGTAGGTAAACAAGCCAAGATAAATGTGAATATTGATTATGCATTAGACATGGCTGGTTTTGAGCATAATCCCCGGACCATGTATGCTGGAGCCGATTTGCCTTTCTATGCCTTGAAGAATTATCATGGCGTCGGTGTGCAATTCATGAACGACCAGATAGGTTTGTTCACTCATCAGAAGTTGGCTTTGCAATATGCTTTCAAGAAACGGCTTTTTAAGGGTATGCTCAGTGCCGGTATTCAAGCTGGTTTCCTAAGTGAAAGTTTTGATGGCAGCAAAGTGGATTTAGGAGAATCTAATGACCCAGCTTTCTCCACCTCTCAGATTGATGGAAACGGACTGGATCTTGGCTTTGGGCTTTATTATTCACATGGTGCCTGGTATGTGGGAATTTCTGGACAGCATCTGAATGCCCCTAAGATTGAAATGGGTGAAACGAATGAAATGCAGATAGATGCAACTTATTATTTGACTGGCGGATACAATATTAAGTTAAGAAATCCGTTTTTATCAATAAAGCCTTCTACTCTTGTCAGATACGATGGAGTGACCTGGCGGGGAGATGTAAGTTGCAGGATGGTCTATACGCATGAGAAGAAAATGATGTATGGCGGTGTGTCTTATAGTCCTACCAATTCCGTTACGTTCCTTGTTGGTGGAATGTTCCACGGAGTGGTGTTAGGCTACAGTTATGAAATGTACACGTCGGCTATCAGTCCTGGCAATGGAAGTCATGAGCTATTTGTCGGTTATCAGACTGACATCAATCTCGTAAAAAAAGGAAGAAATAAACATAAAAGTGTAAGAATACTATAGTATAAGAATAATATGAATATGAAGAAAGGTATCATGTGGCTTTGCTCAGCCTTTGTGCTGGTGGCATTGACTGGATGTTTCGGTGCCAAATCTACCTCGATGGCAGGTCGTGGTGGTGAAGTCGTGGGCGTATCTGGCAGGGGATTTACCGAGCCAGCTCCTTACGGCATGGTGAAGGTGAACCGTGGCTTCCTGAAGATGGGCTTGGAAAAGCAAGACTCTCTTTGGGGTGGAAAAACGCCTGTGAAGGAAATCTCTGTGGATGGTTTCTGGATGGACGATACTGAAATTACCAACTCTGAATATAAGCAATTTGTTGCTTACGTGAGAGATTCTATCTTGCGTACCCGTCTTGCTGATCCTTCTTATGGAGGCGATGAAACTTATATGATTACGGAAGATAAGAATGGCGAACCTGTGCCTCCGCGTGTCAACTGGAAGAAGAATCTTCCTAAGAAACCTAATGAGGATGAACTGCGTGCCATTGAGAGTCTTTATACGACCAATCCTGTGACGGGAGAAAAGTTGATAGACTGGAGTCAGCTCAACTATAAGTATGAAATCTATGATTATACTGCCGCTGCCTTGCGTCGCAACCGTCTCAATGTTTCTGAGCGTAACCTCAATACTGATATCGAGGTGGATCCGAACGAGGTGGTCATGATTTCCAAGGATACGGCCTATGTGGATGACGAGGGAAGAATCGTGAGACAGACCATCAACCGACAGTTGAGTGGACCTTGGGATTTTCTCAATACTTATATCGTGAATGTTTATCCGGATACGACTTGTTGGGTGAATGACTTCAAGAATTCTGATAATGAGACTTATCTCAGAAGTTATTTCAGCAATCCTGCCTATAATGATTATCCTGTGGTAGGCGTTACTTGGGAACAGGCGAATGCATTCTGTGCCTGGCGTACGGACTATTTGTTGAAAGGCTTGGGTCCTGAGGCACGTTTCATACAGAGATATCGTCTACCTACTGAGGCAGAGTGGGAGTATGCAGCCCGCGGTAAGGAGCAGAATGAATTCCCTTGGGAAAACAAGGATGTAAAGAATGGGGATGGATGTTTCTATGCCAATTTCAAGCCAGACCGTGGTAATTATACCAAGGACGGAAACCTGATAACAAGCCGAGTGGGTATCTATTCTCCTAATTCTAACGGACTGTATGATATGGCAGGTAATGTGGCTGAATGGACCAGTACGATTTATACGGAAGCGGGTGTTGATGCCATGAACGATCTGAATCCAACGCTTGTTTATAATGCAGCCAAGGAGGATCCTTACCGCTTGAAGAAGAAAAGCGTGAGGGGCGGATCTTGGAAGGATCCAGAGTCTTTCATACGTTCGGCATGGCGCTCTTGGGAATATCAGAACCAGCCTCGTTCGTATATCGGATTCAGATGTGTGAGAAGTCTCGCAACTACATCAAGTGCAAAACAGAAACCTACAAAATCAAAGAATAGGAGATAATAAAAATGGGCGATTACAGTAAGTTTAATATCGTTTACCGTCTGCAAAAGTGGATGGATAGCGTGCCTGGACAAACGTTCCTGAACTATGCATATAGTTGGGGTGCATCTATCGTTATCTTGGGTACCCTCTTTAAGTTGACTCACTTGCCGGGAGCCAATTTGATGTTGTTCTTGGGTATGGGTACTGAGGTATTGGTATTCTTCCTGTCAGCTTTCGACCGTCCTTTTGATAAGACTGCCGATGGTCGTGATATTCCTACACATATTACTGAAGAATATCTGGAGACGGGCAAGGTCACTTATGATACAAATAATTCTGTAGCTGGTTCTCAACCGGTTTCGGGTTCTCATCCTGTTTCCGGAGATGCTGTGGTTGTGGGACAGCCGATTGTCTTTGCTCCAGGTGCTACTGCTTCTCAGGGCATTGCTTCTGCAGCAACTTCTGAAGGCACAGCTTCATCTCCAGTTTCTGCAGCAGCTTCTTCTGTCTCTGCATCATCTTCAGATGATAAGGATGCAGATGTTGTCGCTCAGCAGCCTGTTGCTGGTTCTACTGCATGGGTTGGTGGTCAGCAGCAGATAACTCCAGAAATGGAGGAAGCACAGAACAATTATGTGGAAGAGTTGAAGAAACTGGTGGAAACCCTCGAAAAGGTAAATGAACAGAGCAGCCGCCTGACCCGCGACAGCGAGGAAATGGAAAATCTGAACCGTACGCTTACCGGTATCAGCAAGGTATATGAAATGCAGCTGAAGGGTGCCAGTCAGCAGATTGGCACTATCGACCAGATCAATGAGCAGAGCAGAAAGATGGCTCAGCAGATAGAGCAGCTCAACAAGATTTATACTCGCATGATTGAGGCCATGACTGTCAATATGAGAGCTGCTGCCCCACATGTAAGTGAAGAGTAAAGCATTCAATCGAATTTTTCAGTTATAAATAAATGGCAATAAAGAAAAGACCCGTTTCACCGCGCCAGAAGATGATCAACTTGATGTATGTCGTCCTCATGGCCATGCTTGCATTGAACATCTCTACCGAGGTGCTCAACGGATTCTCTATTGTGGAGGAAAGCTTGAACCGTACCACGGCCAATTCTTCTGCAGAGAATGCTGCTATCTATGGGGATTTCAGCGAGCAGATGAAGAAGAATCCTGCCAAGGTGAAAGAATGGTTTGAGAAGGCTACTCAGGTGAAGGAAATGAGTGACTCGCTCTACAACTTCGCACAGCAGCTGAAAGAAGCCATCGTCAGAGAGGCTGATGGAAAGGATGGCGATGTGAAAAACATTGAGAACAAGGATAATCTGGAAGCTGCGGGCATCGTGATGCTGGCTCCTGGTACGGGGAAAGGCAAGAAACTCTATGATGCCATCAACCGTTATCGTGAGCGTATCCTCACCATGGTGACTGACGAGCATCAGAAGAAAATCATTCAGAGCAACCTCGCTACAGTTGTGCCAAAGAATTCAACGACTTTGGGCAAAAACTGGCAGGAATATATGTTTGAGAATATGCCTGTGGCTGCTGCTATCACTTTGCTCTCCAAACTGCAGAGTGATGTGCGCTATGCGGAAGGAGAGGTGCTCCATACCCTCGTTTCTAATATAGATATGAAGGATATTCGCGTCAACAAACTTGATGCCTTTGTGATTCCGGAGAAGACTACGCTTTATCCTGGCGAGCGCTTCAATGCCAACATCGTGATGGCGGCTGTGGATACTACCCAGCAACCGGAAATCTATGTGAATGGTATGCGCGTGAATACGGCTCATGGGCAGTATTCCTTTACTGCTGGAGGCGTAGGCGAACACCAGTTCAGCGGATATATTCTGATGCACAATGCCAAGGGAGATGTCTTGCGACGCAATTTCCTGCAGAAGTACAGTGTGATTCCGGCTCCTAATACTGCTACTGTGGCAGCCGACATGATGAATGTGCTCTATGCCGGTTTCCACAATCCAATCAGTATCAGCGTACCGGGAGTTCCTGCCAATGCGATTTCTGCCAGCATGAGTGGCGGTTCCTTCATCTCCAAGGGAAATGGACATTTCGTGGCAGTTCCATCTGCTGTAGGCAAGGATGTGACGATTACAGTTACGGCTCGTGACAAGGGACAGACCCGTACGATGCCACCGTTTGTTTTCCATGTCAGAAAACTTCCAGACCCAACTGCTTATCTGGCTTTGGGTACCAACAGATATAGAGGCGGTGCTCTGTCAAAGGCTTCTCTGATGGGAGCAACAGGCATTCATGCCGCGATTGATGACGGATTGCTCGATATTCCGTTCAAGGTGCTGAGTTTCGAGACTGTATTCTTCGACAATATGGGAAATGCAGTTCCTCTTGCTTCAGCAGGTGCCAATTTCTCAGAGCGTCAGCGCGAGGAATTCCGTCGCTTGTCCAGAAACCGCCGTTTCTACATTTCTCATATCAAGGCAGTTGGTCCTGATGGCATTACCCGCAATCTCTCCGCTGCAATGGAAGTGATTGTGAGGTAAGAGAGAGTCTGGAATAGGAAAAAGGCGAATCTGGACAGGAGATTCATTCTGGGCGGGATGGAAACTTGCCAGAATGCATAACATAATGATCAAAGTAAATAAAATCAATGTGATGAAAAAGATATTTATGCTTTTGATGCTTGCAGGTGTTACGCTGGGAATCAGCGCTCAACCTGAAGTGCGCCGCCAGGCACAGCAGAAGGCTCAGCAGAAGTCGAATGCCAACAACATGACGACCCGTGCACAAATCATGTTTCCTACTACTGCTTCCATGGATGAGGATGTGGTATGGAGACGTGACATCTATCGCGAGTTGAATCTCAACGATGATGCCAATGCGCCTTTGTATTATCCTGTGGAACCATTGGGCAACCAGGTGAACCTGTTCACCTATATGTTTAAGTTGATACTCTCCGGTCGCATCAAGGCTTATCAGTATAAGTTGGACGGCAACGAGAGTTTCAGTGATGCAGACTTGGTGAAGCCAAAGGCATTCCTGGATAATTACCATATTTATTATGAGAAGGATGCAAACGGAAGAATGCGTCTTGACAATAGTGATATTCCTTCCCGCGAAGTGAAATCTTACTATGTGAAGGAATCTTCTTATTTTGACCAGCGTACTTCCACCTTCCATACTCAGGTGTTGGCACTCTGTCCTATCATGACCCGTGAGGATGATTTCGGAGATGGTGGCAATAAATATCCTTTATTCTGGGTGAAGTACAGCGACCTGGCTCCTTACTTGTCTAAACAGCAGATTATGACCAGTAATCTGAACAATGCTGCGACGATGAGTGTGGATGATTACTTTGTCAGAAATCAGTATAAAGGAAAGATTTACAAAACCAATAATATGTTGGGCAAGACTTTGGCTCAATACTGTCCTTCTGATTCGGCTATGAGCAAGGAGCAGAAGAGGATTGAGGCAGAATTGGCTGCCTTCGAGAAGAATATCTGGGGCGATCAGGCGAGAAAGGATTCTCTGGATAGTATTTCCAATGCCGGTAAGAAGGATGCAAAGACTGTCAAGAAGAACCGCAGAAATTCTTCTAAGTCTTCAGGTTCTTCTTCGAGTGTAAGAAGCCGTCGCCAGCGCAGTTCTGGTTCTTCTACCTCCAGTGCAGCCCGTGTTTCTGTCAGAAGAGAGCGCCATTAAAATTGGATTGTTCTGATTGTTGGAGATAATTATGATTGGAAATATCAATTGATGAAATAACAATGATTGGAATAACTATGATTGGAGTAACAATCGTTGGAATTATGTGATTTGAATAACAATTATTAGAAATAAAAAAAGAGAAATAGGTATGAAAAAAGTATTGACTTTTATGGTGTTGTTGGCATCATTGCTGTTCGTGCAGCAGGCTAACGCACAGGTTAAGTTTGGTTTGAAAGGTGGTTTGAACGTTACCAATATGTCTTTCAGCAAAGATGTATTCGATGCTTCTAATAAGACCGGTTTCTTTGTAGGGCCTATGGTGAAGATCACCTTGCCAGTAGTTGGCTTGAGTTTTGATGCAGCTGCTCTCTATGATCAGAAAGAGGCTGACGTGAAGTATCAGGGAATTGATAATTCATATTCCAAGGAAAATGTGAAGCAGAAGTCTCTCAACATTCCTGTGAATGTACGCTATGGTTGGGGATTGAGCAGCGTGGCAAATGTCTTCCTCTTTGCGGGTCCTCAGTGGGGAATCAACGTAGGTGATAAGAATTTCAAGTGGAATACTGGTAGCAGTTATTCTTTGAAGAAGTCTAATTTCAGCGTCAATGTGGGTGCTGGTGTTACTTTGTTGAGCCACGTACAGCTTTCTGCTAACTACAATATTGCTTGTGGAAAGACTGCAGATGCCTCTCTCGAAAAGGTGGGCGAAACAGTTTTGCATAGCGATAGAAGCCGCAACAATTCTTGGCAGATTGCGCTTGGCTACTGGTTCTAAAAATCGGGACCAGTTCAGTTTGGCTTTCTTAAAATATATAAAAGCAGATAACCTTTATTGGGTATCTGCTTTTTTATTGTTATCTTTCCTCTATAAAACGAAAATGATTTCCCTCGCACAAGGTAACTAAAACAAGGG
>OBKS01002293.1_pt1 | contig 11268 bp, 7 predicted proteins | sample 1517381 | NCBI WGS metagenome assembly OBKS01 (sample SAMN04571686, study PRJEB22368) | human gut metagenome | biome: human gut; material: stool | host: Homo sapiens | place: Luxembourg | collected 2012-08-03
TAGTCAACCAAGACTTGTTGCCAAGCCTCTGACTTCAGTCAGGGGTAGTTGACGACGGCGAGTCTCCCTTACAACGGTTTTTCGGCAAGAACAAGAAAATCGGTAATCAGTGCGCGGGGTGCTCCGCAAGCCGAATCGATCACGGTTAGGCACTGCGGCTCAAGCACCGTCACGCGGCCAAACCCGGCCGCAAGCAACGTTTCCGTATCCCAGCCAGGGCGCGAAATACGGGTAAGCGGCAATGTTTTAGCAATCGCTTCCATGGGCGAAGTATCCACGCCGAGCACGAACTGCTTTGCGTGCCCGTAGGAGTGATCGGCTTTTTCTTTGGCCGCAAGCCACAGGGGATCATCCAGATAGCGGTAGTGGTTGCCGTCGGCGTAAAGGAGTTTTCCGCCGGGCTTGAGAATCCGAAACCACTCCCGAAGAGCGGCTTCAGGCGCGGGCAGATTCCAGACGGCGTTACGGGAAAGCACCGCATCAAACGACCTGTCAGGACAATGCGTCTGCGCAATGTCGGCCTTTTGAAAGCGAACCGTCAGTCTGAGCGCCTCCGCATTGGCGCGTGCTTCTTCAAGCATTCCTTCTGACGCGTCAAATCCGGTGGCCGTAAGCCCCGCGTGTGCGGCGGCAAGCGCGAGAAACCCCGCACCGCACCCCATATCCGCAACAGCAGAACCCGCGGGCAGCGTGAGAAGCTCTTTTATGCGCTTAACCCAGGCTTCCCCCTTCGGGGATTTGATTTCATCAATGGTTCTGAGACTGTAGCCTTCGGCGCGGGTATCCCAGTACCCCGCAATATCTTTTTGAATCGTCATAGTGTCTTTGATTAGTGATGATGTCCGGTGTCAACATCGAGCGGTTTCTGAGGAATGACAACCACACAGTCTTCACGGGTTTTATCGACTGCCGCCTCGATGCGGTAGATATCGCGCATCTCTTCGGGCGTCAGAACGTTTTGAGGTGTGTCATAGCGCCTTACGCCGCCCTCACAGATCATCAGCAGTTTTGAGGAAAAGCGGCTTGCAAGCATCAGGTCGTGCACAACCGCAAGCGCCACGGCCCCAGTCCTTTTCACGTAATCCACTGCAGCCTGCATGACAATGAGCTGATGGCGCATATCAAGGGCGCTCGTGGGCTCATCCAGAAGAAGCACCTTGGGTCCGGAGACAAAAGCCTGCGCCATAAAGACGAGCTGTTTTTGCCCGCCCGAGAGAGAGGCGACCGGTTTATCCGCGAGGGGACTGATCTGCATGGCGTGAAGCGTCTGATCAACCTTTTCAAAGACGTCCGGCGTCACGCGCCAGGAGAGGCTTCTTCCGAGCCCGAGCATCACAATCTCAAAGACCGTAAGGCGGCTTGTAACCTGGGTGAGCTGCGGAAGATACGCAACGGTGTGGGAAGAGAAGGTCTCACTGCCGTCAGTAAGCGTAACGGCCCCTGTATGCGGCGTCATGCCCGCGATGGCCTTTAAAAGGGTAGTTTTGCCGGCGGCGTTGCGGCCCGCCACGCACACAAGTGTCCCGCCCTCGATGTCAAAGGTAGCGTGTTTGAGAATCGGGCGGCCGGAGTAGGCAACACCGAGGTCCTTAACGGAAAGCCTGAGTGTCATCAGAAGTCCCTCCGGCTCTTTAAAAGAAGTACAAGCAGAAACGGGACACCCGCAATTGACGTCACAATCCCGATCGGAAGCATTGCCCCGGCGGAGAGCCATTTGGCAACAAGCGAGGAAAGCAGCATGATGAAGCCCCCGAAAAGGATACTTCCGGGAATGAGCCAGCGCTGATCGTCCCCCAAAAGAAGTTTCGCGCAGTGGGGAGCAACCAGCCCCACAAAGGCGATGGTGCCGATGAAGGAAACGGAAGCCGCAACCAGTACGGACGCTGCCGAAAAGACAATGACGCGCAGGCGGGCGACCGGAACGCCCAAACTTTTGGCACGCTCTTCTCCCACGGAAAGGCTCGTAAGCTGCCAGGCGCAGGGCACAAGAAAAATGAGCCCGAGAAGAAGTGCCGCGCCGGCGGCAGCGGTGGAAAGCCACCCCGCGCGCTCGAGATTACCGAAGGTCCAGCCGTTGATGAGCTGGGCGGTTTCGGGGGAGGCAAGGTAAATCAGAAGCTGCTGTAGCGCCACAAAGAAGAAATTCATGATGATGCCCGCGAGAATCAGTGTGGCGGGCGACATCCGTTTGAGCCTTCCGAGAAAAAGAATGAGAAGGCAGATCACAAGAGCCGCAATAAAGGCCGCAGTGATGGTACCGGCCCAGAGCTCGCCGAAAAGCGTGAGTCCTCCGGTGATCGCGATGGCGGCTCCGAAACTTGCGCCCGAAGTGATCCCAAGCGTGGAGGGGCTCGCAAGCGCATTGGCCGTAATCGTCTGAATGGAAAGACCGGCCAGTGATAAAGAAGCACCGACCAACAAAGCCGTGAGCGCCATCGGCAGACGCAGTGACCAGAGAATAACGGCGTTGGGTTCAGTGGAAGCCGGCCCCGCGGCAACCGCCGCAATCACGTCTTTGGCGCTCATGCCGGAACTGCCTGTTGTAAGATCAGCCACAAGCAGGGCCGCAAGAGCAGCTGCCGCAAGAAGAGTAAGGAGCAGCCTGCTTCGCTGGCGTTCACGGTAATGAATATGGCAGGACATTGAATCAGCCGGTGTATGAAGAAATTTTAAAAGATCATACCAAACTGACGCCGCAAGCACATACGCCGAAAGTAGAGGAAAAAGTGCCAAATCGCCTCAAACGAAGGCGGATGTTTGTCTTTGAGTTGTTTCTAACGATGTCCCGAACAATTGCCTTAATACTTTTTACCGTCGCCCTTCCGGCGCTCGGCGCTGAAATTGCCGTCAACGTCCGTGATGCGGACTTTGTCCGTAACGGTTATGCCGAGATTGACCTCCGGTTAAAGGACGTAGCTCCTGAGGGGGCGGTGACCCGGTTAGGGATATAAGGTTTTTTGTGTCCAGTCGATAATAGCGCTCCCGTAGGGCGCGAAAGGAATCACCGTGGCACACCGTACACCCAAAATAAACGTAGCCTGATTTCCGTCAAGCATTGCCGTTGTCAGCTGGGAAATGATTTACGGCGTCAGTCGGAAGTCGTACTCCGCAAAGAATTCTTTTTACTTAAAAAACTCGGAGGAACTCAGCTAAACTGCTTAGCGTTATTCATGGAAAGCAATAACGGTTTATCCTGATGGCAAGGGAAATGAACGGTGAGAATAATTCTCAACAACGCCCCCTCAGGGGCATTTTGTGCGGGAGTTAATTCCTTGTAGGGAAGTCCTCTCGCGCTTTAAGAGAGGTGATTGTCATGACAGAACTTACTCGTCGTTCTTTCCTTGCCGGCGCGGCTGCCGTGGCGACGGCCCCCGTCGTCGGAACGGCCCACGCCAAAGATACCAAGTTGCCCCGTCCCGACGTGAAGGCGGACTATCCCGCTGCGGGAAAAACGCAGGCCTTGTTTGACCGCGTACCGGACGTTGAACCCGATGTTGCGAACAGCGGTACTTTTGATTTCGGGGTTTCGAACTTAAATGAAGGCGAAACCATCACCGCCACCCGTTGGGGTATTGTGCGCCCGGTCGTGAAAGGCGGTCGCGTCGTGGAATTGAAACCCTTTGAATACGACTACGCGCCGAGCCCCAATATTCAGGGCCTTGCGGAAATTCCGTACTGCGAAGCCCGCATCCGCTACCCGATGGTGCGCGAAAGCTATTTGAAGTCCGGTCCCAAGAGTAAGGAAAAGCGCGGTGAAGACAAGTTCGTGCGAGTTTCCTGGGATAAGGCGCTTGAACTCGTCGCCAAAGAACTCACCCGCATGTACGACACCTACGGGCCTTCGTCCGTTTACGGTTCCAGCTACGGCTGGAAATCCACGGGGAGCGTGAACGATCCTTGCGCGCTGCAGTACCGTCTGCTGAATTTTATGGGCGGCTTTACCGCAAAGCGCAATTCCTATTCTTCCGCGGCCGTGAATACCATCCTTCCCTACGTGGTGGGGTCGGGAAACCCGCGCTGCACGGCGTGGGACGACGTGATCGACCACAGCGAACGCATCGTATTTTGGGGCTGCAACCCTTTGGTGACGAACGACATCGACTGGTACACGACGCTACATAACTACGCGGGCTACATGCGTGCCCTTAAAAAGAAGGGTACGAAGACCTACTCCGTCAACCCGATTTACAACGACACCGCGGAATACATGAAGAGCGAATGGGTGGCTGTCAATCCCGGTACCGATACCGCCGTTATGGCCGCCATGATTTACGAACTCGAAGTGACGGGCGAAGCCGATCACGCGTTCCTCGATAAGTACACGGCGGGGTGGAAGGAATTCCGCGCCTATCTGATGGGCGACGAAGACGGCGTCAAGAAAACCCCGGAATGGGCTGCGAAGATTTCCGGCATCAAGGCCGAAACCATCAAGGCCCTTGCGCACGACTTGAAGGCCCACCGCACGATGCTCATGATCGGCTGGGGTATCCAGCGTATTGATTACGGCGAACAGTTCCACTGGATGCTCGTCACTCTGGCGGCGGCCTTGGGGCAGATCGGTCTTCCCGGCGGCGGCTTCGGTACGAGCTATCACTACTCTTCAGGCGGCGCGCCTCTTGCAAACGGCCCCTTCGTGGGCGGCATTCCGAGTAAGGTCGCCCCGGTCCGTCCCGTTAAGCCCTGGCAGGGCAGCAAGGTGCTGCATGTCGCGGCCATTACGGATGCGCTCGAACACCCGGGCGCCGTGCGCGACTTTGACGGCAAGAAGGAAACGTACCCGCACTTCCGCATGATTATGTGGGCGGGCGGTAATCCCTTCGTGCATCACCCCGACACGTTCCGCTTGGAACGCGCGTGGAAAAAGCCCGATACGGTCGTCGTCACCGACGTGGTTTGGACGGCGACGGCGCGCCATGCCGACATCGTGCTCCCGGCGTGCACGTTCTTGGAACACAACGATATTTCGGTCATCGGCACCAATTCCTGCGACGGCGTGGTGGCGATGCACCAGGCGATTAAGCCGCAGTACGAAAGCCGCAGCGACTATTGGATCTACAGCCAGCTGGCGAAGAAACTCGGGTTTGAAAAGGAATTTACCGAAGGCCGTACCGAAATGCAGTGGATCGAAAAGATCTACAACGATGCCCGCGGCATGAGCGACGTGTACGACATCACGATGCCCGACTTCAAGACCTTCTGGGAAAAGGGTTTCCTTCTCTATGACGTGCCGGAAGAAGCACGCCGGTACGTGTCCTTTGCAGAATTCCGTGCCGATCCCCAGGCGAATAAGCTCAATACCGAATCCGGCCTTATTCAGCTTTACAGTCCGAAGATTGCCGGGTACAAGTACGACGACTGCCGCGGGCACGCGATGTACTTTAAGCCCGCCGAGGGGACGGCCTCGGCGACGAAGGACTTTCCGCTTGCTCTGATGGCTCCGAAGGGTCGCTACCGTATGCACAGCCAGTTGGACTGCGTCAACAATCGTCAGCGCGGCAAGATCGAAGACCGCGAACCCGTGTGGATCAATCCGAAGGATGCCGCATCCCGCAAGATCGTGAGCGGCGACGTCGTTTTGGTAAAGAGTCGCCGCGGTGCGATGTTGGCGGGTGCGATCGTCACCGAACGCGTCAAGCCCGGCGTCATCGTCGTGCAGCACGGCGCGTGGTTTGATCCGAGGAAAACCCCGAAGGGACGCATCGACGTGGAAGGCAATTCCAACTCTCTCACGATTGATAAGCCGACGTCGAAATTGGCGCGCGGCAACGTTTCTTCCACGGGTAACGTCGAAGTGACGAAGTGGACGGACGAATTGCCGCCGGTGACGGTTTTCGTGCAGCCGCGCCGCAAGCTCTAAAAAAGGGGCCAAGATGCCCGTTTAATGGGTGTCATTGACTGAAACGGAGTTGCCGGAGGGGAGACCTTCCGCACTCCGTTTTTTGTACTTTTGATGCAATGAAAAAGGGCGCGAAATGTTGGTCGGTTCGTGAAAAGCTTCGCGTACAATCCGCGCTCTCTTGTATTTCCTTCCGTATCGTAACAATGAACTACCAATCTTTAGCCAAGCTGGAAAAGAAACTCGCCGGCTACCCGCAGAAAGCGCGTGATTTTCTCTTTGCGGTCGTATCGGATCCGTGGCAGGTGAAGCGTGACAATCTTCGGCAGTTGGCTCGGTCGTTCGGAATGACGTTGTTGCAGGGGCAGGATATTCTCGTTAAGTTGCATGCCGACGGTTTCATCACGGAAGGTTCCGTTGAGATTGCCTCGGAGTACTGCGGCAGTTGGCGTCTGAAAATCGCGCCCGAAGCGATGTTTGCCGCCCTCAAGGCCATGCGGCCCTCGGATGTGACAACGTGCCGCTATGAAGCCGTCTACGCCGACGGTGTGGCGGAACCGGAGAAGGCCGCTTGTCGGGCGTCGGATTATGAGGGACTGCTTCTTCTCATGGTCACGGAAAAACCGGCCGCTCAAAAGATCCCCGAGGGCGTTGCAAAAGCCTCTGCAATGCTTCAGGATCGTTTTGAGAATCTGTGGCTCGAGATGATCCGCAATCCTCGTTGGAAGAATTTTTTTGCCGTACTGCCGCAGACTTGGGCAAGTCAGTTGGTGTTTGACCTGTGGCGGCACACGGCGGACGACTGTACGTGGACGGAAGTTGAGGCTATCGTCTCCGCGACGCAGGCCATGGCGGTGACTGAAGAAGAAAAAGCGAATGTATCGGACTGGGCGAGCTTTCGGCGTTTTTGGCGGGAGGGCCACCCTGAAGACCAACTAAAACGCATGAAGACGACGTCCCAGCATTTCTATCTCATGCAGGCCGTGGTGAGTCTCTTGGCGGGCGACGCTGAGGCGGCGATGAAAGCGGCTAAAAAAGGACTGCGGGAACGCCCCTACGAAAATTACAAATACTTCTGCGGCTATTGGGAGAATTTTGTCTACGGACTCGCGCTTTATGCAGACCGACAGACGCCGACGACGCAGCGTTCCATGGGGCCGATCGTCAGAAACATTGAAAAGCTTGACGCCATGGAAGCGGTGTTGGGGCTTTTTGCCTTGCTGGGAAGTCACTCGGAGCCGGGGAAGATCTTGCCCGGCAATTGGACGCGGCGGCTGGGTATGAAAGAGGGGCCGTCCGTCGCCATATTGGCGCTGCCTGCCTTTGCATTTCATGTAAGTTGTGTGTTCGGCCGCGAGCCGGGGACGGCGGTCACCAATGCCGTGAAAGCGGTGGCCAAAGATTATCCGGTGATTGAGCAGCTTTGGACGGCAGTAACGGATCCGGGTTCGGAAAAGTTGAATGAATATGAACAATCCTTCGGGATGAAACCCCTCATCGCTTATCAGCGGCGCGCCGAACCTTGGGAGGCCGCACTGCAGGAACTGATGGACTTTACGGCGCTCGCCGCGAAGAAAAAGCCCGCCGTTGCAGAGATCGGCCCCGCCGCCCGCGTTTATTACCTTCTTAATACGGAGGATTGGCAGCTGACGCCTCGTCTACAGAAAACAAAAAACGGCACCACGTGGAGCGCGGGGCGCGACATCGGAATGAAGACCTTTATGGAAAAGGCGGCCGAAGCCATGACGCCGCAGGATTGCCGGGTGGCTGATGCACTCTCGTCGTATCGGGGGTGGGGTAACTCTGTGTATTACGAGTGGAACAAGGGGCGGGCGATGACCGCCCTCATCGGACACCCGTATGTGTATGACGCAACGGATTCCGCACGACACCTTGAAATTGTGAAGGGTGAACTGCAACTATCCGTCACGAAAGAAGGTGAAGGGTTTGCGGTTCACACCAACATTGAAAAAGCAAAGGTTTTTGCCGAGTGCGCCGTGAGAGTGCCCGAATTTGGCAAGGTGGAAGTGCTTGAGATTTCGGTTGAAAAACGAAAGTTCCTCGACGCCTTTAAAAAAGCTGGGAATCTGCCGAAAGAAGCCGAACCGATGCTCACCACGATTTTGGAGCGCCTCTCGATGCGCATGCCCGTGATGAGCGAACTGCTGAAAAATTCGGAAGCCCTCGCAAAACAAAAGGGCGACAGCCGGATTACGCTGCAGATTTCGCCCGCGGGCGACGGTTTTGCCGTGCGTGCGGTGGTGCGGCCGGCGGCTGGGGCTGCGGTGGTCTGTGAACCGGGAAAGGGCCTCGAATATCTGGCGGTCAACGTCGAAGGAAAACCCGTGCAGGTTGCGCGCAGCCTCAAAAAGGAAAAGGCGGCCTTTGCGTCGCTCATGGAGAAACTCTCGTTCTTGGACGACAGTCGGGAAGATGAGACGCGTTGGCAGGTGACGACCGAAGGTTGCCTTGAACTCTTAAACGCCGTTTTTGGTCTGAAGGACGTAACGGTAGAGTGGCCAGAAGGCGTCAAATTCCGCGTGACGCATGCCGCGTTGGGGTTTGCAGACCTGCAGCTTTCCGTCAACCGCATGGGAAATTGGTTCGAGGTTTCAGGGGCCGTCGCCTTGGACGGCAAAACGAAATTGAAGGTGGCGGAACTCTTGCGTCTTGTGCGTGAAGCGAAGGGCAATTTCATCGAACTCGGCAAGGGGGATTTCGTCGCACTTACCGAAAGCCTCAAAAAGCAGCTCGCGGCGTTGGACCGCGTCGCAGGCGGCTCCGGCACCAAAACGCCTCAGGTGTCTGTTTTCAATACGGGACTTTTGGGCGAACTCGAGAAGAACGGGGCGGAAATTAAGGCGGACAAGGCGTTCCGAGATCTTCAGGAGCGGGTAAACGAGGCAGCGGACGTTGACGTGCCGGTGCCTGCGGGACTCACGGCGGAACTTCGCGACTATCAAGAAGACGGTTTCCGCTGGATGTCGCGTTTGGCGGCCTGGGGGGCGGGGGCGGTACTCGCCGACGACATGGGGCTCGGGAAAACCGTGCAGACGATTGCGGTGCTCGCGTCGCGTGCGGCGCAGGGGCCGCAGTTGGTGGTAGTACCCGCGTCGGTACTTTTAAATTGGCGCGATGAGTTGACGCGTTTTGCGCCGAGCCTGAAGCAGGTGATTTTGAACCTCGCGGGCGACCGCGCCGACGTTCTAAAAAAAGCGAAGGCGGGAACGGTAGTCGTTACGACTTACGGGCTTCTCACGAGTGAAGTGGAGACGTTGGCCGAAAAGACGTGGACGACCGCGGTTTTTGACGAAGCGCACAACGTTAAGAACAAAGAAACGAAATCCTTTAAGGCGGCGGCCGAAGTGAAGGCCGATTTCCGCATCATGCTTACCGGAACGCCGCTGCAGAACCACTTGGCGGAAATCTGGGCGCTCTTTGAAATTGCGGTGCCGGGCTTATTGGGAAGCTTCAATCGTTTCACTGATCGCTTCGTGCTCCCTATTGAACGCGATAAAGACCGCGAGCAGCAACGCCTTTTAAAGCGCCTTGTGTCGCCTTTTATTTTGCGCCGCACGAAGACCGAAGTGTTGAACGAACTTCCTGAAAAAACGGAGATGACCGTCAAAGTCGAACTCGCGGCGGAAGAAAAGGCGCTTTACGAGGAACTGCGGGAAGAAACGCAGGTGAGTCTTGAAAACGGGGAAATAAATGCCATGCAGGCGTTGACGTCCCTGATGCGTCTGCGGCAGGCGGCATGTTCGGCCGAACTCATTGATCCGGCGCTCACGATTCCGTCTTCCAAGACGCAGGCCTTCCTGAAGTTGGCGGACGAATTGATTGAAAACCGGCACCGTGCCTTGGTCTTCAGTCAGTTTACGAGCCATTTGGCGTTGATCCGCCGAGCATTGGATGAAAAGGACATCAAGTATTTGTACCTTGACGGCTCGATGTCGCCCGCGCAGCGTATGAAGCTCGTGGAAGCCTTTGAAAACGGGGAGATGCCCTTGTTCCTCATCAGCCTGAAGGCAGGGGGCACCGGGTTGAATTTGACGGCTGCGGACTACGTCATTCACTTGGATCCGTGGTGGAACCCCGCGATTGAGAATCAGGCGAGCGACCGCGCTTACCGCATCGGACAGGAACGCCCTGTGACAATTTACCGCTTGATTGCCGCGGGGACGGTGGAAGAAAAGATTCTGAAACTTCACGCGACGAAAAAATCGTTGGCGGACGCCCTTCTTGAAGGCACGGAAATGTCGAGCCGCCTCGGACGCGAAGAGATTATGGAACTCCTTTCTTTGGCGAAGTAATCATGGCGGAAACCAATCGAGAAGGCCGCACGGCCTATGCCGCGGCCCGGCATCTGATAGTGGACATTGAGACGCTGGGGCTCACGGTTCCGGCGCCGGTACTGTCGATCGGCGCGGTATTTTTGGATTGTTCTGCGGGGCTTCCGGCTTCGATGCGGACGTGGCAAGTGAAGGTCGATCCCAAAAAGTGCATCGGTGAGCCCGATCCGAAGACCCTGGACTGGTGGTCCAAACAAAGCGAAGAAGCTCGACGGGAAGCGTTTGAGGCGACGCCCGACGCGAACCCCTTCGGAAAATTCCTGGGATTCGTGCGGGAGGTGAAGCCCACGTATTTCTGGGGCAAGAGCCACGACTTTGATTTCGGGCACCTCGGGGCACAGATTGAAGCGCTGGGGATTCGGCCGCCCTGGACGTATTGGCGGCTGCGGGACATTCGGACGCTTGAGGGACTGGGACTGCATTACGACGGGGACGATGCGCTACTCACCGAACTTCGCGACCGCAATGCGTCGGCACTGCAGCATTCGGCAATTTCGGATGCCTTGGTTGAAACCGAGCTTCTTTACGAAGCGATTTTGGCAACGGCGACGGGCGGCCGTTAAGGCGCCTCGTCACGCAGTCTGTTCGCTTCGGAACTGCCCGGGCGTCATGCCGAATAGACGGTGGAACCGCCGGATGAAGGCAGACGGGTTTTCGTAGTCGGCGTTCCACGCGGTTTTCTTGGTCTTTCGCCACCCGCGACGGGCTGCGTAGTCAAAGACGATTTCCATGCGGCCTCTGACACGCTTGGCAGTCTCTGTCTTTTCTTTCCAGATGGGTTTTAAGACGGAGAGCACATCGTCGCGCGTAATCTCGGCCACATCCTTTTTACCGAGTTTCGGAAAGACATAGGTCTTCAGCGTACTCGTCCATTGTATTTGATGCTTGGCATTACGCCACTGACGCACTTCAGCACAGACGCGAATGGCTTCGTCGGCCACATCCTCAAATCGGTGCACCAGCTGTTCCGGGGCCTTTTCTTTTTCCGCCGCCGTACTTTCTGATCTGCGGACAGGCTCTTCAGCCGGCAGAGGCGCTTCGGCCGGCAGATCGGCTGACGCCGGAGCCGGCAGAGGCGGC
>OBKS01002299.1_pt1 | contig 11236 bp, 13 predicted proteins | sample 1517381 | NCBI WGS metagenome assembly OBKS01 (sample SAMN04571686, study PRJEB22368) | human gut metagenome | biome: human gut; material: stool | host: Homo sapiens | place: Luxembourg | collected 2012-08-03
TGAAAACTTTATATACTTTCATTGAAATTCGCAAAAATTTTGTATATAATGTTTTTAGAAAGAGAACTTAGTTCGTAACTTGTATGTGATTCGCTCCATTTTTGATATAAACGTACAAAAAAGTACGATTTATATATAAAAGGCTTTAAATAATAATTGAAAAATTTGCTAGACTCTTCAATAAAAATTTAAAAAAGTCTTAAGAAATTGAGTGTTCGTAGCACTCTTTTTTCTTGCTTTAAATCTAGATGAACATAAATATCGCCTGTAGTAGTAATAGAAGCATGTCCTAGGCGTTCTTGAATACTTTTTAATGATAATCCACGTAAATACAATAAACTCGCGTGAGAATGCCTAAATTCATGCAATTTTATAGGTTTTAATTTAGCTTTTTCACAAGCTTTAATTTTATATCTATTAATAGTTGTTGGAGCTAACGGTTTAACTCCTCCAAAATATAATAATCAAAATTAACATCACTATAAATATTTTGATAATATTTCTTTAATTTTAATAAATCTTTTTTTAATTTCTTATCTATAAAAACTGTTCTATAAGATTTAGTACTATCTATAACTCCAGAACCATTAATACAATGTTCAGATATCTCTTTATTAATTGATATCTCATTGAAATATAAATCACTAAATTTAAGTGCTATCGCTTCGCCCGGTCTAGTTCCAGTAAAATACATTAGATAAAAAAATTGTTTATAAACATTATTATCAACACACTTAATAAACTTTTTAAACTCTTTCAATGTATAAATATTATGCTTTCCTTTTTCATTTAATATTTTTTATAATAGTTTTTTTACTTTTACTTTCAATAATACTTGGAATGTTATCTCTTACTAGCTTATTATATACTCTTTCCATACATCCCTAATAATTCTAAATAATCAATATAACAAAAAAATATTAAATATTGAAGTGTTTTTATATAAAATTAAAAAGAAAGTAAAAATACTTTCCATTAATTATTTTTTTAATTTCTTGGCATCATCAACCTGTTTTAAACCCAAATTAATGAAATATATTATAACTAACCAAGCTATTACAGTTAAAGCTATTTGAAGTAAATAATAAGGTGTATTTATTGGCATATCCCATACGCCATGAAGTATAATCGGAATTAAACAAATAAATAAAAATCTCTTATCGTTTAAATGCTTTTTATCAAGTTTATCAAATCCTTTTACATACATAAGTGCTGCACCTTCAATAGCTGCCCAAGCCACGTGTCCTCCTGGTGCTAAAAAACCACGAAGTTTTATAACTTGAAGCATTGTACTAAGCCCATTATTTAACCCAAATCGTAAAATATAACCTGCTGTTTCAAATGCAGCAAATCCAGCCCCTACTGCTGCACCTATTAATAAACCATCTAATATATAATTGCTCTTCTTACTTTTAAATAGGAAAATAGCTACAATAGTTGCCTTAGCCGCTTCCTCAATTAAACCAACCATCAAAGCACCATCATATGTTGAAATATCCGTATTAAAGTCAAGTGAGAAAAATAAAATTGCTAATATTAAACTTAATCCTCCACCCCATACAAAGTATTTCATTACTTTATAAAACGGAATATTTCTAAATACATTGATTTCAAAGAAAAATATTAATATAGTAACCGGAACAGCAAATGCTGCTAACATTACCATTGCTGGTAAAAAGTTAGAATTACCATAAGATATAAATCCTATTCTAACTGGAACATAAGCAATTATAAAGAACAATAATATTTTAAAATAAACCCACGCACTAGCTTTAGTAGGATCAACATCTTTTAAATCTGGTGTTGTTTTCTCACCACCACAAATAAATACTTCATCTAATTCTTCCTCAGTATGCTTCTTAAAAGTATTTTTAAACAAATCTTTAAAAGTTACATAATTCTCACTTTTAGCTCCAATAATCTTATCTAAATTTTCATTTATAATATTTTGAGCATTTTTCTTTTGAAGTGGGAACCCACATTCTGGACATACACTATCACTTTGCTTTACAACTATTCCACACTCTGGACAAGTTTTATTATCATTTTTATATCCACAATTTGGACAAGTCTTAGCACTACTAGATATTTCTTTACCACATTCTTCACATTTTATTAATGCCATATTATACCTCCTTTAAAGACTCAATTATAAGTTTGGTTACACTATTTATTTCTTGAGTATTAACATTTTCTTCTTTTGTAGTTACTAAATACATACTATTATTCAATAAAAATGCGTATCTATTATCAATAACTAAATGACCATTTGACGTATATGCATACTGAATACCATAAGTATATTTATCCCCTAAATAAGCACTTAATAAACTAATTGTTATAACAGCATCACTGTATTCTTTCCCAATTTCAGTTGTAAGTTCATTTAAAATTGCTTTTGGATCAGTATAATTTTTATACTTTTCTATTAAAATATAAGGTATTAATGCGCCATCATTATCAATATTCTTTCCTACATAGATACTACCATTTTTATCTACATATACTTTATAATTAGTTGGAAATTCAAAATATTTGCCATTTTGATTAAATTCATAATTTCCATTAGCATTAGGTTTTAACTCAGTATTTGGATTACTGCCTCCACCTGTATTAGTTTTGTTAGAATTATTAAAGAATATAAAGTATCCACCTACTAAAAGTACTAATAATACTAACAAATACTTATTATTCCACTTTCCTTTTAAAGTTTCTAAAGTATTATTGTTTGCTTTCTTTTCGAAAGAATATCCACAATGTGGACAGCTCTCTGCTTTATCACTTATATTTTTATCACACTCAGGGCACTTAACTAAAGCCATACACTCTCCTCCTCATATTCATTATATCAAAGTACTAATAAAAAATCATTATTTTCATAATAAATTAAAAAATTATCTAAATTTTAATTTAGATAATCTCAGATTGCTGACAAAGTAAATTTTTGCTAACACTCAGACTTCATAAATGAAGTTATTTTATACTTAAACTATTTATAATAGAACCAGACATATCATATATTGTAAATGTTTTATTTTCATAAATCATATAACTACATTTACTACCATTTCTTGGTAAAGATAAAGAACCTACATTTATATAAAGCATATCATTTTTCTTTTCTATAAAAGGATAATGTTTATGACCATATATCAATATACAATTTTTAAATTTGCTACTATTTTCAATATTATAAACATCACCATGTGTTAAATACATATCTATATTATCTACATGAATTAAAGCTAAATCAGATATAGGTAAATCAGTAGTTTTAATATCTACTAAAGAGTCACAATTACCTTTTAAACATATAATTTTATCACTATATTTCATAAGTAAATCTTTTACTAACTTGGGATTTATTTCATCATAATTTTCAATAAAACCTGAATAATATAAATCACCTAATACTACAATTTTATCAAAATTTTCTTTTATAATTAAATCATCAATATACTTTAAGTTAGTAATTTTACCATGTATATCAGATATAAATAAAATTTTCATTTTTTTCCTTTCATTTGAATATCTATCCATTTCATAATAATATCAACAACATAATCTATTTCTTTTTTAGATAATTTTTTATTTTTTTCTATTTTGTGCCATTTATATAAACAACCCCTACAACAAGTAGCAGTCGCATGTTCAGAAATAAATACAGGATGTCCTTTAGTAGGAGTTTGTCTTCCATCATTTTCTATATATTGAGGCGCTAATCGTTTGTTTACAAAATCATAAGCATGTTCTCTTATTTTATCTAGACCTTTATCTTCTATATATTGGAAATCTTTTTCCTTTAATTTAAAACTACTCCTAAACTTAGACATAGATAATTTTTCAAATATATCATTCATAATTCCATAAACCTAATTTACCTTTACAAGGTATTCTTTTTTCATATTTTTTTACATCAGTTAAATAAAAAGCATAAGTTTCATTATAAATACTCTTACTATATACTAAAGGATTTTTAGCACGAAGTTTTAAGATTAAACTTTCATCTACTTTTACGCAATCAGAAATAACTGCTTCACCAATTATTTCACCACTAGCGTAATCTAAATTATATTCTTTAAATTTTTCTTTAGTTTTTTTATCATATGATAAGGAAGCATGAATTAGTATTTTACCCCTATATTTAGTTTTCCAACTTCTAAATTCATACTCTTTATAACCATTTACTATTAGTGATGCATATGGTTCTTTTATTGATAATACTTTCATATATACCCCTTTAATAACTTTTTTTAATTAAATTACTATCTTTTTTATTTAATAATTTTGTCTTTATTCTATCCAAATAATCAATATCCATTATATAGTAAAAGTTAGGATAATCTTTTTTTATTTCATTATTATCTTTTTTTAACATTTCTTTAATAAACCTCTGATCAACTTTTAAAGGAAGAGTTTCTAAGTAATCAATTACCATAATAGCGCTATCTATTTCAAAATCTAAATCATAATTTTGATTTATTACTTTTTCTACATTGTTTTTTTTAAAAAAATCTAATATTGTTTTATTATATAATTCCTTTAAACTCATAAATTTATCTAGTCTATTTAAATCATAGGCACTTAATTGTTCTTCTTTTTTAATCATTAATTCTAATGTTTTTAATTCATTTATTTTATTAATTATATTATTCATATTTACCTTGACTTTCTAGATTTTTCTTCTTTTATTTCAGCTTGATAAGTCATATCTAAATACATTTTTCTAACTTTTAATTCTTTTTCAATTACATCTATTTTTTTCATTAAGGTATCATAATATAATTTATCTAAATAAACTCTATAATTATTTTTTATAATACTTTTATATCTATTTAAATCATTTAAAGCTATATTTATTTTACCAGAATCATTACCATCTTCGCTTTCTAAAATATTAATAATAAATTCTAAATACATTTCTAGTTTTCTTTTAGTTTTTCTCTTTAATACTTTTTCAACAAAACTAGGTTTTATAATCAATAATTTATCCACTTTTACGCCATCATAATTAACATTATTAAGAGGTTTTACTTTAAAGCCACGCATTTTTTTAGTATCTATTAAAGCTTTCGTTTCTTTGCTACTTTTACTTACTTTATACATCTTTATCAACTCTTTCTAATAGATCTGGTCTTCTTATTTTTGTTCGTTTTAATGCTTCGGCTTGTTTCCATTTGTTTATATTTTCATGATGTCCTGACAATAATACTTCTGGTACTTTCATACCCATAAAATCGACTGGTTTTGTATAAACAGGAAAATCTAATAAATTATCCTTAAATGAGTCAAAAACATGAGAATCCTCTCTTATAACATTATCTATTAATCTTGTAACGCTATCAGTTATTATCATACTTGGTATTTCGCCACCTGTTAATACATAATCTCCAATAGATACTTCCATATCAACTAAACTTCTAATTCTTTCATCAAAACCTTCATAATGGCCACAAATAATAATCAAATGTTTTTCTTTTGACAAATCATAAGCCATTTTTTGATTGTATGTAACTCCTTGTGGCGTCATTAGAATTACTTTTGATTCGTCTGTTTTTATTTCTTTTAAGCAATTATAAATAGGTTCTATCATTAAAACCATACCACTACCACCACCATATTGGTAATCATCTACTTTATGATGAGGGTCAGTTGAATATTTTCTAAAATCTATCAAATTAATTTCAACTAATTTTTTTTCTATAGCTCTTTTAATAATTGATTCAGTTAAAAATCCATCAAACATATGTGGAAATAGTGTTAATATATCAATTTTCATTTATTAATCCCTCTATTTCTTTTATATAGATTTTTTTGTTTTCTAAATCGACTTTTTCGATAAACTCTTTTATATTAGGAATTAGGTTTTTTATACCATTATTGTCTACTATTAAATTATCGTTTTTTACACCTTTTAAAATGCTTTTTACTTTTCCTATGTATTTATCTTTACTAAATACTTCTAAATCAATTAAGTCTTCATCAAAATAATCATCTACTTTTATATCTTCTTTTTTTATGAATACATCTTCACCTTTATATATTAAAACATCATTTATATTGTTTAAATTATAAAAGGTTACCATATCAAATATTTTATGTTTTCTATATGTATTTATAGTTAAACATTCTTTATTTTTTCCTATATATAAATTAAAATCTTTTACAAATATTTTATCTTTGTATTTGAAATCAGATATTATTTTTAATTCTCCTTTTATACCGTGTGTATTAACTATTTGCCCTATCTTGATATACATATTGCACCTACTTATCTAATTCATACAAAATAATACTGGTTGCGACACCTACGTTTAAACTTTCACAATTACTATTCATTTCTATGTATACAAATTCATCAGCTAGTTCTATCATTTCATCGCTTAAACCATTGCCTTCATTCCCAACTATTATAGCAAATTTTTTAGATTTGTAAATATCTTTTAAGCTTTTTCCATGGGTTACTCTAGTACCATATATTGTGTAATTGTTTTGTTTCAAAAATGGTACAAATTCTTTTAAATCTTTAACTATTATATTTACATGAAATATTAATCCTTGGGTTGCTCGTAATACTTTAGAATTATATAAATCTACTGTATTTTTACTAAGTACTATTGTATCTACATTAAAAGCAACAGCACTTCTTATAATTGTTCCTAAATTACCAGGATCTTGAATATCATCTAAAATAAGAATTTTACTGCCTATTTCTTTTTCTTCTATTTTTTTACATAATCCCATTACTAATTGTGGTGTTTCTAAGGTTGATATATAATTTATTACATTGTTTGATACATACATTGTATCTACATCTAATGGAAATATTTCGTTTTCTTCTAATATCAATGTTTGTAAATAACCTCTTTTATAAGCTTCTAATACTAAATGACGACCTTCTACTAGGAATAAATTTGTTTTATCTCTATATTTCTTTGTATTTAGTTTTTTTATATCTTTTATTTTTTTATTATCTACTGATGTATAAATCATTTTAAATCACCAACTATATTATATAATAAATTAAAATACAAAAAAAGACTTAATTAATAAATCTTTTTAATTAGTAGCGTATGCTTTTTTGCATAGCTTCATTTAATTTTCTGCAGGACCAAGATATGTTAGCTTAACATAACCAGCGCCACTTTTTGCATAGTTACTTGTAGCAGTAGCACTTACATTAGTGGTAGAAATAGTTTTAGTAGCAGCACCAGTAGAAGCAGTACAACTATAACAATACATTACTTTATCTGTTAAAAGTGAATTGCCTATATATCCAGAGCCGCCACCAGCCCCATTAAAATATTGGCCTCCGCCTCCGCCATAAAGACCACCTCCTCCGCCGGTTCCATCCTCAGTAGAGCTGCCTCCTTTTCCAAATGAGCCAGACGTCTGACCAGTACCTGCTGCTGATTGACTACCTCCAGTCCCTTTTGCATATGTAGTATTAGAAGGGATTGAGTTTGCTCCTTCAATTCCTCCGCCGGAACCACCTTTGCCATTAAGAGAATTGCTTTCATATCCAGAGCCGCCTCCACCTCCAGCAACAATTAATATGTTAGAAAGATTAGATGATAGACTTGAAAGTATACCTGTTTTAGTCGCTATGTGTGTTGCCCCACCGCCGGAACCAACCGCTTTACTATTAGGAGCTCCATAAGCATTTCCACCGCCATTATAGCCACCTGCTATAGTAGACTGCGCAGTTCCTGTTATTCCTGCTCCACCTATGTTTATATATAATTGTTCTCCTTCGATAGCTTTATATACACCTACTGAATAACCTCCATATCCACCAAAATATGTAGTATTGTAGCTTCCACCTTGAGCTCCCCAAGCTTCTAATTTATAATAGCCAGATTTAGGGGCAGTAAATATTTGCTCAGAATTTGTATATGTATAAACTTCTGTATCATTAACTCCAAAATTTTTTACAATTTCATTAGATGATAAAAATGTTATTCTAGCATAACCCGCTCCACTTTTTGCATAATTACTTACTGCCTCAGAACTAACACTAGTAGTTGAAACAGTTCTTGTAGAGAAAGAAGAAGCTGCTTCGCAATTATAACAATACATAGTTTTAGTTACACTATTAGTATTAAGTAATAAATAATTTCCTATGTAACTAGAACCACCTCCTGCTCCACCGTAGTATTTTCCTCCGCCTCCACCATAAAGACCTCCACCTCCACCGGTTCCATCATCAGTGGAACTTCCACCTTTTCCAAATGAACCAGATGTTTGTCCAGTACCAGCAACAGATTGCTTACCACCAGTACCCCTTACTCCATAGGAACCTGTAGCAGTTCCGGTTGAACCAGATATTCCGCCTCCGGAACCACCCTTTCCATTATTTGAACCATCTTCATAACCAGCTCCGCCGCCTCCGGCTGCTACTATCAATATATTAGAAAGATTAGATGATAAACTTGAAAGGACTCCTGGTTTAGTAGCTATGTGAGTAGCTCCACCGCCACTTCCTACTGTTTTACCATTAGAAGCTCCATAGGCATTTCCCCCACCATTATAACCACCTGATATTGCAGATTGGGCAGTTCCTTTTTTTCCTGCTCCACCTACATTTACATATAATTGTTCTCCTTTTGAAGCTTTATATACACCTACGGAATAACCTCCATATCCACCAAGATAGGTAGTATTATAGCTTCCACCTTGAGCTCCCCAAACTTCTAATTTATAATAGCCAGTTTTAGGAGCAGTAAAAATTTGTTCTCCACCAGTATATTCATAGTCATAATTTGCCTCAAGTGGTTTCTCTTTACCTATATATGTAACTTTAACATAACCATTTCCACTTTTTGCATAGTTACTTGTAGGAGTAGCACTTACATTAGTAGTAGAAAATGTTTTTGTTTTAGCAGCACTTGATGATGTACAGCTATAACAATACATTACTTTATTGGTTAAATTATCATTACCAATATAACCAGAGCCACCTCCAGCTCCATTATAATACTGGCCGCCGCCGCCACCATAAAGGCCGCCGCCGCCACCAGTTCCATCACCAGTAGAGCTTCCACCTTTTCCAAATGAACCATTTGACTGACCAGTACCAGCAGCTGTTTGACTACCACCAGTACCTTTTGTAAATGTAGTATTAGATGGAATAGAGTTTGAACCAGATATTCCGCCTCCTGAACCACCTTTTCCATTATTTGAACTGCTTTCATATCCAGCTCCACCGCCGCCACCTGCTACTATCAATATATTAGATAGACTAGATGATAAACTTGAAAGGACTCCTGTTTTAGTCGCTATATGAGAAGCTCCACCGCCACTTCCTATTGTTTTACCATTAGAAGCACCATAGGCGTTTCCACCACCATTATAGCCACCTGCTACAGCAGATTGGGCAGTTCCTTTTTTTCCTGCTCCACCTACATTTATATATAATTTTTCTCCTGCAGTCGCATTATATATACCTACTGAATAACCTCCATAGCCACCAAGATAGGTAGTATTATAGCTTCCACCTTGTGCTCCCCAAACTTCTAATTTATAATAACCTGTTTTAGGAACATTAAAAGTTTGTTCACCACCAGTATAATCAAAAACATATTCTTTAGAAATAAACTCCACTATTTGTCTAGAAGAAACATTTCCACTATTATCTTTAACCATAATTGTTCTAGTTGTATCATCACTATAAACAAACTTAGCTTTATTACTTTTTTGCCAAGTATTACCACCATCAAAAGAGTATTCTTTTATACCACTTCCTGAATCGGTTGCAACAACTGCATAACTAAATATAGTATCACTACCAGAATCATCCATACTTTGTGCTATATCACTTATAACAGGTGCTATAGTATCTTTAACATTAATTAGTATTTCTAATCTTCCAGTATTACCACTACTATCAGTAGCGATATATACTATCTTTTTTTGACCTGGAATAATCGAAGAAAAAGAGCCCATTTTTATTACTTTTATATCTTCTAAAGAATTATCGGTTGCTGTTACTGTAGGAAATTCATAACTATCAGTATTGTTACTTTCTAATTCAATAGTTCCATTACAGCTTGAGCACACAAGCACCGGAGGAATAGTATCAACTATCTTAACTCTTCTAATAGCAATGCTTCTTTCAGTAATTCCGTTTTCTCCTTCATAACTTACTTTATACTGAATTGTATAATTAGAAATTTTAGTTGTATCTATACTACTAACTTCTACTCCGTTTTTATAGATTTTTCTTTCAACATTCGAAGTAATATCATTTCCATTTATACTAGCACTATAACCAGGTTCTGTAAATGATGTATTTATTTCAACTTTATAGCTTCTTTCATCATTTAAAGTAATTACGTTAGAACCAGCATTAATACTATCTTCATCTACAGTAAATGTGTAAGTTCCATCAGTAACACTTATATAAATTAAAGTACTATCTGAAAAATAAGTATCATCTTTAGGATTCTTTAATTCATCTAATAATCCTGAATCTTGTAGATCTCCTAAAGTTATTAAATATGGCCATGAAGTATTTTCACTTAATACTATTTTATTATCTTCATTTAAAGTCCATAATTTAGCAGAAGTTTTTATGACTTCTATTTGATTATTGTATAAATCTTCTTTAGACGATTTTAAAATACCAGTAAAATTAGGAATAATTATTACACTAATTATCCCTAATAATACTATTACTGATAATAATTCAACTAAAGTAAAACCTGTTTTATGTTTTTTTGTCATTTTTTCACTCCTAACTATTAACTTTAAATATATTATTGATTACTATTATAATCCTTATGTTCCACGGATGACGGCACGGAAAGAGACGAACTCGTACGCGCTACCGTCGTTACCTACAAAGCCCCAAAGGCCTGCACTAGCACCGACGTCGCAGAGGCCTCCGCGACCAAGCCAAGGGTAACCAGGTTCTATGAAACCAGAATTGTCAGCATACCAACCACCAAATTCTACAGTTCCATAACATTTTCCTCCATTACATCCTGTCGTTAAATCTACTTCAGTATTTTCTCCTGTTATTGTAAATGAATCATAATATTTACTTTCTGGTAAAGTTTTACCATCTGTTTTTTCTGTTCCATCTTCAAGTTTTCCATTAAAGCCACTATTATATTCTTCACTATATCCAGAGCGTGGTTTTCCATCACTATCTAGTAATACTCCCATTACCCATTCACTTGCTCCACCATTCATATCATATACTCCTGTTATATTCATAGTTGTACTTGCTTTC
>OBKS01002303.1_pt1 | contig 11203 bp, 10 predicted proteins | sample 1517381 | NCBI WGS metagenome assembly OBKS01 (sample SAMN04571686, study PRJEB22368) | human gut metagenome | biome: human gut; material: stool | host: Homo sapiens | place: Luxembourg | collected 2012-08-03
ATACTTGAAACTAAAAACTTACCTTCTGTAGTATAAAGAATTTGCCATAAGTTATCATCAGATAAATTACCATTATTTTTATCTGAGCAGTAATTTTTTATCTCATCTGTATCACTATCTATCCTACTTAGTCCATTTATAGTAGAAACCCATATGTATCCTTTTTTATCTTCTATAATATCTACAATATAATTATTAGGGATTGAATTTTTATCGTCTTTATCATGTTTATAATATTTAAATTCATATCCATTATATCTATCAAGACCATCATTAGTTCCCATCCATATATAACCTTTACTATCTTGATATATAGTTTCCACAGTAGATTGAGATAATCCATCTTCTATTGTTATATTTTTAAAGTTATAATTTTCAACCATACTTGCATAGCTTGTACTAATATTCATACAAGAAAGTATACAAACCATAGCTAATACTTTTTTTATATGTCTATTTCTCATTATAATACACCTTTATTTTTGCAATAAGCGACAAAATTCGACCTTAAATCATTATATACTATATTATCATAGATTAATTTAAATTTGTTGCTAATTATAATGATTTATTTGGATATAAGTTTTTTTGATTTTTCTTTTCTATATCTACTTTCTACATATGATGTAAGCTGATAAAATAAAAAACTACTAAGCCATAAACTTAGTAGTTTCTTATCCTCTTTTTCGAGGGTTTGAATGGTGGAGATGAGGGGAATCGAACCCCTGTCCGCAAGCTTTTTCCTCGTTGCGTCTACGTGTGTAGTCATCTGTTTTAAAATCTCGTCTCAGATAGCGTCCAGTGACAAACTCTATCCTTGGCCAGTCCCAATTAGTCCACTAATAGTCGAGACACCCTAAAAGTAGTACCCTGCATAAATGATGTCCAGGCCTAGCCGGCAGGAGGGCTCAGGCGGGACAAGCAGCGACTATGCTGCTAAAGCGTAATTATCGTTTGCGTTTATTTTAAATTCCCCAGTTTTTACGTGACCCAGAGTAACACGACACGCTGCCCCAAGTTCCGAACCCACGTCGAAACCAGTACACCCCCTTAGGATGTTTAAAGTCATAGAGACTGCTGTATTTGCAAACTTTTTATTTTCACCAATTCAATATTTAATTTTACTGTATATATAATATATTACTTTTTCAAGTAAAAATCAACTAGAATCAATTTACTAATTAACTTAGTATTTACCAGTCATTTCTCTTTCAATTCTTCTTTGAGCATCCTTCTTAGCTAAATCTTGACGTTTATCATAAAGTTTTTTACCTTTTGCTAAACCTAATTCAAGTTTAACCCTACCGTTTTTCAGGTACATTCTCATAGGAACTAAAGAGTATCCTTTGATAGTAGTCGCCCCTATCAATTTTCTAATTTCATGTTTATGAAGTAATAATTTTCTAACACGAAGTGGGTCTATCTTATAAAAAGAGTTCCCTTGATCGTATGGGCTTATATGAACTTGTTTTAGGAAAACTTCCGAATTATCTACAGATGCAAAACCTTCCTTTAGGTTAACTCTACCTGCTCTGATTGATTTAACTTCTGTCCCTTTTAATTCTATTCCACATTCATAAGTTTCTTCTATGAAATACTCATGTCTAGCTTTTTTATTTGTAGCTAATGTTTTTTCTCCTACTGCCATACTCTCACCTTCTTTATTATTAATTCAATGATTAGTATATCACATGATACAAAAAATCTCAAGATTATTGCTAAATCTTTCTATTTATCATATTTTTACTAAAATTATTTTTCACTTTTATATGACAACATAGATGATATAAATATGGTTAAACAAATTATACTTGTAAGCGAAATCACTATACTCATAAACTTGGCAACTATAGACACAGGGCATATATCTCCATATCCAATTGTGGAAAATGTGATTATAGTATAATAAAACAAATCATAATAAGTGGGATTATTGCTGTAAGCCTTTATAGATCCATTGCTTATAAAACAAACCCCCAAATACAAACTTACAATTACCATAAACAACAATATTCCAGAAATAAGTCCCACATCATTTTCTTCTACTTTAGAATTATTATTTATTTTCACTTCTATTATCTGTGGACTTCTAATTACACTTATCAATACTTTTAAATTTAAAATATAACTTATACTAACTCCCACTAGACCTATTATGTAGATTTGGGCAAATTGCTCGGGAAATAATATCAATATTGTTGTATAAATACTAATTATAAAAAAACTTATTATTAAATCTGTTTTAGTATTTTTGTCTTCTATTTTATATAAAAATTTATAAATCTTTTTAGTTGAATACATAAAATATCCCACTATAAAGTAAATAAGCACAAATATTATTATATCTGTAGAAACTTTTATGGCAACTACATAATCTTCACTTATATATTTTTCAAATAAACCTCTAACTACAGCAAATATTATAATCATCTGTGAAATTACAAATACCCACCATTGCCATATTTTTAAATCTGATTTTTTTCCTCTAAAAATATCTTTATACTGTTTATTTATATTATAAAGCAAATCCCTTATACTTATGTATCTACATTTTGCTATTCTTTTATATAAAACCATAACAAGTGCAAATATAGTAATTATAAAAAATAATATTTTTATCATTTCATCACCTAGTCTATTTTTTTCTTATTATATTTATTGTTGTCACCAAATTTTTTCTCATTCATATATTGTTAATACAGAGTCAAATGTAAGGGGGGTGTCTATGTTTTCTTCATTAAGTTTTTTATCTTCAATAGATGCTATTTTACTTGTTAGTGCTCTATCCATGGATGCTTTTGTAGCCAGTTTTGCCTATGGTACAAGTAAAATTAAAATTCCCTTTAAATCAGCTATAATTATCAATGTTGTCTGCTCAACTATTTTAGCAATAGCATTATTTGCTGGTGGTATAATAAGTAAGTTTATACCATCTACTTTTACAACTAGCATTTGCTTTGCTCTGCTTTTAATGTTAGGCTTGGCTAAATTATTTGATAGTACTTTGAAAGCTTTGATAGGTCCTGAGGGTTCCTTATCTCGCAATTACCAATTTGAATTATCTGATTTTAGATTTTTCTTAAAAGTTTGTATAGATAATACAGCTGCTGATGTGGACCACTCTTTAATACTTTCACCTAAGGAATCTTTATCCCTTGCCATAGCTTTGTCTCTAGATGGCCTTGCTGCTGGATTTGGAACAGGTTTAGTTGCCGTAAATTTTACTGAGATAATTATTTTTTCACTTATTATAAATATGATTGCTATATTAACTGGTTGTTTTTTAGGAAATAAAATCTCAGAAAAAACTAATCTTAATCTTTCTTGGCTAAGTGGTGCAACACTTATATTATTAGCTTTTTTAAAACTAAGATAATATAAAAGGACTATCTCAAAACAATTTTTATTGTCTCAAGATAGCCCTTTATTTATGCAATCTCTTTAGATTTTTTCTTGTACATCTTAAAATTTTATTAGAAATTGGTGAAAATCGCTCTGGATGTTTTTTAAATTTAAATACTCCCATTGAATAAATAAAATCACCCCAACTCCCACTAAACTATAAGTCCAAAAACTTTTTATGAAAATCAGTAATAAAATACAAATAATAAATACATATATACAGGGCTTAGGTCCATTTTAAAATATACAACTTAAGTTGTAGCTTTTTATTCTGATATATTTTCTGATTTTGGAAAGATTATACTTATTTCTGTTCCCACATTTTCTTCTGATTGAACTTGAAGTCCCAAACCAAGTTTGTCTGTTAATTTTTTGCATAAATATAGACCTATGCCCGTACTTTTGCCAAATTTCCTACCATTCTCTCCTGTAAACCCTTTTTCAAATACTCTATTTAAATCTCTTTCAATTATACCCACACCATGATCTTTTATAGTTAAAACTACGGCACTAGATATTTTCTTTAAGTAAATTTCAATTTTGTCGTCTTTTCCCTTGGAGTACTTTATGGCATTTCCTATAATTTGATTTAAGATAAACTCAACCCACTTAGTATCACTATAAATAATTTCATCTAAATCTCCCAGTTGAAGACTTATTCTTTTACTTATAAAATCGCGCTGATTTCTTTTAATTACATCTTTAACTAATTTTGACAGCCCTACTTTTTTTATAATATAATCCTTACCCACCTCATCACTTCTAGAATAATAAAGTACTTGTTCTACATAGTTTTCTATTCTATCCATTTGGGTATCGATTTTTCTAGTTACTTCATTAGTATTATTTTCTATAAGAAGTTTACTAGATGCTATAGGAGTTTTTATTTCATGAACCCACATTTCAATATATTCTCTATATTCTTCTTGAATATTTCTATAATGTTTAACTTGTTCATGCATATCCCTGCTCAATTCTTTTAATATATCATTTATATTTTCTCCCACCATAAAATTTGACTCTTGTAAAACCTCTGGCAGAAGATATTTTTTATCTAGACTTTCCAAAATATTGTTTATATTACTGAAGTATTTTCTGTATTTCATATACTCTATTAGTATATAAGTTGATAAAGGGAAAAACCATATAAAAAATACAAGAAAAATAATAACAAAACTTATATTAGAAAAATACATAACTATTGAAATCATTATGAAAAACATTAAATTTACACTTAAAAATATACTTTTTTCCTTAAGATAATCTAGCATTTTCATGGCATTATATACCCCAATCCTCTTCTTGTTTCTATTACATTTTCTATGCCTATTTCTTCTAGTTTTTTACGAAGTCTAGTTATATTCACTGTTAATGTACTATCATCTACAAAATAATCCGTACTCCACAAATACTCCATAAGTAAATCTCTCGATACAATTTGTCCTTGGTGATTCATTAAATAAGAAAGAATTTTTACCTCATTTTTAGTTAGTTCAGCTTCTTTATTATTACATGTTATTTTTGCATTAGATAAATTCAGCTGAAGGTTTTTATAATTTAATATGTTGTTTGAAGTTGTTTTGTTGTTGCTTCTTTTTAGCAAAGCTGCAATTCTCGCCAATAAAATTTGAGTATTATAAGGCTTTGTAACAAAATCATCCGCTCCTAAGTTCATGCTCATAAGCTCATCCATATCGCTATCTCTACTTGTAACAATTATTATAGGTACTTCTGATTTTTTTCTAATTTCTCTACATATATAATATCCATCATAAATTGGAAGGTTTATATCTAATAAAACCAAATCACTATTTTCCTTTAATATAAACTCTACTATATTTTCAAGTTCTCTAGGCACCACAACTTCATATCCATATCGTCCTAAAAAACTTTGTAACTCTTCTCTAATTATTTTATCATCTTCTACGATTATTATTTTCTCCACTTATCTTCAACTCCTTAAACTTCATAATTATTTTGCTTACATATTATTCTTTGTATAATTATAACAAAAAAATCTATTCAAAGGAGATTTACTACCTGTGAATAGATTTTTGAATAAAGTTAATTTTATATATTATTTTTTACTATATTTTTATATCCACTGTAAGTTATATAGAAGTAAATAGCATACACAAATATAAATATTCCTGATGTAACAAGTGATGTTGATCCTATATCTGGTTGATTATACATTGATATAAATTCATTGGCTATTTTTATTCCTACTACTGAGTGAACTACTGCTAGCACAACTGGTATAGTGAAGTAGACTAAAGTTTGCACAAATATTGTTTTATTTATACTCTTTATATTTACTCCAAGTTTCTTTAATGATTTATATCTTGATATAGAGTCACTTGCTTCACTTAATTGTTGAAGTGCTAAAACTGCCATACTACTTATTAAAAATACTATCCCTATATATATTCCTAAAAATAATACTATAGTTGTTGTACCTTTATTTCCTTCGTAAATTTCAGTTCTACTATTTCCCATAACAAATCCTATTTTATCATAGTCTGTATCAGGAGTTTTATAAAAGTATATTTTATCACTAAACTCAGTTTCTCGTTTTTCTTTATCCTTATTAGCAAAGTTAACATTTACATTACTTGAAGTTAATTCTTTGTTATTGCATACATCATCACTTACTATTAATGTAAGCATATTATTTTGCATAAAATCAGTTTTTAAATTATCTTCTATTACCTTATTATTTTTTATATTATAAGTTTTATTATCAAGTTTTATTGTGTCATTGTCTTTCATATACTTTTCTATAGATGGTATTAATCTAGAAAAGTTTGATGTTATTAAAACTTCATTTTCTTTTAAATTTATCGGTTTTTCATTGTTTAATTCTCTTAACTTATTGTAATCAGATACTTTAACATAGTAAACTAAAGACTCAGAATTTTTAATATCTTTAGATGTAGTTATAACATCTTTAATTTTTTTATCATCTTTATATTCATTAAAGTAAGCTACTTTATCATCTTTATCAAATTTAATACCTATTAGTTGTAGAGATTTTTCTATATCTCTGGCTTTATCTTCTGGACTTACATACATATATGCACTGGCATCATATGGTGTAGAACCTTTTAGCCCTGATTCTAAAGCCTCTTTAAAACTAAGTCCCGTAGATAGCATACCTATTGTTAAAAATAACATTAGACAAATAACTGACATTGATAAAAAGTTTGTATTAACTTTGCTGTTTATTTGTTTTACTATAAATATGTTTAATCCTTTGAAATAAACTTTTTTATTCTTTTTAACTACATATAGTATAAACCCTGCCAAAGAAAAGAAAAATAATACTGTTCCAATAATTCCAAGTCCTATGGCTGCAATAAATTTGGGCTCATTTATACCCTTTACTCCTAAATCTAATGCCCATTTATATGCAGTTCCTAGAGAAATTACACATAAAATAAATGTAATTAAATATATAATTGGATTTTTGAATTTTATTTCTTCTGTTTTTCTACCAACTGTCAATAAATCAATTATTTTGTATTTTAATATTACAAAAGAGTTAAATATCATAACTAATATAAACATTATTCCAAAGTATAAAATAGTCTTCATTATGGCTGATGTAGATATTATAAATGAATAAGACGTCATTTTAAAATCAAATAATTTAGATACAAGCACTGACAATCCTTGTGATACTATAAGACCTATAATCAATCCACTTATAAGAGAAAGTGCTCCAACTATCAATGTTTCTAATATTAATATCTTTGAAATTTTATTCTTTGACATACCAAGAGTCATATAAATTCCCAGCTCTTTATTTCTCTTTTTAATTAAAAAATTATTGGCATAAAGAATAAGACTTCCTAAAATAAATGCTACAAATACAGATGCATAAGATATTATAGTAGTAAGTATTTGTACATATTCTTTGCCTGATTTGTTCATCTCCATCATGGCATTTTGTGATTCAATAGAGTTAAAGCTATAAAATATACAAACTGCCAATGTTAAAGTTAAAAAGTATATGCTATAATCTTTAAAACTTTTTTTAACATTTTTATATGCTATTTTAGAATACATTGTTGTCATCTCCTCCTATTAGAGTAATAACTTCCATTATTCTATTAAAAAATTCCTTTCTAGAATCATTTCCCCTTACTACTTCTGTAAATATTTTACCGTCCTTGATAAACAATATTCTGTGAGCATAACTTGCTGTAAATGCATCATGAGTTACCATTAATATAGTCGCATTTAAATCTTGATTTAAGCTTTCAAATCTTTCAAGTAAAAGTCTTGCAGATTTAGAATCTAGTGCTCCTGTTGGCTCATCAGCAAGAATTAATGATGGATCTGTAACTATTGCCCTAGCAGATGCCACCCTTTGTCTTTGTCCTCCTGACATTTGATAAGGGTATTTATTTAAAATAGCTTCAATTCCTAAATATTTTGCAACTTCTTTTATTTTTCCATCTATTTTAGATGTTTTTTCTCCTTTTATCGTAAGGGCTAATGCTATATTTTCATAAGCAGTTAATGTATCCAATAAGTTAAAATCTTGGAATATAAATCCTAATTCATTTTGTCTAAATTTGTCCAATTTTTTTGATTTTAACTTTGTTATGTCTTTTCCGTTTATTATTATATTTCCTGTTGTGACAGTATCTATTGTAGAAATGCAGTTAAGTAGTGTAGTTTTACCACTTCCACTAGGTCCCATTATTCCTACAAATTCTCCTTCATCAACTTTTAAACTTATATTATCTATGGCTTTTGTTACGTTATCTTTATTTCCATAGTATTTTTCTATTTTTTCAACACTTAATATGTTTTTCATTTTCATATTACCTCCCAGTTAATTACTTTAACTTCTCTTAATATGATTTCATTATATAAAATTTTTAATCTTTTAAATATGGATATACCTTTCAGCAACATTACATTTTCGTAATATATAATAGTACTTTTTACTTTACAATTTATTTTTTATATTTTTGTTTAAATATACAAAAAATAACTTATTTAATGTATAATTTTACATATATTTACATAAAAATTTTATATAGTTAGGGGTAAAAACATGATTAAAAAAGCTAAGTCTTTTGTAACCCTATCATTAGGTGTTGCTATCACTTCGCAAAATATGATAATTTCATCAGCTGATGAAGTTGCAATTTTATCTGATGATGAGTTTAAAGTCAAAATTAATACAAATGACAATAATAGTAATTCGACTGAAATAAATAAGTTCGATGAATATCAAGTAGATCCAGAAGAGGAAATTACTTATAGTATGGGTGGCTCTTTGGGTAGATCTTTACCCAGTGTAGCTAATTTAGAAACTACAACTTTATCAAATCCTAAATCCATTGGAAGTGGCAACGTTACAACAGATAATCTGAATGTGAGAAGTGGACCATCTTCTTCAAATAGTTTAATGGGTACACTTAAAATAAATAGTACTGTTGAAATTTTAGGAAGAAATAATAACTGGTACAAAATTGATTATAACGGCAAAGAAGGATATGTATATTCTTCTTATATTAATTTAAATCCTTTAGAAAAAGGTATTGATGTCAGCAAATGGAATGGCAGTATAAATTGGCAAAGTGTTAAAAATTCAGGTGTCGATTATGTAATAATAAGAGCTGGATATGGAAATTCAACTGTTGATAGCCAATTTAAAAACTACATTGAAGGTGCTATAAATGCAGGACTTAAAATAGGTGTTTACTGGTTTAGTTATGCAACTAGTGCTGCACAAGCAAAACTTGAAGCACAAATGTGTTTAAATACCATATCACCTTATAAAAAAAGTATTAATTATCCTGTTTTCTTTGATTTTGAATATGAAAGTGTATCTTATGCTCGTAAAAACGGTGTAACTATAACAAAAAGTTTAGGTACACAAATAGCTAATTCATTCTTAAATACAGTAAAATCCCAAGGATACATAAGTGGTATATATACAAATAAAGATTTTAGTAGTCATTATTTTAGTGATGATCTTCTAAATTCTAATAATTTATGGGTTGCTCAATATAATTCTAATAATACTTTTGGAAGGCCATTTTCCATGTGGCAATATTCAGAAAAAGGCTCTGTTCCTGGTATAAAAGGTGCTGTAGATTTAAATTATACTTGTTTAAAAACTTGGAATGCTACAACAAGTAGTGATTCAAATAATACACCATCTATAGATAAACCTTCTACTATTTCAGATAAGGGTACTACTACTGACAATCTTAACTTTAGAAAAAGCGCTTCTACTTCTTCTAGTATTTTAGCTACTATTCCTAAAAATACTTCTGTTGAGATTTTAGATAAATCTATCTCTGGTTGGTATAAAGTTAAATATAAAAATCAAACAGGCTATATCTCTAGTAAATATGTAACACTGAATAATAACTCTACATCTTCAACTAATAAAAATCAAGGTGTTACTACTACTAATCTTAACTTTAGAAAAAGTGCTTCTACTTCTTCTTTAGTTTTATATACTATACCTAAAAACACTACCCTAGAGATTTTAGACAAATTGCCATCTGGATGGTATAAAGTTAAATATAAAGGATTAACAGGATATGTTTCTGGAAGTTATGTAAAATAATAATGACCCCTCGGGGTCATTTTTTAAGTTCCACAATAAGTTCTATATGGTAAGTCTGAAGGATCTGGCAATTGTGTATATTCTTTTAATTCTTCTTTGTATTCATATGGATTATTAAGAACAGACAGTAATTCATTCATTACAGTTAAATCACCATTTTCTGCTGACTTTAGAGCTTTCTCAACTTTATGATTACGAGGAATTACTACTGGATTTGATTTTTTCATAAGTTCATAAGCTTCATCTATGGACTTATCTTGTCTAGATAATCTTTCTTGCCAGTTTTTGTGCCAATTAGTAAACTCTGCAGTTAAAAACATACCTCTGTCCATATTTTTTCTATAAGTCAATGATACAAAAGTATTTGTATAATCTTCTTTGTATTTTTCCATCATATTTAGTAAATCTTCAATTATAGCTTTATCCATAATTTCTTCATTAAAAAGTCCTAATTTAGCTCTCATTATAGAAATCCAATTTTCAAAATACAAATCAGTAAATTTATTTATAGTACCTGGTTCAATTACTGCAGAAGAGATTTTTAACTTTTTGTGCTAAATCTATGGCTCTGTCCATATCTTCGTCAATTAAAGGTAGCAATGTTTCTGCAAATCTACAAATATTCCAAGATGCCATGTTAGGTTGATTTTTATAAGCATACCTTCCATGAACATCTATGGAGCTAAATACTGTATCTGGATCATAAATATCCATAAAAGCACAAGGTCCATAATCAATAGTTTCACCACTTATGGTCATATTATCTGTATTCATAACACCATGAATAAAACCTACACCCATCCATTTTGCTACTAAACTTGCATGAGTTTTTACTATTTCTTCTAATAAATTTAAGTACTTATCTTTATTATTTTTAATATGAGAATAATGTCTATCAATGGCATAGTCAGCTAGTTTTTTAACACTATCTTTTCCTAAAAAGTTAGCTACATACTCAAAAGTTCCAAATCTAAGATGACTTGTTGCCACACGAGTTAATATGGCACCTTTTTTTACATATTCTCTATAAACTTTTTCATTTGTTTTTATTACAGCTAAACTTCTAGTCGTTGGTATTCCTAGATTATACATCGCTTCACTAATTATATATTCACGAAGCATGGGCCCTAGTACTGCTCTCCCATCTCCTCCACGTGAATAGGGTGTTCTACCACTTCCCTTCAGTTGAATATCAAATTT
>OBKS01002307.1_pt1 | contig 11184 bp, 10 predicted proteins | sample 1517381 | NCBI WGS metagenome assembly OBKS01 (sample SAMN04571686, study PRJEB22368) | human gut metagenome | biome: human gut; material: stool | host: Homo sapiens | place: Luxembourg | collected 2012-08-03
GCGGCGGTATAGGCGTTCCTCCGATGCTCTACACAGCAAAGCAGTGTGAAAATCCGCTTGTTATCACAGGCTTCAGAAACAAAGACCTTATCATTTTACAGGACGATTTCAAGAAAGCCGGTGCAGAGCTTGTGCTGACAACAGATGACGGAAGTGCGGGAATCCACGGCTTTGTAACAGATGTTCTCAAAGAAAAAATCTCAGAGGTTGACGAGGTTTGTGCATGCGGTCCTACCCCGATGCTCAAGGCTATTGCCGATGTTTGCAAAGAGGCAGGAAAGCCGTGTCAGATTTCTCTTGAGGAGAGAATGGCCTGCGGAATGGGTGCATGCCTTGTGTGCGCAGTAAAGGTAAGAAAAAACGGTGAAGAAATTATGCAGCATGTCTGCAAAAACGGCCCCGTATTTAATGCTGAGGAGGTAGTTTTCAATGGCTGATTTATCTGTAAAAGTTTGCGGAGTGGAATTTAACAATCCTCTCATTGCCGCATCGGGAACATTCGGTTTCGGTATGGAATATTCAGAGCTTTATCCCCTTGAAAAGCTCGGCGGTATTTCATGCAAGGGTATCACACTTACCCGCCGTGACGGCAACCCTGTTCCGAGAGTAGCCGAAACTCCTTCAGGCATTTTGAATGCAGTAGGACTTCAAAACCCCGGTGTTGATGTCTTTATCAATGAGGATTTGCCGTGGCTCAAAAAGCAGAATACGGTTATCATTGCAAACATTGCCGGCAACACTCCCGAAGATTATTGTGCAATGGCTGAAAAACTCAGCAAAACCGATGTTGATATGATTGAGCTCAACATCTCATGCCCTAATGTCAAGAGCGGCGGAGTGCAGTTCGGCACAAGCTGTGAATCCGTAGGTGCAATTACTGCGGCTGTCAAAAAGTATTGCAAAAAACCGCTTATCGTAAAGCTCAGCCCAAATGTTACCGACATTGCATCAATCGCACAGTCGGCAGAGGCAAACGGTGCAGACGCAATTTCAATGATTAACACGCTCACAGGTATGCGTATCGACATCAACTCACGCAGACCGATTATCCGCAACAACACAGGCGGAATGAGCGGTCCTGCAATTTTCCCTGTTGCAGTAAGAATGGTTTGGCAGGTTGCAAACGCAGTTAAAATTCCGATTATCGGTATGGGCGGTATCTCAAGCTGGCAGGATGCAATCGAGATGATGATGGCAGGCGCAACCGCACTTCAAATCGGTACTGTCCTTTTTACGGATCCGTATGCGCCGATTAAGATTGCCGACGGAATGAACGAATGGCTCGACAAAAACGGAATCAAGAGTGTTTCGGAAATCACAGGCACAGTTAAGCCTTGGTAATTTTGCGGAATAAAAAATAATTTAAAGTCCATAATAACCCTATCGGAGGGATATTATGGACTTTTTGCGTGCATTAATAACGGCGCCCGTTTCAATTGCAGTATTGTTCCTGCTGTCAAAGTTCATCGGCAACAAGCAGATGTCAAGCCTTAATCTTTTTGACTACATCAACGGAATCACAATCGGTTCAATCGCAGCGGAGATGGCGACAACCGAAATGTCAGACTTTTGGGCGTGTCTTGCGGCACTCATTGTTTATGTAATAATTGTTATGCTTTGTTCGTGGCTTTCGCAAAAATCAACAATGTTACGAAGATTTTTAACAGGCAAATCTATTGTGATTTTCGACAGAGGAAAGTTGTACAAAAAGAATTTTTCGGTTGCAAAAATTGATATAAACGAATTTCTTACACGAATGCGTGAAAAGGGATATTTCAGTCTTGATGATGTCGAAACGGTTTTTCTTGAACAGAACGGCGATTTGTCGGTTCTGCCAAAGGACAAAAAGCGCCCTGCAACTCCGGATGATTTAAAAATCATTGTTCACCAAACCCGACCCGAGTCCGTGGTTATTACGGACGGAAAAATTCTCGAGAAAAATCTTGCCGAATCGGGCTATAATCTTGAATGGCTCAAAAAACAGCTTGACAACAACCGCAAACGGCTCAAAGATGTTTTTCTCGGTGTGTGTGATGATACGGGAAACCTCAAGATTTACCAAGACGGAAAGTCCGAAAGCAAGAATGACATTTTTGACTGATAAAGCATAAAAAAATAAAATTTGCACCTTTACCGATTTGTAAAGGTGCTTTTTTAATGCACAAAAATAAAATAATACAAAAATAAATTTCACCATTGCAATAATCAAAAATAATGTTATACTAAAATTGTAAGTGCGTGTCGGCAAGATTTTGCAGAACGCTTTGAAAAAATCGGAAAATTTTAATAAAGAAGGAAGTGTTTTAATGATTAAAAAGTTTACATCGGGCAACCCGATTGATACGCAGGCTGTTGTTGAAAAATTTAACGCTCTGCCGATTGCGGAATTTCCGCTCGGCGGCAAGTTTGAAAACGGAAATTTTGTCTTTGAATTTGATATGGCAGACAGCGACATCGTCTACGGTCTCGGCGAAGCTCCGAGAGGAATCAACAAGCGTGGTTGGGTGTATAACAGCTTTTGCAGTGATGACCCGTTCCACACCGAAACAAAGTCATCCCTCTATGCCGCTCACAATTTTCTTATGCTCAGCGGTTCAAAAACTTTTGGTATTTTTATCGACTTTCCTTCAAAAATCCGTTGGGACATCGGCTATACAACCGCAAACAAAACCGTTATCACAATTGACGGCACGGATTTTGATATCTATTACATTGATGGCACAAAGCCGCTTGAAATCGTAAAAGAGTTCAGAAAATCAATCGGCACAAGCTATGTTCCGCCGTTTTGGGCATTCGGCTATCAGCAGAGCCGTTGGAGCTATCACAATGCCGAAGCTGTTGACGCTGTTGTTGACGGTTACAACAAGGCAGGAATTCCGCTTGACTGCGTATATCTCGACATCGACTATATGGAGCGTTACAAGGACTTTACTGTTGATGATGAAAAATTTCCGAATTTCAAGGACTATGTTTCAAAGAAAAGGGAAGAAGGAATCCACCTCATTCCGATTATTGACGCAGGCGTAAAAAAAGAGAACGGCTACGATATCTATGAAGAGGGCAGAAAGAACGGATACTTCTGCAAAAACGAGGACGGCACGGATTTTGAAGGCGGTGTATGGCCCGGTATCGTTGGCTTTCCCGATTTTCTCCGACCGGATGTAAGAAAGTGGTTCGGCTCAAAATATAAAATTCTCACAGATATGGGAATTGACGGCTTCTGGAACGATATGAACGAGCCTGCAATTTTCTATTCGGTAAAAGGACTTAACAAAGCACTTGATAAGGCGGCTTCTCTCAAAGGGCAGAACCTTGACCTTTCAAAATTCTTTGAGCTCAAGGACACATTCGCAGGTCTTTCAAACAGTCCCGAGGATTATTCAAGCATTTACCATACAGTTGACGGCAAACAGGTTTGCCATGATCAGGTTCACAACATTTACGGTGCTAATATGACAAAGGCAGCCGGCGAATATTTTGCGGAGGAGTTCGGTAAAGAAAAAATTCTTATGTTTTCCCGTGCGTCATATGTAGGCGCTCACCGTTCAAGCGGTATCTGGTTCGGAGATAACCACTCTTGGTGGTCACATATTCTTCTTGACCTCAAAATACTCCCGTCAGCAAATATGTGCGGCTTTCTGTACTGCGGTGCAGATCTCGGAGGCTTTAACGAAAACGCAACCCGTGACCTTGTCCTTCGTTTCCTTGCACTCGGTGTGTTTACTCCGCTTATGCGTAACCATGCCGCTCTCGGCACAAGAAATCAGGAGTGTTACAGCTTTGAAAACAGCGATGATTTCAAGGATATTGTTGAGGTTCGTTACAGACTTATTCCGTACCTTTACAGAACATTCAAAAAGGCAAGCGAAGAAAATGATATGATTTTCAGACCGCTCTCGTTTGATTATCCCGATGATAAAATTGCCCGTGAATGTGAAACACAGCTTATGCTCGGTGACGAGTGCATGATTTGCCCTGTATATGAGCAGAATGTAGGCGGAAGATATGTTTATATCCCTGAGAACATGACTTTTGTAAAACTCAGCGGTACAAGCGTTACAACAGAAAAAATGAGCAAGGGTACTCATTATATTGAGGTTGCTCTCAATGAAGTTCCGCTCTTTATCAAAGACGGCAGGCAGATTGAACTCTGCAAGCCCGCAATGAGAACTTCACAGCTCGACACAACAGACACAGTTATGATTCCGTAAAATTTTATTTATACAATTTATCTGTTTGCACAATCTATGGGCGAATACTATGTCAACAACATGGTTTACACTTTATACAAGGACATAGTTTACAGCAAAATCAAACACGGCAGTTGATAAAAAAACTGCCGTGTTTTTGTATGTCTTTAATTCAGTTTTAATCGTCAGAGCTTTTTCTTTCGCTTTTGAAAAGCTTGCAGATTTCATAGTAAATCGGAATTGTTAAAAATGTAATCCAACCAAATGACCAACCGCCGCAGATGTCGAGAAATCCGAAAAACATATACACAATAACGACAAGCAGGGGATAAGCAAAATGACTCGGCTTGCGTTTGTAGATTGCGTCAACAAGTGTGTAATAGAGAGGAATTGTCAGAAAGCATACCCAGCTGAGTACCCAACCGAGCAATACTCCGCTGAATCCCCAAACGAGGAATCCGATAACGGCAATCAACCAAAACGGAAAGTGCTTCCAAAAGCGGTGCGACTTTGAATGTTTATGCTCTTCAATGCTTTCATCATACATAACATTTCCGTTTTCGTCTGTATAGACTTTTGTTTTGCCGTTTTCCTCAACATGGATTCCGTTCCAGCCGACATCAACCTTTGTACCGTCTTTATCTTTAACATGGATTCCGTCCCTGAAATTAAGGTGAACAGAATCACCGTCCTTTGAGTCAACATGGATTCCGTGTTTGAACGAAACCTTGTCTGATTTTTTGTATGTTGTGTCGCTGTCGGGATTATTTTCGGCATTATTTTCGGGTTCTTCCGACTGTGTTTCGCTCTCGGTTTCTTTTTCGCCTTTAAGCAATTCATCAAGCGAAACACCGTAGATATCGGCAAGAAGAATAAGATTATCCGTGTCGGGCGATGCCTCTGCACGCTCCCATTTTGACACAGCCTGACGGCTTACACCTATTCTTGCGGCAAGCTCCTCCTGGCTTAGGTTCATCTTTTTTCTGTACTGCAAAAGTCTGTTGGCAGTTTCAATGTTCATAAAATTTCCTCCTCAAATATTGCTTTAGGGTTTTACCTTGTGAGAAAATTATATCGGTTGCCTGCCCCAAAAAACAATACATTTCGGGTTCCATTGTCGCAACTCTCGGTTGCAACCCGTAGTTGCGACAATAAAAATCAATAAAAACGCAAAATATCCAATATCAGAGGTCAAGACCTGTTGTAGTCTTTAAAAATTCACCAAGCTTGTCGCAGATGATTTTTACACCGCCCTCGCTGTCACTTTCAACATTGAGAGGCATAATCGGATCGTGTACCGAAAGTCTGAGCAAGAACCAGCCGTCACCGTTATCCTTGTCAAACGAAACTCTGATGCCCTCACGGTTATCATCGGCAACACACCAGCCGTCCTGCTCCTCGGCATACTTTGTAAGGTCGGCAATAATTTTTTCACCGCAGGCTCTGAAATCTTTTTCAAGAATTTTGTATCTGATTTCTGTGCTTTCAAGCGGTTCTTTGAGTGAGGCGGTAAGCTCGTCAAGCTCCTTGCCCTCTTTTCTCATCTGAGCGGCTTTGATAATAATTTTTGTGCAGAGATATGCACCGTCATCAAGAAAGTAGTTTTCACGCATTGCGGCATGTCCCGATGTTTCGATTGCAAGAGGACAGTTGATGCCCTGAGCGTTGAGCTCAAGAGCCTTGTCGATAACATTCTTATAGCCTCTGCGATAGCGGTAATGCTTTCCGCCGAGGTCATTTTCAATAAACTGTTTAAGACCGCTTGATGTGATTGAGTCTGTAACAATCATACCGCCGTCATTGCCCTCAAGAGCAATTGCCGCCGCAACGGCTACAAGTCTGTTTCGGTTGATTTCATTGCCCTTGCTGTCAACAGCACCGCCACGGTCAACATCCGTATCAAAGATTACGCCGAGGTCTGCGCCCGATTCTCTGACAGCCTCACAGATTGAATCCATTGCCTCTTTAGCCTCGGGATTCGGCACATGATTCGGGAACATTCCGTCAGGTTCAAGATAACGGCTGCCTGTTGTGTCTGCTCCGAGAACGGAAAGCACCTTGTCGGCATAAAATCCGCCTGCACCGTTGCCTGCGTCAACAACAATCTTAAAGCCCTTGAGCGGATGCTCGTAATCTTCTGCATTAACTTCTTTTTTAATCTTTTCGCAAAGTCCCTTTGCGTAGTCGCTCATATAGTCAACATCCGTAATATTTCCGCCGTTGCTTTCTTCGGGATGTTCGCCGTTTTGTGCGTAGAGAAGAATTTCTTCAATGTCACTGCCCTCAAGACCGCCCTCACGGGTAAAAAATTTAAGACCGTTTCTGTTGAACGGGTGGTGACTTGCGGTAATTTGAAGAGCACCGTCACATCCGAGGTCAACGGTTGTCATAAACATTGACGGAGTTGATGCAAGCTGACAGCAGAGAACTTCTGCACCGCAGCGCTTAAAACGCTCGGTTGTGATTTTCATTATATGCGGTCCCGAAATACGGCTGTCACGGCCGACGGAAATTTTAAGCTCGCTCGGCTTTTTTGAAACCTTTTTAGAAAGCCAAAGCACAAAGCCGTCTGCCATATCGGCAACAACATCGTCGGTAAGGTTTACACTTTGTCCCTCAACGCCCTCGCTTGCAACTCCCCGTATGTCTGTTCCGCTTTTGAACTGTTTGTAAAAATCGTTAAGCATTTTATGATTCCTTTCTTATTTGTATGATTGCTTTTATCGACATATTAAATGGACGAAATCCCTGCCTTTACTTTTGAAAACAGGCTTTATATGATAGATTATAACTTAAAATGAGCAAAATCTCAATATGCCTGATAAATTAAGTTTGTAAAAAACAGCAGTTATATAATGCCGAAAAAGAAACAAGTTGTTGAATTTATACAATCAAATGTTATGATTGCGTTAAAAGTATATTTCCTAAAAAGCAAATACAAAGCATATTGTACAAAATTTGCAACTGTCAATTGTGCATAACTGACATTGAAATGAATTTGTGAACAAAATTTAATTGCTGAAATTGTTGACTTTTCCGAATCTTTGACTATAATAATAATTGTCAAGTAAATAGTCCGCTTGACTATCGGCTGATTTCCAATTAGCCTTACTCGAGTAAAATTGAATTATCACATAGTCGATAAATTGATCATGATTTTGCCAAATGGTAAATGGCGCACGAAAACAAAACTTTATATTTTTAAAGAATTGAATGGAGGAAATTTTATGACACCAATTCTTAGTTTACACAATGTTGATGTAACCAAATTCCTCGCCGTGCTCGATACCTGCGAGGGCAATGTATATCTCGTTACAAGCGAAGGCGACAGACTCAATCTCCGCAGCAAGCTTTGCCAGCTTGTCGGTCTTACAAGACTTATCGAAGGCGGCAAGATTGCAGAAGCAAGTATTATTTGCGAAAACAAGAACGACGAGAGCAAGCTTTTCAGACTTAATATGTTCGGCGACACAGGTAACGCCAAAGTAGGTTAATTCTGAAAACACTAACTTAAATATCTACAGTTTTCATGTTGATTTCAAAACTTCTAAACCCAAAAACAGCTGCGAGTAATCGCAGCTGTTTTTGGGTTCTGCTTTTTAATGTAAAATATCAATAAAGTGTTGATTTTGCCGATGTTTTGGGTTATACTAAACTTAATTTATTTTATGAGGCGTTAAACGCATTCGGAAAGGAATACGCTATGGCAGATACAAAAAACGAGATTATGAACGAAGAAGATCAGGGTATGCTCATCACTCTTGAAGACGAAAACGGTCAGGAAGTTGAATTTGAATTTCTTGATGTAATCGAGTTTGAGGGTACAGAGTACATTATTCTCATCGAAAATGACGAAGATGCAGACGAGGTTGTTATTCTTCAGATTAATCAGATTGACGAAGAAACAGAGGAGTATGTAAGCATTGACGATGAAGATACTCTTAACAAGGTATTTGAGCTTTTCAAAAAGAAATATGAGGGCGACATTAACTTTGAATAATTCGTTTTCATTATGAGCTTCCTCAGGGAGGCTCTTTTTTTGTGTGAATATAAACATTCTCTGCGGGAAAAATACCGTTGAGGTGTTGTGTATGACAGAAAAAGCCGGACTTGAAAAAACCGTTGTGTTTAATCTTAAATCGGCAAATGAAACTGATGTCAATAATATTGTCAATGAAAAAGGTCACGAAAGCCGTTCGTTTTATTACAAACTCGGCTTACTCTATTTTCTTAACATTGTTGACTGGATTTGCACAGAGGCACTTATCGGCAGCGGACATTTTGTCGAAGCAAATCCCGTTATGCAGCCTGTGCTTGAGAACTTCTGGCTGACATTGTTAATCAAGGGAATTTTGCCGCTTGTGCTTGTTCTGGGTTGTGCATTGATTTACAAGCTTGCCGAAATCGGCAGGAGCAAAACGGCTGAAATGCTTTTAACGGTCGGAATTGTGTCCTATGCCCTTGTAAACCTGTGGCATATTTTCAATTTTGTATTGCTCTTTTGTCGATTTTAATGTACAATAGTGGGTAACGAATTTGAAAGGGAGTGTATGTTTTGCCGGCATTATCAGTAAGAAATCTTACAATGACTTTTATCGAACGAAACCTTTTTACAGATGTTTCGTTTGATGTTGAAGAAAGAGATAAGGTGGGCTTTATCGGAGCTAACGGAGTCGGTAAAACAACTCTCTTCAAGATACTCAACGGAGAAATCAGCCCTGTTTCGGGAACTGTTACCTTTTCAAAAAATGTCCGTCCGGGATATATGGAACAGCATGCCTGCAACAATCCGAGGGCAGATGTGTATCACGAGCTGCTTTCCGTGTTCGATTATCTTTCGGATATGGAAACAGAAATTTCCGCACTTGCACATCAGATTGACAACAAGTCGGGAAACCTTGACGAGCTTGTTGAAAGGCAGACAATGCTCATTGAACAGTTTGAAAGAGCAGGCGGTCTGACCTATAAAAGCAGAACCCGTTCCGCACTTTTAGGACTCGGATTTTCCGAAAATGACTTTACAATGCCTGTCGGCAATTTAAGCGGCGGTCAGCGTTCAAAGCTCTGCCTTGCAAAGCTGTTGCTGTCGCAGAGCAATATGCTCCTCCTTGACGAGCCGACAAACCACCTTGACATTGACGCAATCGCATGGCTTGAAGGCTTTTTGAGAGATTTCAAGGGCGCAATGATTATCATCAGCCATGACCGTTATTTTCTTGATAATGTAACCAACAAGACGATTGAACTTGAACACAACCGTGCTATGGTTTATACCGGCTCTTATTCGGAATTTGTCAAGAAAAAAGAATCGGTGAATGAGTCGCTCAAAAATAAATATGAACACGATTTAAAGGAGATAAAGCGTATTGAGGGCATTGTTGAACAGCAAAAACGCTGGGGACAGGCTCACAACTTTATCACAGCCGCAAGTAAGCAGAAAGAGGCCGACAGAATCAAAGACGGGCTTGTTGCTCCCGAAAGCGAGCTTGAAACAATGCGTATGCATTTTGAGCCGAGATGTGAAAGCGGTAACGATGTTTTAATCTGCAAAAACCTTGCCAAGTCGTTTGACGACAAACAGCTTTTCAAAAATGTTGATATACATATCAGAAAAGGCGAGAGAGTGTTCATCATCGGCGGCAACGGCTGCGGTAAAACAACGCTGTTCAGAATTTTGACGGGCAAAACTCCTATGGACAGCGGCGAATATGACTACGGCGCAAATGTTGAAATCGGTTACTTTGATCAGATGCAGCAGAATCTTGATCTGTCAAAAACCGCACTTGATGAGGTGTGGGACACCTTTCCGAATATGACGCAGACCGAAGTCAGAAGTGCACTTGCGTCATTCCTGTTCAAAGGTGATGAGGTGTTTAAACCGCTTTCAAAAATGAGCGGTGGCGAGAGGGCGAGAGTTTCTCTATTGAAACTGATGCTAAAGGGCAGTAACTTTTTGCTCCTAGATGAGCCGACAAACCACCTTGACGCATCGTCAAGGGAAGAACTTGAAAAAACTTTGCTTGACTACAGCGGCACAATGCTGATTGTCAGCCATGACCGTTATTTTATAAATAAAATTGCCGACAGAATTTTACTCCTTACAAATAATGGGGTAAAGGAGTATCTCGGTAATTACGATTATTATCTCGAACGCACAACAGCCGAAAAACAGGGTGTTGTTTTGACCGAGAGTAAGAAAGAGAAAAAAGAAAAGCCGCAGAATGATTATTTTTTACAAAAGCAGAAACAGAGCGAAGAACGCAAAAGACAGACTAAGCTGAAAAAGGCGGAGGCTGAAATTGAGCGGCTTGACGAAGAAATTGCCAAAACGCAGGAGCTTCTCTCAAGTGAGGAAGTTGCCGCAGATTATGAAAAACTTATGGAGCTTTCAAAACTGCTCGAGGATTTGCAAAAACAGCAGGAGGAGCAGTACGAAATCTGGGAGGAACTCGAAAGTATGGCAGAATGATCGCCTTACAGTCGGGAGGAGTGACAAATTTCCCTTGCTTAAAGTAAAAAATTATTGTATAATAATCGCATAATATAAGCTAAATACTGTTGCACAGCAGTTTTGCGGTTGATTTTCAGATAAAAGATTATGCGAATTAAAAAGAAAAAACGGCAGGCAAAATACCCTGCCGCATACATCTGCCCGTGGCGCAATTGGATAACGCAACGGATTCCGATTCCGGAGAATGGGGGTTCAAATCCCTTCGGGCAGGCCAAAACTAAAAGCACCCTTCATGGGTGCTTTTAGTTTTGGTTTGCCAAGAATCCGAAGGGATTTGAAGCCGACCGTAAAGAAAATGCCCCTGTGGGGCATTTTTAGGGAGGAGCGTTTATGGAGGCATAGCTATACACAGGACGCAACAGGCGAGGTGAGAGGTTTAGGTCTGTACAAAGTACTTCGGGCAGAAGCTGTGCCAAAAGAAAGTATGACACCCTTCATGGGTGCTTTTAGTTTTGGTTTGCCAAGAATCCGAAGGGATTTGAA
>OBKS01002318.1_pt1 | contig 11119 bp, 9 predicted proteins | sample 1517381 | NCBI WGS metagenome assembly OBKS01 (sample SAMN04571686, study PRJEB22368) | human gut metagenome | biome: human gut; material: stool | host: Homo sapiens | place: Luxembourg | collected 2012-08-03
TGTTGTGTCACCACACTAATCTCCTTCGTCGAGAAGTCCGCACAGAGCAGGCAGCAAAGCTGCTTTTCTTTGTCAATGAGCACATCGCCAAAACAGCTGTCCATCTTTGTGTAGAAGTTATCATAAATCCGGTCTATGATAGGATACAAGTCCTCCCATACCAGCAAACTCTCTACCGGCAGTTCATGGCTGGTAATACCCGAAATGCGGCGAAGCAGCTCCTGATTCTGTGAGGTAGGTTGTTTAGCCACCAGCCGTATCATGCCTAATTGCTGCAACAGTATTTTCCGAAAAAACTGCCCGTCTTCCCCTTTCGACTGGTTCCTGATCGCATCTTCCAGCAACCGGGTCAGTGTTTCCGCCCGTTCTTCCGCTTCAATCAACCGGTTACGCCGGTTACGGATATAAAGGGACACACCGCCACCTGCAAGCACCAGTACCAACAGTGCCAGCAACAAATTCAGTTGTGCCTGCTTCCGTTCCACCGTCAGAATCAAGTTGGCTTGCGAAAGCGTCTCCTTCGACTCGTCCTTACGCCGGACAGTACTCTGCAACGCAGTAAGAGCATTGGCTACAGAATCATTATAGCGCGCCACGTCCAGCACATCAAACGTACGGTGACGTGTATAATCTATCAATGCCCTATATACCGCCACCATATTCTCTTCCGTCAGAAACCGGTTCCGGCCCTCGCCACGTTTCCTCTCCTTATTCAAATAGTATTCCGCCGAATCAAGCAGCCCTTCTTTCAAGAACACTTCCACTTTCACCAGATCTCCCATACGCAACTGCACCGGGTCGACGACATACTGCTCCATACGACGAATAGTAGCTATTGCACCGGAAGGTTCATCAAAAGAGTAAGCCTGCATCTGGGCATAGTTACGCAAATAATGCACTATCTTACTGGTATCTTCTGCCTCCACTGCCAGTTCTATGCTGCGCTCCATGTAATAGGATGCAGAATCATTCTTGTTCAGCCCCATGGCAATTCCCATAGAGAAGAAGCTTCCGGCTCTTGCGTCCAAAGCTATGGCGGTACGGAAAGTTTCTATCGCTTTCTCATAATCTTTCCAGACATACACATACCAGTATGCCTTATCAATCAGCATATCAGCCATTCTTCCCGTGTCCTGCAGCGCCTTGGCCAAAGCTACGCCGCTGTCAATGGCAGCTATACACCGTTCGTGCTCTTTCAGCCAATACCAGTACCAGGCTTTCAACTGATAGGAAAACAGATTCTTCGCCGTGTCGTTGCGGAAGACGTAATAATCGGAAGCAGGCAATATCAAGGAATCTTCCGCCATCGAGTTGTGCCGCTTATAGTGCACATAAGCATTCAGCCATCCATACAACAGCCTCTCCTCATCCGAAAGTTGCGATGGCCTCTCTATCTGTACCAGCAAGGCATACACGCTGTCCACATTCATATTCACCTGCTTTTCTGCCAGATGTAACAGATGTGCCTCATTCATCTGCCGGCAGGCAACAAGGCACAGCAACGCAAACAATAGTCCAAGGAAAGGTAATCTATTCATAATATAGGAGATATAGTTTTTTCTATCATTTGTCTGCAACCGCAGTTTCCAGTTGCTTCAGCGCCTGCTCCAACACCGAACGCGGGCAGCCGATATTCAGCCGCATAAATCCCTTACCCGGTTCACCGAACATGGTGCCGTCATTCAGTGCCAGGTGTGCCTTGTCCACAAATAGTCTCACCAGTTCCTCCTGAGTCAGCCCCAATCCCCGGCAGTCCAGATAAATCAGGTAAGAAGCCTGCGGACGTATCATGCCGATGCCCGGAATATGCTCGCGCAGGTAGTTCTCCGTGAAATCGATATTGCCCTTTATATAGTCCAGCAGCTGTTCCAACCATTCCTCACCATGCATATAGGCAGCAGCCGCACCGATATAGGCCAACATGTGCCCTTCGCTGAACTCGCCCGCTTCCATGAACTCCTGAAAACGGTGGCGGATGTCCTCATTGAGGATAATGGCGTACGAACTTCCCAATCCCGGCATATTGAATGTTTTGCTGGGTGCCATGAAGGTGAGGGAATTCTGCGCGGCAGCCCCCGAAACAGTAGCAAAAGGATGGTGTTTGTAAGGTGGCAGAGTCAAGTCGGCATGAATTTCATCGGAGATGACAAACGTATGGCTTTCCGTACAAATATCAGCAATCCGGCGTAATTCGTCCACCGTCCATACACGCCCGCCCGGGTTATGGGGATTGCAGAGAATCAATACTTTGCATCCTTGTATATCCTTACGGAAACGCTCAAAGTCAATCTGATACTGTCCGTCTTTCAGGTCGAGCGGAGAGTAAACCACTTCGCGCTTCATGCGTTGCGTCACCAGGAAGAAGGGATGATAAACGGGAGTCATCACCATTACCCGGTCGCCGGGATTGGTGAAGCATTGCAATGCGAAGGCTTGACCGCGGACAATGCCGGGTACAAAAGTCAGCATCTCGCGAGTGACGTCCCAACCGTGGCGACGACTGAGCCAGCTACAAATGGAAGTATACCATTCCTCACACGCAGACGTATAGCCCAGCACTTCATGTTCAAGACGCTTCCGCAAGGCTTCCATCACAAACGGGGGCGTGCGGAAATCCATATCCGCCACCCACATGGGGAGGAGGTCATCGCGTCCCCATACACTCTTCACACCGTCCCATTTCACGGAGTCGGTACCACGGCGCTCTATTACTTCATCAAAATTGTAAGTCATTTGCTTGTCTTTTTATTGTAGTTTCACTAATTCAACGCATCAATTTGTCTTGTTTTTATACCGCCCGAAAGAGAATTTACAACTATCTGATTATCAACATGTATAAATACATCCTATTTCTGTCGTATACTGAGCCCTATTCAGTCGTATACTGAAATAGGTTCAGTATACGACTGAATAGGGCTCAGTATACAATCCATTACCGCCACCTTATTTTTGTAAATAATAATCATATCGGGAAAAATATAAATACCGCCACATCCCACACTGCATGAGACAAGATAATAGCGGCAAAGCGGTTCGGAAAGAAACGGTAAAGCGCGCCCCATGCCGCCCCCACCACCAGAGCCGCCATGACCAGCATGAAGTTGCAGGAACCGGCATGCACCAGTGCATAAATCAAAGTAGCCACCACAAAACCCGCATTCGGATTCCAGCGTTTGGAAAGCGTGCGTTGCACATAGCCGCGCCAGAAAATCTCTTCCGCCGGCCCTATCAGCAACAGCAGCAATGCTGCCAGCAGCCAAGGAGACTCTCCCTCTTTCATCCCATAAATGGAGTCCACCTGCGGACGGGCAAAATCGAACATCCAAGATGACACCTTGTCTCCCAACCAGAAAACGCCCCACAAAGCAACAGCAATGCCAATTCCCAGCAAGACATTCGGCAAGCTCCACTTCACCTCCCGCCACCAGCCGGGATTGAACAAAGTGGCAAACACGGACAGTGTGAGCGCAGAACCGGTCATCATCCACCAGAAATTCACGAAAGGAGCCGTCCAAGGCGAAAACATGACCGTCCACAGCACGGCAGCCAGCAGAATGGTAAAAATCAGCTTCTTCATGACAGCAGACCGGCTACAACGAACGACAACGTGAACAGCAGACTGAACAACAACTGGAGTTTTGCAGTCATCTCATCCAGACCGGCTATGGCACTTTCTCCCTTTCCGGGAAAACGGGACACCACCCGTACATTGCCTATGGCAGGAACCAGTGCCGACATCACCAGCAGGGTCCATAAAGGAAGAGTTCCCGCAGCTATCAAGCCGGCTATCCAGCCAAAAGGAAAAAGGACTTCGGCACAATAAACGTACATCGACGCCTTTCCTCCCAGCTTCATGGCCAGTGTCTGAATCTCGGCACGGGCATCGGTACGCATATCCCGTGTATTATTGGCATGCAGAATGGCCACCGTAATCAGTCCCACCGGCAGAGCTATCCACAAGACATTCCAGTCAACTACTCCCGTAGCCACATAGCAGGTGCCCAACGTCGGCAGCAAGGCATACGCCAAAAAGATGACGACATCGCCCAACGCACGATACTTGAGCGGTGGATAAAGCAACGAGCAAGCTGCACCGCCTATACCGATGTACAGCAACGGCAACCCCGTACGCCACAGCAGGCCGACAACCCCGTACGCCACAGCAGGCCGACACCCGCAACAAGGGCAACTGCCAGCAATGCCATCGACAAGCCATATATCTCGCGCGGAGCAAACATCCCGTCGGTCAAGGTCTTGGCGCCAAAGGTATCCCTTGCATCGACCTTATGCTTATAGTCAAAATAATCGCTCCAGGTATTCCCGGCAGCGTGAAACACGACGATGTTCAGCAATGCCCAGATGCCGTTCACCCAGTTTATGTCCTGCCGCATCCAATACAGATATGCCAACGTCACCACCACCGGCATCGAAGAGGCGGGGAATGACCACGGACGCACCGCTATCATCCAATCTTTCAAAGAATGTTTCTTCATTTGTTATTTATCATTTATTTGTGCGCAAAAGTACGAAATATCTTCGCTTTTTTAAGTAATTTCGCGCACAAGATAAAAGAACCCCTTATGATAAAAGCTCTGTTTTTTGACATCGACGGAACCTTGGTCAGCTTCAAGACCCACGAAATTCCCGTTTCCACTATTGAAGCGTTGACTGCCGCCAAGGCCAAAGGCATACATATCTTCATTTCTACCGGACGTCCACGCGTCATCATCAACAACTTGTCTGCCTTGCAGGAACGGAATCTGATAGACGGCTACATCACGATGAACGGCGCCTATTGCTTTGTAGAAGACACCGTTATCTACAAAAGCCCCATACCGACAGCGGAAGTGGATGCCTTGACAGCTTTCTGCCACGAACGCAACATCCCATGCATCCTGGTGGGAGAGCACGACATCTGCGTGAACCAGCCCGGCGAAGTAGTGGAGGAAATCTTCCACCGCCAACTCAAAGTGGACCCCATCGAAGCAAAGCCCTATACCGACAGCCATGCCGACAAAGCCTTCTTCCAGCTGACTCCCTTTATCAACGCCGAGGAAGAAGCAATCATCCTGCCCGCCGTCCCCCACTGCGAGATGGGCCGCTGGCATCCCGCCTTCGTAGACGTGACAGCCAAAGGAAACACCAAGCAGAACGGTATCGACCAGATTATCCGCCACTTCGGCATCAAGCTGGAAGAAACCATGGCCTTCGGCGACGGAGGAAATGACATCAGCATGTTGCGCCATGCCGGTATCGGTGTAGCCATGGGCAATGCCAATGATGACGTGAAAGCTGCCAGTAACTACACAACCACTTCTGTTGATGAAGACGGTATCGCCAACGCCCTGAAATATTTCGGCATAGTCGGGAATCCATCATAAATCTGAAATCTTTTGAGCTTCGTTCCCGATACCCAAAACAAAGAGTTTCAAGACGCCTTGAACCTCATCCAGTATACCCGTCAGTCCGTATTCCTGACGGGCAAAGCAGGTACGGGCAAATCGACCTTCCTGAAGTACATCTGCGCGAATACAAAGAAAAAGCACGTGGTGCTTGCACCGACCGGCATAGCCGCCATCAATGCCGGAGGCAGTACCCTGCACAGCTTCTTCAAACTGCCCTTCTACCCCCTGCTGCCCGACGACCCGAACTTCAGTCTGCAACGGGGACGCATCCACGAATTTTTCAAATACACCAAACCCCACCGCAAACTACTGGAAGAACTGGAACTGGTCATCATCGACGAGATTTCCATGGTACGCGCCGACATCATCGACGCCGTAGACCGCATCCTGCGCGTCTATTCCCGCAACCTGCGCGAACCCTTCGGTGGCAAACAGATATTATTGGTGGGCGATGTGTTCCAGTTGGAACCCGTCGTCAAAGGAGATGAACGGGAGATACTGAACCGATTCTACCCTACCCCTTATTTCTTCTCTGCCAGGGTATTCGGCCAGATAGACCTTGTCTCCATCGAACTGCAGAAAGTATACCGGCAAACAGACAGCAAGTTCATCCATGTGCTGGATCACATCCGCAACAATACCGTCGGCTCTACCGAACTTCAGCTGCTCAACACCCGCTATGGCACCCAAATAGAGCAATCGGAAGCCGACATGTACATCACCCTCGCCACCCGCCGTGATAATGTGGACTACATCAACGACAAGAAACTGGCGGAACTTCCCGGTGACCCGGTCACCTTCTACGGCGAAATCATGGGAGACTTTCCCGAAAGCAGCCTCCCCACCTCGCAGGAACTGGTACTGAAACCGGGCGCACAAATCATCTTCATCAAGAATGACTTCGACCGCCGCTGGGTGAACGGCACCATCGGCGTCATCAGCGGCTTCGACCCTATTGAAGAGACCCTCTACGTCATCACCGACGACGGCAAGGAATGTGACGTCAAACGAGAGTCGTGGCGAAACATCCGCTACAAATACAACGAAGAAAAGAAACAGATTGAAGAGGAAGAGCTGGGTACCTTTACACAATATCCCGTGCGCCTGGCATGGGCCATCACCGTCCACAAGAGCCAAGGGCTGACCTTCAGCCGGGTAGTCATCGACTTTACCGGCGGCGTGTTTGCCGGTGGGCAGGCATACGTAGCCCTCAGCCGCTGCACCTCGCTGGAAGGCATCCAGCTGAAAAAGCCCATCAGCCGTGCCGATGTATTCGTGCGTCCGGAGATTGTCAGTTTCTCCGAACGCTTCAACAACCGCACCGCCATCGACCGTGCCTTGAAGCAAGCACAGGCAGACGTTCAATACGTTGCCGCCGCCAAAGCCTTCGACAAAGGGGATTTCGGCACTTTCCTGGATGAGTTTTTCAAAGCCATCCATTCCCGCTACGACATCGAGAAGCCCAACGTGCAGCGCCTCATCCGCCGGAAGCTGAACATCATCAACCGTCTGAAAGAGGAAAACCGTGCACTGAAACAAGCAGCATTGGAGAAAGAGAAAGCCCTTGTAAAGTATGCCCGCGAATACATCCTTATGGGTGACGAATGCCTGAAGCATGACATGAAGGAGGCAGCCATGAAAAACTATGAGAAAGCCGTCACCCTCTGTCCCAAATTCAAAGAGGCCTGGAAGAAGATAAAGAAACTGGAGAAAGAGATGCTAAAAAGGTGAATCGCTTGTTTATAAGCCGATTATTATCTATTTTTGCATGTAATATAAAACTCAAATCCATTTCTGCCATGCTTCTGAAACTTTATGAAAAAAATAACAATCCCGCCGACCTGCAGCAGGTGGTCGACCTACTGAATGACGGAGGTATCCTTATCTACCCTACCGACACCATGTATGCCATCGGCTGCCACGGACTGAAGGAGCGCGCCATCGAGCGCATCTGCCGTCTTAAAAATATCGACCCCAAGAAGAACAATCTTTCCATCATCTGCTACGACTTGAGCAAGGTCAGCGAATATGCCAAAGTGGACAACAGCACCTTCAAGTTGATGAAGCGTAATCTGCCCGGAGCTTTCACCTTCATTCTGAACGGCACCACCCGCCTGCCCAAGATATTCCGTAACCGTAAGGAGGTCGGCATCCGTATGCCGGACAATTCCATCATTCAGGAAATAGCCCGCCTGCTGGATGCTCCCATCATGACAACTACATTGCCGCATGAGGACAATGAGGACATTGAATACTGCACAGACCCGGAACTGATTGACGAGAAATTCGGTGATATTGTCGATTTGGTCATAGACGGCGGTATCGGCGGTACGGAAGGCTCTACCGTAGTGGATTGCACCAATGGGGAGCCGGAAATCATACGCCAGGGGTTAGGCTGGCTGGACGAAGGATAAAATCTGACTTTTAAGCATCTTACCAACAAACCTTTTCTGCCACTTCAATGTTTTTAATTAAAACATTGAATCTCATGAGCACAAAAGAGCAATATTGGAAATATTCGCTGATAGCTATCATTATCGGGCTGGGAATCATTCTTTTCAGACAAATAGCCCCATTCATGGGCGGTCTGCTGGGAGCCTTGACTATCTATATCCTGGTGAGAAAGCAGATGATGTATCTTTCCGACAAGCGGAAAATGAAGCGCAGCATAGCTGCCACCCTCATTACGGCAGAGGCAATTCTCTGCTTTCTGGTTCCGCTTGGGCTGGTGGTATGGCTGGCTGTGGTCAATCTTCAAAACATCAATCTGGACCCGCAAGCCATTATAGCTCCTTTCGAAGAAGCGGCCAACATCATTAAAGCCAAAACCGGCTACTATATCTTGGGGAAAGACACGGTGGCATACGTCATTTCAATTCTTCCCCGCATCGGGCAAGCCATCATGGGAGGTATCAGCAGTTTTGCCGTCAACATCTTCGTACTGGTCTTTGTACTCTACTTCATGCTGATAGGGGGCAAAAAGATGGAACAGTACGTCAACGACCTACTGCCGTTCAACGATGACAATACACAAAACGTCATCCACGAAATCAACATGATTGTCCGCTCCAATGCCATCGGCATCCCCTTACTCGCCGTCATACAAGGAGGAGTAGCCATGATAGGCTACTGGATTTTCGGTGCTCCCAACATCTTGTTCGCCGGTTTCCTGACCTGCTTCGCCAGCATCATCCCAATGGTAGGAACAGCGCTGGTATGGTTTCCGATAGCTGTCTACATGGCATTGATAGGCAACTGGGTTCAAGCTATCGGGCTGGCCATCTATGGCGGTGCAGTCATTTCACAGCTCGACAACCTGATACGCTTCATCATCCAGAAGAAAATGGCAGACATTCATCCGCTTATCACTGTCTTCGGAGTTGTAATTGGCTTGTCCCTTTTCGGATTCATGGGTGTCATCTTCGGGCCACTGCTCTTATCACTATTCTTTCTGTTCGTGGATATGTTTAAAAGAGGGTATTTGGATGCAAGGGGGAAGACGACGGAATAAGTACTTAATAAAGCATGACCATAATAGGGTTACCTTCCTCTTCTACTCCCATTCTCCGTTGATTATCATCACTGAGTTCATCCGGTTGTAACAAAGCAAAAAAATGTCCATCCGAAGTGACTCCCCTGATTTGGATATGCTGATTATTCATTTTATCAAATAAGCTATCACCCTTTTGGCAAACAACAGTTTTCTTTTCCTTATGGTAAAATCCACAATATGACTGGCTTTCTTCTAAATATAAGCTTGTATGAAAATGGAAATAGATGTATTCTGCATTCTCCAGAATATAGTCTATGGCTATTTTCTTATCACATCCTTCTACATCCAATTGCTGCTGCTCACTCCAGTGCCACTCACCCAGTTCAAAAACCAGATATGGAGTAAGTCCCTGCTCTGAAATAGTATAGATAGTATCATTAAAAGCTTGTTTCACTCGGATGGCATCCTTAGATTTCCATAACGAAGGGCTATTGATTGCCGTATAATATTTCCGGTCACCAACAAATTCTGCCATTGCCAAGTCACCTCCATAAGCAACATTGCCCCCCAACAAATTTGAAACCGACAAAACCTCATCCATGGGAAGCAGGGCTGAATTCCATGTAGCAATACCGGTCAATGACATCGTATTTCTATCCATATAAAAGACTGATGGCGTCTCCGGAGAGAGTTTCATTTTATTATGTCCCCAAATTCTGTCCGCATCCATCAAATAGTAATTTTGGGACAGAATACAATTGACTGTATCTTGCAATCGAATTCTATCCTTATATTTCCCATCAAATCCATATAGTAGGAAATCATTATTCCATCCCAATAGATAAACGGTTCTCCGAACCGCATCAGCCCAAAAGCTCACTTTCCCCCATGAATCCTTTGCATATCCTTCCGGATCAGTACCTACGTGTCCAATATCCCGAATATACTTCCCGTTAGTACGGTCAAAAAGTTTCAGATTCTGATGGACAGAAGATACCAATATCGCACTATCCATAATTATGCACTCCGAATATTTTCCTATAATAGCCTGCTCATTAGTCTCCAAAGGAATATAACTTATGCTGGAAAACAAATTTTGTACAGATTGTCCTTCTGACAATCTACTCATTGCTTCCGCAACATTAATTACATTGCCATCAATCTGCTTTTCGGAACACGAAGTTACAACCAACATCAATAATAAAAAGAATTTCCACATATATCTCATACCATTTCTATTCATTACTCTGAAAGTAGTAAAATATCACTTATCATCATTAATTACATTATTTAATCGATTCCGGCTCCATCACAAGGCGAAAACCTCCATACTCGTCACTATAATTCTCAATGTCGTAATCAATGTACGACACCCGACACCCCTCTGCTGTTCCTCCCCAACTTCCACCTCGCAATATTCGGCGGAAAAAAAGATAAGTACCCTCAAAAGGCCATCCCGGATGGATAGACTTACCACCTTGCTTGTATTCTTTAGTGTACAAATCACCACACCACTCCCAAACATTGCCACTCATATCATACAATCCCAATTCATTGCTTTTTTTCAGACCTACCGGACGGGTAGTTCCAGCTTCTCCATATTGTCCGCCAGAGGAATTCCCAACATACCAAGCCACCTCACTTACCTGATTGCTGCCACTGTATTTATAGTGCTTACTTTTGTGTCCACCACGCGCTGCGTATTCCCATTCGGCCTCAGTCGGAAGACGAAATGTTTTACCGGTCATAGCATTTAATCTACCGATAAACTCCTGCGCATTTTTCCAGCTTACATTTTCCATCGGGCAATCTTCGCATCCCCCATTAAACGGCAAAATGGAATCAGTATCCATAACCGCCCTCCACAGCCTTTGAGTAACTTCATATTTTCCTATGTAAAAATCAGATACCGACTCCTTACGTGCTGGTTTCTCGTTATCCTCACAGTCACATCCCTGCTCATCTGTACATCCCATCATAAATGTACCTCCTTTCACAAAAACCATCTCAATAGAATCCCCATTCACAACAACTACAAGTTGCTGAATAGGAGTTTCATTCGACTGACATCGAATAAAAACAGTTATAAGACATATTGCCAAAACAACAGTCAATGCTTTAACTCTTCTTTTCATACTTTCATTAAGAACATTCTCTTCCTTAGTATTTCATACTATATATACGAATAGCACAAACATACTAAAAACAAATGAATTACGAA
>OBKS01002336.1_pt1 | contig 11055 bp, 8 predicted proteins | sample 1517381 | NCBI WGS metagenome assembly OBKS01 (sample SAMN04571686, study PRJEB22368) | human gut metagenome | biome: human gut; material: stool | host: Homo sapiens | place: Luxembourg | collected 2012-08-03
GCCGAGCGCGTGATTCCCGCTGCCGACATCTCCGAGCAGATCAGCCTGGCCTCTAAGGAGGCGAGCGGCACCTCCAACATGAAGTTCATGCTCAACGGCGCTTTGACCCTGTGCACGCTCGACGGTGCCAACGCGGAGATCGCCGAGCTCGTGGGCGACGAGAACATCTATACCTTTGGTGCCTCGTCCAAACAGGTCGAGCAGCTCTACGCCGACGGCACCTATGACGCCGGCGCGCTCTACCGCAAGCCCGGCATTAAACTGCTGGTGGACTTCATCACCAACCCGGCCTTTATGGCAACCGGCAACGCCGAGCGCCTGCAGCGCCTGCACGACGACATTAAGGGCAAGGACTGGTTTATGGCCCTGCTCGACATCGAGGAGTACATCCAGGCCAAGGAGCGCGTGCTAGCCGACTACGAGGACCAGGACGCCTGGATGCGCAAGGCGCTGATCAACATCGCCAACGCCGGCACCTTCTCGTCCGACCGCACCATCTCCCAGTACAACGACGAGATCTGGCACCTGAGCTAATTCGCTTCCCTTACCCATCCTCTTGAAAACGGAGTCGCGGCAACGCGGCTCCGTTTTTTGTGCCCATACGCCGGCCCATGGCCTGCCTCGACCATAAAATCTCGGTCTGTAACATCTAGCCGTCAAAATTGAGTCTACCTGTTACAGATCGAGACAAACGAAATTGTCCCGATGAACTGTCTCAATCTGTAACAGATAACCGCCGGAATCGGGTCTACCTGTTACAGAATGAGACGGACGGGCAGGGCGGCTAAAACAATCTCGAACTGTAACAGGTAGCTGCCGAAATCAGTCCTTCGTGTTACAGATCGAGATGAAAGGACAGGCAGCTCGACGCTGTCTTGATCTGTAACATCTAGACTCAATTTGCCCCTCTTCCTGTTACAGATCAAGACAAACTGACAGATAGACAGCCCGGCACAAAGAAAGGCTCCCCTCTCGCCCAGTGGACGGGAGGGGAGCCTTATATGTGACCGCGGCAAAAGGATGGCAATACCGCAGTCGCCCAAAGGGAGGGCCTGGATGCACCGGGCCTAGATAAGGTTCTTGCCAGACACCTTATCGAAGAGATGGGTCGCGTTCTTCTCGAACTTGAACCAGATGGTGTCGCCCGCCTTGAGCGCGCCCTTGGCCTCAAGGTCGACAACGGGGATGATCAGGACAAACTGGCCATCGGGAGCGGTCACGTGGATGCTCGGTCGAACCCATGAGCTCGGTCACCTCGACGGTACCCTGGAGCGCGCCCTCCTCGCCCTTGTCGGCAAGCAGAATCTGCTCGGGGCGCACGCCGGCCGTAATCTCCTTCACGTCGCCGCCGTCCCAGTTGAGAGCAAGCTGAGCGCAGGTCTCGGGGGCGAGCGCCACGTTCATATCCTCGGTCTTGACGGTAAAGCCGTTGCCAGAGCGCACCAGCTGGGCATCGAAGAAGTTCATCTGCGGCACGCCGATGAAGCCGGCGACGAAGATGTTCGCGGGGTGGTTGAAGACCTCTTGCGGCGTGGCGGTCTGCTGGACGACGCCGTCCTTCATGACCACGATGCGATCGCCGAGGGTCATGGCCTCGGTCTGGTCGTGAGTGACGTAGATGAACGTGCCCTTGATCTCGTGGCGCAGCTTAATGAGCTCGGCACGCATCTGGTTACGAAGCTTGGCATCCAGGTTGGACAGCGGCTCGTCCATCAGGAAGACCTTGGGGTCACGCACGATGGCGCGGCCGATGGCGACGCGCTGGCGCTGGCCGCCCGAAAGCGCTTTGGGCTTACGGTCGAGGTACTCGGTAATGCCCAGGATCTCGGCAGCGGAGCGAACCTTGCGGTCGATCTCGTCCTTGGGGACCTTCTTGAGCTCAAGCGTAAACGCCATGTTCTCGTACACCGTCATATTGGGGTACAGAGCATAGCTCTGGAACACCATGGCGATGTCGCGGTCCTTGGGCGCCACGTCGTTGACGCGCTTGCCGTCGATGAGCACATCGCCCGAGGTAATGTCCTCCAGGCCGGCAACCATGCGCATCGTCGTGGACTTACCGCAGCCAGAGGGACCAACGAGAACGACGAACTCCTGGTCGTGAACGGTGAGGTTGAAGTCCTCTACAGCGAGCACACCGTCCTCGGTAACCTTGAGGTTGTGCTTCTTCTCCTCGGTCTTCTTCTTTTTGCCAAAGAAGCCCTTCTTTTTGGACTCGGTGTTGGGATACACCTTCTGAACATGTTTGAGAACGATCTCGGCCATGTCTTTACCTTTCGATATGCGGCGCCACGCTGAGGGGCGCCGCAGAAACTTGCAAAACAGTTACGGCATCAGCCCTTGACGGCACCTGCCACCACGCCGTCGATAATGTACTTCTGGCAGAGGATGTACATGATGACGATGGGGATAACGACCATCATGATGCAGGCCATCATGGGGCCGAGCTCGACGTGGCCGTAGCCGCCGCGGAAGTACTGAATCAAGATAGGAATGGTCTTGTACTTGGTGGAGTCGAGCGTAAGGTAGGGCAGCAGATAGTCGTTCCAGACCCACATGATCTCGAGGATGCCGACCGAAAGATAGGTGGGCTTCATGATGGGAAGGACGATCTTAAAGAACACCTGGACCGGGTTGCAGCCATCAATCATGGCCGCCTCCTCGATCTCGAGCGGGATGTTCTTTACAAAACCGGCGAACATAAAGACCGCCAGGCCCGCGCCAAAGCCAAGGTAGATAAAGCAGATGTTGAACGGCGTGTTGAAGCCGATGCGGTCCGCCAAATTGGACAGCGTGAACATGAGCATCTGGAACGGCACGACCATCGAGAACACGAACAGGTAATAGAAGAAGTTCGAGATCTTGTTGTTGACACGAACCACGTACCAAGCGCACATGGAGCAGCACACCAAGATCAGCACGACCGACGTGACCGTGATGATGAGCGAGTACATAAATGCCGAGGCAAAGCCCTGCTCGTTAAGAGCGTGCAAGTAGTTTGCGAGGCCGTTGAACGTCTCGGGCGTGAGCAGATCGAATGCCGTGGTGGTGCTGATTGCGGTCGCTTTCTTAAAAGAATTAAGCGCAATCATGAACACGGGGTAGATCCACGCGAGCGACAGGATCGTAAAGAAAATCGAGAGCGCGCGGTTGATAACCTTATCGCGTTTCATTACTGCTGCACCTCCTTGGACCTCGTGGCCTTAAGCTGAATCATGGAGATGGCTACGACCAGGATGCAGAAGATAACCGCCTTGGCCTGACCGATGCCCTGCCATGCGATACCGGCACGCGAGTAGAACGTGTTGTAGATGTTCAGGGCGAGCATCTCGGTGGAGTGCGCAGGGGCGCCGCCGGTAAGGGCGAGGTTCTGGTCGAACAGCTTAAAGCCGTTGGTGATGGACAGGAACAGGCAGATGGTGATGGTCGGCATCAGGTTAGGGATCTTAACCTTCCAAAACGTCTGCCATGCCGTGGCGCCGTCGACCTTGGCGGCCTCGATGTAATCGGACGGAATGGACTGCAGACCAGCGATGTAGATGATCATCATGTAGCCGACCTGCTGCCACAGGGTCAGGATGATAAGGCCCCAGAAGCCAGCAGCAGAGTTAAGAGCGATGAGCTGGGCGCCCACGTTGGAGAGCAGGCAGTTGATCAGAATCTGCCAAATGTAGCCCAGCACGATGCCGCCGATCAGGTTAGGCATAAAGAAGATCGTACGGAAGATGTTGGTGCCTTTGAGCGCCTTGCGGGTGAGCGCCTGCGCAATGGCCAGGGCGATCACGTTGATGAGCACCGTCGACAGGAAGGCAAACGCCACGGTAAAGAAGAACGACGTGGAGAACTGCGGATCGGACAGCGCGCGCACGTAGTTCTCGATACCGACAAAGTGCGCGTTACTAATGATAATAAACTGGCAGAACGAGAGATAGAAGCCCTGGATAAAAGGGATCACGAACCCGATCATAAACGCCAGGCACGTGGGCAGCATAAAGAGCGGCCACCAGCGCTTGAGTGCTTTGCCCATAAAAGGGTCCTTTCAATATGCAGGGGGCGGGCAAACCAACGTCTGCCCGCCCCCCTGTCGCTAATCAGATAGCTTGGGCAGCAACTGCTTACTCGGAAGCGGCCTTCTCGGTCTTCCAGCCATCGACGAAGGCGTTCTTGACGCCGTCCCACTTGCTGTTATCGGCAGCGTAGGCAATCAGAGCCTGCTTGAGGTTCTTCTTCCACTCCTCGGAGGGAATGTAGACGAAGTCCCAAGCGACGGTCTTCTTGCCGTCCTTGGCCATGGCAACGGCCTGCTGCGAGAAGACGTTGGTGGTCTCCTTGGCGCTCTTGAACGGAGCGGTCAGACCCATCTTGTCGGCGATGATGCTGGTCGGGGTGTCAGCGGTGACGCACCAATACATGAAGTCCTCGGTGGCCTTCTGGGCATCCTCGGAAGCCTGGGAACTGACGCACCAGTAGTTCTCGCCGCCGGAGCACAGGCCCTGGTTCTCCTCGCCGTCAACACCGATGTAGATCGGCATCATGCCAATCTGATCGTCGGTCATGCCGGCCTTGACGAGGTCAGAGTAGGCCCAAGAGCCGTTCTGGTAGAAGACGGCCTTGCCGGTTGCGAACTCGTTGGTGGCGTCGTCGCCGGTCTTGGAAGCAAGCTGCGAAGGATCGCAGGTGGAGTCGGTGATGTACAGGTCGAAGATCTGCTTGTAGTTGTCGAGGAACTCACCCTTGATCTCGTCGTCCTCCTGGTTGTGCTCCTTCTCAAACTCGTAGTAGAGCGGCATGTTGGCAAGGTGGGTGGTGTAGCGCCAGCTGGAGGAGTCGTCCATGCCGGCGGAAGTGAAGGCACCCTCGACACCAAGCTCGTCCTTGCGGGCCTGGATGTCGTCGGCACAAGCCTTCAGCTTGTCGAAGGAGTTGATGTCCTCGGCCTTGTAGCCAGCCTTCTCGAGCAGCTGCTTGTTGTAGATGATGCCGAAGCTCTCCTGGACCCAGTCGATGCACACATCCTTGCCGTCGGACTGCAGAGCCAGGGAGTCGTCAATGAGCTCACCGCGGAGCTTGGTATCGGACAGGTCGGCGCAGTAATCCTTCCAGTTCTTAAGACCGGTGGGGCCGTTGACCTGGAACAGGGTCGGAGCGGAGCTCTTGGACATCTCGGACTTAAGCTTCTCCTCGTAGGTGTTGGAAGCGGCGGTCACGATCTTGACCTCGACGCCCTTCTCCTTCTTATAGGCCTTGGCGATCTCCTTCCACTCCTTGTCGACCTCGGGCTTGAATTGGAGGAAGTAGACCTCGGCAGCGTCACCAGAAGCAGAGGAGCCGGAGCCGGCAGAACCACCGCAACCCACGAGGCCCAGACCAAGAACTGCAGCCGCGGAACCAGCAAAGCCCAGGAACTGCCTTCTGCTCATTTCGTTCTTCATTACAATCCACCCTTTCACACCGTGGCGGCACCCTTTGCCGCCGCCTTCGGAGATTGGCTCGGGGACTTTGCCCCTTTTGCTGATTTGAACGATACGCCATTTGGCTAGTTGTTTGAACAAGTATTACTAGAGCGGTAGAAAAACTTCGGTGAACGGTAATTTCAACTTGATACTTGACAAGTTTTGTATAAACAATTATTTGTTATCTAATGCAGAGAAAACGCCCGGTCAAGCCGATGTACCGTCGGTTTGACCGGGCGTTTTCTCTTTGAGGCCATGAGTCTCGTCAGGCTGCGAGCTAGCCGGCTATCGCTTGGAATTGACGCGGTAATGGAAGATCTCGGGGTGTGTGCGAGTGTGCGTCACCTCAAACAAGATGCCATCCGAGGTGTACGACTGACTCTCCATGACGGCAACGCAGTTGTATTTGCCGAGGTCAAGATAGCTGCAGTCCTCATCGTTGGCGAGCTCGACACTCACCGTACGACGGCTCGCCATCACTTTGACACCGCGCTTGTGCTCCAGATAGCCGTAAATAGAATCTGCCGCGATCTCGGGAGTCAGGCCCTTGGCGATCGACGCCAAAAAATAGCCATGGTCCACTTGGCGCGCGTTGCCGTTGAGGCTTCGGACACGCACTACGCGAATCAACTCCTCGCCCACCTTAAAGCCCAGGTGACGAGAGAGTTGCTCGGTGCAAACCAGATGTTCGAAAGACTTAACGTCCGTCGATGCAACGGCATTGTTGCGCTTTGCAAACTCGCCAAACGACTCAACCTCTTCGAGTGCGCCCAACATGTCGGTTTCGCCCTTAAGCCAAATAACGCGCACGCCCTTGCCGTGTATGGGCTGCACAAACATCCCGTCGGCCAGCATGCTCAAAGCGCGGCGGACGGTATTGCGCGTGCAGCCAAATTCCGCGGTCAGCTCGGCTTCGGTTGGCAGCATCTCCTGAAACGCATAGGTCCCATTAATGATGCGCGAGCGTATTTCTCGGTAGATTCCTTCGTATATCGCTTTTGGCATTGTTTCACCTCTACATTATTCATTTCCGGCTAGGCACGATAGCATTTCTTAAAGTTGTTTAAACCGAATATCGGTGAAGCGACAGGATTTAGCCGTTGACGGTTTCTGTCATGCCCAAATCGGTTTCGCTCAAAACTGCCGGTACGACACTCGTCTGGTCCTCTACAATGAATCCATTGTTTAAACGTTTCCCCACGCGCAACGCGCCTCGATATTCGGAAGGCAGAACATGCTGCAAAAAATCCAACGCTTTGGCGGGGCAATGTTCGCGCCCGCCATGCTGTTTTCTATATCAGGCCTCATGGTCGGCGTCTCCGCTCTCGCAACGACTGCGGACATCGTCGGCGATCTCGCCGTATACGGAACCCCTTGGTACGCTTTTTGGACCATCATCCAGCGCGGCTCGTGGACGGTCTTTAAACGCCTCCCGCTCCTTTTTGCCGTAGCGCTGCCCATCGGTCTTGCCCAAAAACAACCGGCTCGTTGCTGCCTCGAGGCTCTCGTCGCCTATTTTGCCTACTGCTTCTTTTTGAGCGAGATCATTAAGCTGAGCGGAGACAATCTTGGACTTAAGTACCCGTCGTCTTTGACCTCCGCTAGCGGCATCACCATCATCGACGGCATCAAGACGCTCGACACCGGCATTATCGGCCCGCTGGCGGTATCGGCAACCGTCGCCGCCATCCATGACCGCTTCTACGATGCCAAGGTTCCCGATTGGCTCGGCACCTTCTCGGGCTCCTCGCTGGTCTACCTCATCAGCTTTTTTGCCGTGTTTGCCCTTGCCGCTATCTCGGCCGCCATCGCGCCCTCCGTATACGCAATGACCGAAACGCTGCGCCATGCACTTACGAGCGTCGGCCCCTTTGGCGTGGGCATCTTTGTGCTTTTGGAGCGAGCGCTCGAGCCCATGGGGCTGCACCACCTGCTCTACATGCCGATCTACTACGACAACCTGGTCATTAACGACGGCATCTACGCCACGTGGAGCAGCTTGCTCCCCATCCTCTCCCATAGCACGCGCCCCCTTAATGAACTTGCGCCGTGGGCCGGTTTTACCGCCACCGGCTGGGTCAAGCTCTTTGGCCTTCCCGCCATCGCAGCCGCGTTCTACTCCACCGCAAAACCAGAGCGCCGCGCCGGCCTTAAGGTCATCCTTTTGCCCGCCATCGTCGCCTCGGTGGTTTGCGGCGTTACCGAGCCACTCGAGTTTCTCTTTATGTTCACCCACCCCGGGCTCTTTTTGCTCTACGCCGTCTTATCGTCTTGCCTTGCCACAACCATGAATCTCTTTGGCATCGTCGGCATCTTCTCGGGCGGCCTCATGGAGATGGCAGCCTTCAACTTTATTCCGCTCATGCGCACGCATGCCGGTGCCTATCTTTTGGCGCTCGGTATCGGCCTTGCCTTTAGCCTCATCTTTTTTGTTAGTTTTCGAGCACTCATCTTGGTCTATGACCTTAAGACACCGGGCCGCGAGGATCATGTTGCCAATCGCGCGGCAATCGATTGTTTAACGGGAAGCGACTTTGCCAAAGAGCAATCCCCCAATGACGAGGTCGATAGTCGATCCGATCAAGATCACGTCCTCGCTGAGCGGGTAATTCAGCTTTTAGGTGGCGTTGGCAATATCGTGGGCGCAACCAACTGCGCCACGCGCCTGCGCGTCGAGGTCGCAGACCCTTCCATCGTTGCAGATAACGCGTCGTTTGTCGCGGTGGGCGCCAAGGGCCTCATCATTACGGGCAAGACCGCCCAGGTGGTCATCGGCATCTCCGTTCCCCGCGTTAAAGAGCATTTTGACCAGATCATGGGCCTCGAGCCGGAATTTGTGCCCACCACCTCGGCCTCCCCTGCCGCCAGCGCAGCCCATAAGCGCGGCGATATCTGCTTCTTCGATATCGACGGAACGCTCGCCTGGCAAGACCCCAGGCTCGCCCAAGACCTTCCCGAAGACGAGCGGGACCTCTCCCCCTATCCCAACGAGGCGGTTTCGCAGGCAATCCGCGAGTTTGTCGCCAACGGCAACATGGCCTTTATCTGCACGGGGCGCACCCTCAGCTGCATCCACCCCAAACTTCTTGAGCTGCCCTGGACCGGCATCGTCTGTCTTGCGGGCGGTTACGCCGAGATCAACGGACACGCAATTCGCGATCTGTCGATGACGCCCAGCATGCTGCAGCATCTTGCCCCCTATCTTGAGCAATCGGGCGAGGTCATCCGCTTTGAGGGCCTCAACGGCGTCGTGCGCATGAGTGCCGATGCCCCCGATGCCCCCGGATACGCGCGCACCCTGGGCGACGCAGTCACGCAGCTGCAACATTACAGTGTCTACAAGATCTTGATGTCTACATCGCTCGCCAACCACATCGCTCAAGATAAGGCACTTGAGCCGCTGCTGTGCTTTAACGAGCTCGAACTCGAGGTAACCGAAATCTCGCCCCGCGAATGCACGAAGCGCGGGGGCATCCAGTCTGTACTCGACGCCCTCGACCCCCACCACGGAACCGTATACGGCATTGGCGACGCCAGCAATGACGTCTCGCTGATGAACGCCGTCGATGTCGGTATCGCCATGGGCAATGCGCCGGACTATCTCAAGGATAAGGCCGATTACGTGACCGACACCGTCGATCACGACGGTGTCGTTGCGGCGCTCGAGCATTTTAGGCTGATTTAGGCACACTCCATCAAACGCACGCCCGTTGTCCTAAATCGCCAAAACTGCCGCGCCAAACGCCCTGATGTGGCAATATGTTGTCTGCATATTGCATCAATGCAACCTCAGAAAGAATGCGAGAACCCGTGTCCAGTCCGTTTACCAGCTTTTTAGCCCAGCACTTTGACCAGATTAACGACTATCTGGCCACGTTCTTTGACGGACAGGCGACCTCTGCCGATATCGAGCGCTACCTGTATGCGCCGCTCTCGGCTTTTACGGCCAACGCCGGCAAGCGCCACCGCCCGCTTATCTGCATGCTCGCCGCAACCGCAGTGGGCGGTAGCTTTGAGAGCGCCCGCAGCGCCGCGGCAGCCATCGAGCATTTCCAGTCGGGCGCGCTGATCCACGACGACATCGCCGACAACGGACAGCTTCGTCGAGGCAAGCCCTGCATGCACCTTACCGAGGGCACGGGCCTTGCCATCAATTGTGGCGACCTGGCGCTCACCATGGTCACCAAGACGGTTCTCGACGACCCTACGCTGGAGTCCGACGTGAAGCTGCGCGTGCTCCACGAGCTTACCGAGATGATCGTCCGCACCATCGAGGGTCAAGCACTCGACCTGGGTTGGGTCCGCGACGGGCGCTTTGATATCTCGGTTGATGACTACCTGGACATGGCGACGCACAAGACCGCGTTTTACAGCGGAGCCACGCCGCTTGCCGCCGGAGCCATTATCGGCGGCGGCAACGATGAGCAAATCGAAGCGCTGCGCGCCTTTGGCCTGCACACGGGCCTTGCCTTTCAGATTCAGGACGACCTGCTCAACCTTGTCGGCACTAAGGAAGCCGCCAACAAGGACTTCCGCACCGACATCACCGAGGGCAAGCGCACGCTTGTCGCCGTACACGCCCTCTCTGATGAGCGCCACCACGGCGAGGTCGAGGCGATTCTTTCCTCAGGCACCGATAATCCCGCGCAGCTCGCACGCGCCGTGGAGATCTTCCAGGAGACCGGCTCCATCGACTACGCCCACACTTACGCGCTCGACCTGACCGCTAAGGCCAAAGCGGCCATCGAGAACGTTGAGCTTGATCCGCACGCACGCGAGCTGTTCCTCTCCATGGCAGATTTCTTTGTGGAGCGCCTTAACTAACGGGGGTTATAAAACCTGTCAGCAGCGTATTTAGGCACAACTTGCTACACTGTTGAGTGCATGTTTATGCATCCCTTTGCGTTGTCTATCCGACAGACGCTCAAATAGTACGAATGGTACGCCGAAAGGGGTTCGTTCATGGAACCTATTACAACGGGCATGCAAGGAGCAGCCGTCGAGGACGTGCAGTCTCGTCTCCTGCAGCTCGGCTACACGATTGATGCCGCCGAAGTCACCGACAAGTACTTTGGAGCCACCACTGAGCAGGCCGTCAGCACCTTCAGGCTCGACAGCGGCCTTGCTGCCGGTCATGCCGTCGATATCCCCTGTTGGAGCGCCCTTGTAGACGCTTCGTATAAGCTGGGCGACCGCACCCTCTATCTGCGCATGCCCAATTTCCATGGCGCCGATGTGCAGGCCCTGCAGCGCGCTCTCAACGTTTTGGGCTTTGCCTGTGGCGAAGACGACGGCTACTTTGGCCCGCATACCGAGGCCGCCCTGCAGCAGTTCCAGGAAAATGTCGGCCTGTTTGCCGACGGCATGGCCTTCCAGGACACCTACGCCTACATCAACCGCCTGCACCATGTGTGGGAGGGCAAGCCCTCGGTCACCGAAGCCGAGTCCCGCATCGGTTTTGCTCGCGCCGCCAACGTGCTCGAGCGCTTCCAGATTGCCGTTATCGGCGAGGACCCCATCGCACGCAGTGTTGCGTCGCGCATGTGGAATATCGCCACGGCAACGACCGACAACAGCGGCATGATGCTCTGCGACTCCGAGG
>OBKS01002337.1_pt1 | contig 11054 bp, 10 predicted proteins | sample 1517381 | NCBI WGS metagenome assembly OBKS01 (sample SAMN04571686, study PRJEB22368) | human gut metagenome | biome: human gut; material: stool | host: Homo sapiens | place: Luxembourg | collected 2012-08-03
CGGCGCGGACGGCTATCCCTACGGTGTGCCTGTAAATTTTGCCGTTGAGGGCAACAAAATTTATTTCCATTGCGCTCCGAATTCGGGCTTGAAACTGAAAAATGTTGAATACAGCAACAAGGTTTCGTTCTGCACGGTTCAAAACAACAGAATTGACGGTGCAAAACTGACTTCAAAATACGAAAGTGCGGTTGTGTTCGGTACGATTGCAAAATCGGTTAAAAACAAGAACAGAGGTCTTGAACTGATTGTTGAAAAATATGCTCCCGAATTTATCGAAAGTGGAAAAAGATGCATAGAGAAATCGGGCAGTATGACAGGTGTTTATGAAATCACAATCGAAAAAATCACGGGCAAGGAAAATAAATAGTTTATTTATAATTGTTTAAGGGCAGAATATGAAAGAGGTGAGTATATGAAAATTCTTGTTGTTTTTACGGGCGGTACAATCGGCTGTGTGCGTAAGGGCGAGGTGCTTTCGCCCGACAATGAGCAGAAATATATGCTCACGCAGATGTATCTTGACAGGTACGGCGATGTTGATTTTGACACGGCTGAGCCTTATACCGTCCTCAGCGAAAATCTTGAGGGCTGTCACATGAACCGGCTTGCCGACTGTCTGCAAAGCTATGATTTGAACAGCTATGACGGCATTGTTGTAACTCACGGAACGGACACCCTGCAATACACCTCTGCATTTCTTGCTTATATTTTTGACGGCTTAAATGTGCCGATTGTGCTTGTTTCGGCAAATTATCCGCTTGATGACAGCCGTTCAAACGGCTTTGAAAATTTTGTTGGTGCGATTGACTTTATAAAATCAGGCAGCGGAAACGGTGTTTTTGTTTCGTATAAAAACGCTGACTTGCCTGTGACAATTCACAGAGCGTCAAGACTGCTTGCACATTCGGCATACAGCGACGAACTGCACAGCATTTTTGACGAAAGCTACGGCAAAATTCAGAACGGAATTTTTGTGAAGAACATCCGTTACAAGGCTTTAAAAAGCGAGTTCGCTTTTGATGAAAGCACCCGACTTTCGGATAACAGCAATGTGCTGAAAATTTCCGCAACGGTCGGTATGCAGTATCCTGAAATTACGGAAAATGTAAAAGCCGTTCTCCTTGAGGGATTCCATTCGGGTACGCTGAATACTGACGGTAAGGCTTTGAACGACTTTTGTCAAAAAGCAAAAGAAATGAATATTCCCGTATTTTTGACAGGTGCGTGCAAGGGCTTTTATTACGAAAGCAAGCTGAAATTTGATGAGCTTAATATAAAAGTTCTGCCGCCTGCATCACCGATTGCAATGTACATCAAGCTGTGGCTTTTGCCGAAAAGTGAATTTGACAAGGCATTTTTGCCCTGTGCAGAAGATTTTTAATGACCAAAACAATTTCTAATATTGACTTATAAAAACAAATTCTTCATCTAAAAATTAAGGAGGAAAAATGAGAAAAAGTTTGGCACTGACAATTTCGTTAATTATTGTGTGTCTGTTTGCAGCAGGTTGTTCGCAGAGCGAATTCAAGCCGAATGACAGTATTGCAACTGAAATAAGCAAAATTCAGAATACCGAAAAGGGAATTTCGCTTGATTCATATGCAGACAGTTGGGATAATGTGATTATTGATTCGTCATATGATGTGAAAACAGCTGTCGAAAATCTAAAAATCAAAAATGCCGAAAAACTGTCGGTTACAGGTGTTGACGATACATTGGTCATTGCTTTTATCAAAGATAATTCAATTACCGAATACGCTTTGATTGATAACAAAAACAAAGAAGTGTTTGATATTCTTTTTGATTATATGTATCAAAACACAAACAAAATTTATCGTAAAGGAACACTGTTTGAGAAAAATTAATAAAACCGCATAAATAAAAATAAGGACAAATGACTTGATGATTGTCATTTGTCCTTTTAGGTTATTGTATTAAATTATTCATCTTTGCTTTTATCTTTGAAATTATCTTCTGTGATGTTGTAGGTTGCACCGACAACTTCCTGAGTAAGATACTTTTCGTTTTCGGCAAGCTTTTCCGAACGATTGTCTGCCTCCTCATTTTCTTTACCCGGCCATTTCTTGTAAACTACCTTGAGAAGAATAGGTGTTGCAAGCGATGAAACGATGATAAGAATAATAATAGGAGCAAAAAACTGCGGTGCCATAAGACCTGTGTCAAGTCCCTTTTTGGCAACGATAAGACCGACCTCACCACGGTTCATCATACCTACGCCGATTTTGAGCGAGTCAGGCATATTGAATTTGCAAAGCTTTGCCGTACCGCCGCAGCCGATAACCTTTGTCAAAAGTGCAACTGCAACGAGTGCAATTGAGAACCAGAGCATTGAAAGGTTGAAATCGTTAAAGCTTGTCTGAAGTCCGATACTTGCAAAGAATACAGGTCCGAAAATCATGTACGAGCTGACATCCATCTTTCTTTCGATGTACTGTGAATCCTTGATGTTACAGAGGATAATACCTGCAACATATGCGCCTGTGATGTCTGCAATTCCGAAAAATTCTTCTGCGCAGTATGCACACGCAAAGCAGAGAACAAGACCGAAAATCGGAATTCTTCTTGAGCTTGTCGAGCCACTTGAAGAGAAAATAAAGTGCAAAGCCGAGTATAAATGCAAGAACAAAGAAAAGTACAATGTTGATGCAAACGGACGCAGGCTGAACATCGGGGCTTTTGAAACCGATTACAACGGTGAGAAGTACGATGCCGATAACATCGTCTATAATTGCGGCTGAAAGAATTGTTGTTGCAACCCTTCCTTTCAGGTGTCCCATCTCTTTAAGAGCCTGAACAGTGATACTAACCGAGGTTGCCGCAAGAATTGTTCCCATAAATACAGCCTCAAGCATCGCAAGGTCGCCGTCGCCAAAGCCGAATAAAAGGTAAACAGCCGCACCGCCTGCAACTGAAACGATTACACCGGCAAACGCAACAAGCAATGCAACAGGTCCTGTTTTGATAAGCTCTTTAAGATCCGTTCCCAGACCTGCCGAGAACATCAGCAAAATAACGCCGATTTCAGCCATACCTGAGATGAACCCGTCATACGAAACAAAATTAAGCATACAAGGTCCTACGATAAGACCTGCAATAATCTCACCTACAACCTGCGGCGCGCCGAGCTTTCTGGCAACAATACCGAGAAGCTTTGCGGCAACAAGGATTATGGCAAGATTCTTCAGAATATCAAGTGTGTTAATTTCCATAACTTCTTTTTCGGACAGACTTCAAACGCCTCATAAACGGCAGTCTGACCGACTCTCCTTTCTCTCTTATAAAACCGAATATATTCTATCACAATCGACAGCAATTTTAAATAAATATTTTGAAGTTCGACAAAAATCGCACTTTGCACAAATTAATGAATAATACAGCTTGAAAAATATGCAAAAAGTCTTTTTATGTATTATTGCTCTTAAGGGTTGGAATGCTTGCTTTTATGAGTTTTGTCATATGCTCGGAAATCACTGAAACCGATTCAATAAGTTCATCCGAATAATCGTTTGTGTTCTCCTGATTTTCAACAAAGGCATAGTATCCGCCGTAGATTGCGTAGTCAAGAAGTGTGCAGAATTTCTTATCGTTTATATATTCCGGGCAGTTCTTGAAAATCATATTTTTCAATGATTTTGAAAGCTTTACTATAAGATTGGGATGTTGTGAACCGGAAAAAACCGTGTTTGTCAGTGCCTTGTTTTCGGTCATTGCACCCAGAAGATTGCGATAAAATTTTACGGGCTCGTCAATCATCATCTGCGGATTGCTTATGGTACTTACAATGCCGTCAACTACCTCGCTTTCAATTTTATCCGAAAGGTCGAACATATCCTCATAATATGTGTAGAAGGTAGATTTGTTGATGAGTGCTTTTTCACAAAGCTCCTTAACGGTAATTTTGCGCAGTTCTTTTTTTGAACGCAGATTTACAAATGCGTCAAAAATACTTTTCTTGCTTTTTATAACTCTTATGTCCAAAGATAATCACCTGATTTTAAAATTAGTCGGTTTTCCAACGAAAGTAGCGTAATTGTCGCTTGTTTATGCTTTCGTTATTGTATATTATAACAGTATGGGATAAGTGTGTCAAAAATAAAAATTACGGATGAAACACGCATTCCATGACTATTTTTTGGAACGATTTTCACAGCAACTGACAATATTTCAGGCAAACCGACAAAATTATTTACATAAAAATCGTTTTTACCACTTGTATATTTGGTGAAAATATATTATACTGTTCTTATAATATTGAAAGACTGCCTACAATCGCAGAAAAGAGGGTTACTATGGCTTTTAAAATCAATGACGAAAGAGCTCCACTGGATCAGTTCCTGCAGGGCGAATCTGTTCGTGCTTACGAATTTTTAGGCTCACACTTTGTGAACTGGGACGGCCGTCAGGGCGTTGTGTTCAGAGTTTGGGCGCCGAACGCATTGTCCGTTTCGGTGGTCGGTGATTTTAACGACTGGAACAATGACGCAAACTTTATGTACAAAATCTCGGACGGCGGCGTCTGGGAGTTGTTTATTGAGGGAATTCCGGAGTTTGCCTGCTATAAATATTGTGTCGAAACTCCGTGGCATGAGAGAAGGCTTAAAACAGATCCGTATGCTTTTCATTGCCAGACTCGTCCCGACAACGCATCCCGTGTTTACGAGATTGACGGTTACGAGTGGCACGATGAAAAGTGGTATGACTACAAAAAAGAGCATCCGCACAAGAATATGCCTGTCAATGTTTACGAGGTAAACGCAGGTTCTTGGCGTAAGTATGAGGACGGCAATGTTTTCAGCTATCGCAAGCTTGCGGACGAGCTTATTCCTTATGTAAAGAATATGGGTTACACTCACATTGAGTTTATGCCTCTTACAGAATATCCATTTGACGGCAGCTGGGGCTATCAGGTTACAGGCTACTTTGCCGCAACATCCCGTTACGGTGAGCCGAAAGACCTTATGTATTTTGTGGACAGATGTCATGAAGAGGGCATCGGCGTTATCCTTGACTGGGTTCCTGCCCACTTCCCGAAGGACGCACACGGTCTTGGCAGATTTGACGGTACAGGCTGTTATGAATATGAAGATCCCCGTATCGGTGAACACAAGGAATGGGGTACATATATCTTCAATTACGGCAGATATGAGGTAACAAGCTTCCTTCTTTCATCTGCAATGTTCTGGCTTGACAAGTATCATGTTGACGGTATCCGTGTTGACGCCGTTGCATCAATGCTTTATCTTGACTACAACAGAAAAGACGGCGAGTGGATTGCAAACGCATACGGCGGAAGAGAAAACCTTGTTGCCGTAGATTTCCTGCAGAAGCTCAACACGGTTGTACATATGTTCCACCCCGAGGCTATGATGATTGCCGAAGAAAGTACGGCATGGCCGAATGTTACACGCTATCCGATTAAGGATATGGGACTCGGCTTTGACTACAAGTGGAATATGGGTTGGATGAACGATATGCTTTCGTACATCTCACTTGATCCGTTGTGGAGAAATTATCACCACGACACCCTTACATTCAGCATGGTTTATGCTTTTTCCGAGAACTTTATGCTCCCTATTTCTCATGATGAAGTCGTTTACGGCAAGGGTTCTCTCATCAATAAAATGCCGGGCGACTACGATATGAAGTTCAGCGGTGTGAGAGGCTTTGTGGCATATATGATGGCTCACCCGGGTAAGAAGCTTATGTTCATGGGCAGTGAAATCGGTCAGTTTGACGAGTGGAATGCGAACGAGGAGCTTGAATGGAACCTTCTTTCATTTGAAAAGCACCGTCAGCTTAACCGCTTCTTTGCTGAGGTAAACAAGTTCTACCGTGATGTTCCTGCCATGCATGAGAACGACTATGATTGGGACGGTTTCCAGTGGATTGCACTTGATGACTACAAGAACAGCATCATTTCGTTCCGCAGAATTGCTTATGACGGCAGTGAAATCATCTGCGTATGTAACTTCCAGCCTGTTCAGCACGATAACTATGTTGTTGGTGTGCCCGAATACGGTATTTATGAAGAAGTGTTCAACTCCGAGGCTGAAGAATTCGGCGGTTGCGGAATCAGAAACGAGGGCGAGCTCAAGGCTAAAAAGAAGAAAGACCACGAGCTCAACTATTCAATGGAAATCACAGTTCCGCCGCTTGCTGTTATGTATTTCAAGCTTAAAAAGAAGCTGGCTCTTCCCGTAAAGAAAAAGACTACGGCAAAGAAGGACGCCGCTCTTGCAAAGCTTAAAGCCGAAAAGGCAAAGAAATCGGCAAAGGCTGCTCCGAAAAAGGAAGATAAGGCAGAAAAAGTAAAGGTTGAGGCAAAGTCTGCAAAGGCAGAAGCAACCGCTGAAAAAATTGAAAAGAAAGCCGAACCCGCTCCCGAAAAGCCCGTTAAAAAGGCAGTAAAAGCAGTTAAGGAGAAAACTCCTGCTGAGGTTGAGAAAAAAGCTGAAAAAACAGAAAAAGCAGTTAAGGCTGAAAAAGTCGAGAAAACCGAAACTGCCGTAAAGGCTGAAAGCAAAACCGTAAAAGCTGAAAAGCCTGCCGAAAAGAAAACAACAGCTAAAAAATAATCAAAATATTACAAATCATTTGTGCCGACGGATTTTTCTGTCGGCATTTTTGTTTGCCCGAAAACGCATTACATACAAAATTTTTGTAAAGTCTATTGTTATTGTGACCGTATTTGTGGTATAATCATTTAAATGCGGAATGCCGAAAATTGCCGTTTGAACGGCACAAATTTGTCGGCTGATTTTAATTTTGATTATTACGGAGAATTTATATGAAAATCGACAACAAAAAGGCAAGAATAATTCTTGCGGTTATTATCGCGGTGAGCCTTGTCATAAGCACGGTTTATATGTTTTCAAAACAGGGCTTTCATGAGGACGAGCTTCTGACCTATAACCTTGCAAATTCCTCAAAACAGCTTAATGTTGACGGAGGCTGGAACAGTCCCGAGGATTTCAACGAGTATCTTGCCGTGTCGCCCGATGACAGATTTGACTATGCTCAGGTATATGAAAATCAGATTATAGATGCGTCGCATCCGCCTCTCTATTACGCACTTGTTCACACGGTCTGTTCGTTCTTTCCTGGCGTGTTCTCAAAATGGCTTGCCTATTCAATAAATGTGCTTGCCATGGCAGGCATTTTGATTATGCTTTATAAAATCGGACGGAAAATCACGGGCAACAATCTTTACGCCTTGATCGGTGTGGGGGCATATGCTCTGAGTATTGCGTGTATTACCACGACAATTTATCTCAGAATGTACGCAACGCTTACCTTCTGGGTGCTTGCGTTCGTATATATGAGCATAAAGCTCTATGAAAAAAAGAACACCGTCGGTATAAAGGACTGCATTCTGCTTGCAGTTACAGTGCTTTGCGGTGTGCTTACCCAGTATTATTTCATCCTCTTTGCAGGACTTACGGGACTTGTTTTCCTTGTGCTCAAAATCAGGGAAAAGTGCGGTAAAGACCTTATTAAGTACATTATTGCGGCTGTTGTGGGGGCAGGACTTGCACTCTGCATTTATCCGTACATAATCTCGAATGTACTCGGCGGCAACCGTGGACTCAGTTCGCTTGATATGTCGGCGCTTGATATGATTACGGTTGTGACCTATGTTTTCTACAAGCTTTGCACCTATGTTCAGATTCTTGCAAAAGATATGTTCATCAATCAGGTTTGGCTGCTCGGACTTTGTACAGCTGCAGTTATCGGATTTGGAATTTATTTCCGTTTTGTGAAAAAGGTAAAAATTCCTAAAAAGGCGATGTTTGCCGTAGTTCCGGCAGTTTGCTATTTCATCGGCATCTCACTTGTTTCACCGTTTAACAGCGACCGCTATGTTATGGCGTCACTTCCGCTGATTGCGATGCTTTTTGCATTCTCGTTCATCAGAATTTTCACACTTTTCAAAAATCAGAAGATACGCCTTGCCGTGCCTGTATGCATTTTGCTTGCGTCAGTCACAGCGTTTGTTACGGTTAAGCCCTATTACACATACGGCAAAACAAATCTCTATGAGCCAAAGACAGACAACTGCATTTTTGTCGGAACTGCAATGCTTGAATGGAACAAGTGTATTGACAAGTTTATGAACTACGACAGCACAATGATTGTTCAGAGTTCAAAGTTCTCTCCGACTCTCGGCGATGAGCTTGAAGAATTTGCCGAAAAACGAGGAGTTATCACCAACGGAAAGGTTTCTTCGCTTGCCGAGGCATTTATGTTTAACGGCGACACAAATAAGCAGGAAACCGACAGCATGGAAAAAATCAAAACGGACAAAAAGCTTGCGTCACTTGACGAGGTAACGGTTTATGTTTCCCGCCTTGCAGACAAAGATGATGTGCTTAAATACATAACGGAAAACACAAAATTTAAGAATTATGAGCTTATTCAGGCTGATTACAGCTTTGAAGATTTCTACAACTGGTACGACTATTTTGTTGAAACCGAGTCGTATTGCAATGTTTATCGTTTTTATTAACAGAGGTGTTTAAAATGAATTCGGATAAAATCGATCGCAAAAATTCTATCGGTGTAGCATTTTCGGGCGGCGGACTTCAAGGTATTGCTCACATCGGTGCTGTTCAGGCTCTTTATGAACTCGGAATCCATCCGCAGTATGTTTCGGGTACAAGCTCGGGTGCGGCAATGGCGGCAATCGTTGCAATGGGCTGTGATTCCGATGAAATGAAAAGAGTTGCAAAAAAGCATTGGAAAACTCTTGCCGAAATCGACAACGGCCTTATTTTCAAATCTCTTGCACAGCTTATTCTAAATAAAAAGATTCAGAAAGACGGCATCAAGTCGGGTGAACTGATTGAAGATGTTATCCGTGACATTATGAATGAAAAAGGTATAACAGGCTTTGAAAATCTTCCGATTAACCTTTCAATCTGTACGGTTGACACGCTTACAACCGATGAATGTATTTTTACAACCAAGGAAGAAAATCTTGAAAACGAGCATATTCACTACATAACAGGCGCTCCGCTTGAAACTGCTGTTCGTGCAAGTATGTCGTTCCCTGCAATTTACACAACCTGTCCTTATGACAAGTACAACTTTATTGACGGCGGTTCAAAGGACAATTTGCCCGTAAAAATTCTGCGTGATATGGGCGTCGGCAAGGTTCTTGCAATCGGCTTTGATATTATGACCTACAATCCCGACGCAGGCCTTGGCGGTCTTATTAAGGTTATTTGGCGTGCGCTTGATGTTTATTCAATTGACGGCACAAGAGAGTCAAAGAAAATGGCTGACCTTGCAATTGATATCAAGAACGAAAACACACAGCTTTTCTCAATGGACAGCGTTGACGAAACCATTCAGGAGGGCTACGATGCGATTATGGCTCACAAGGACGAAATTTTAAAGGTTTTCGGTGAGCAAAACAGTGCGGAATAATTAAGATTAAAGAGGACTTCTTTTTTGAGAAGTCCTTTTGATGTAGATGAAACGAGGATTTTATGTTAAAAATTTTGAATAAAACCCGAAAGGTATCGGGCAAGATGTCCGTACCAAAACAAATTATGACAACATTCTTTGCTCTTCTTTTTGGCGGTGGCATGGGAATTGTCGCAAAGTTTCTTGATTTGAACAGACTGCCGGGCTTTCTCGATTGGCTTGATTTGTCAAACTTTTTGGGCAGAACAGCACCGTGGATTTTTATTGCCGTGTGCCTTGCCGTATTCAGCAAATCACCCTTAAAAGCAGGAATAAATGTTTTTGCGTTTTTTGTGGGAATGTTAATAGGGTACTGTGTGTGGACAAGTGCTTTTGCAGGCTTTTATCCCGATATTTCGTACCTTATGAGGTGGCTGATTCTTGCTGTTGTATCGCCGTTTTTGGCATTTCTGATTTGGTATGCAAGGGGACGGGGTGCGCTTGCAATCGGAATTTCTTCCGTACTCATAGCAATATTTTGTTGCTTTGCATTTAATCTCAACTTTGCCGATTTTAGAATTCTGTACCTCCCCGAATTTATACTTTGGCTTGCAAGCATCGGAATTTTGTTCAAGGATGTAAAACAGAGTGCATTTTCTCTGCTGATTTCAATTCCCGTTGCCCTTTCGCTTGAATACACGGGACTTCTCGGAATTATCGGCATTGGTTGATATTTTTAAATCTCTGTTGTATAATCTAAGTGCAGGTTATTTGCATCTCTAAAGTGATGTAAATAATCATAGAAATTCAAAATGTGAAAAATGTAAAAAATTTGCAGGAGGGTGATTTTTTGTGGATATCAGCGTTGGCGACAGAGTTGAAATGAAAAAACAGCACCCATGCGGTTGCAAAACCTTTGAAATTCTGCGTGTGGGAATGGATTTTAAGATAAAATGCGAAAAATGCGGCAGAGAGGTTATGGCGCCCCGTGCAAAGATTGAAAAAAATATTAAAAAAATTTTGACGGAGTAAGATATATATGTTTGAAAAAATCGAAATATTTGACAAAAGGTACTCCGAGCTTTCCGAAAGGCTCTACCAGCCGTCAGTAGCGGGCAATCCCGAGGAATATCAGAAAATTATGAAGGAAATCAAGTCGATTGAGGAAATCGTTTTGACCTACCGTAAATACAAAGAGGCTGTTCAGACCGAAAAAGACAGCCTTGAAATTCTTGAGGAAACAAGCGACAAAGAGCTTAAAGAGCTTGCTCAGGCAGAGCTTAACGAGGCTAAGGATAATATTGAAAGTCTTTCGGAGAAGCTGAAAATTCTGCTTTTGCCGAAGGATCCGAACGATGAACGAAATGTTATCGTTGAAATCCGTGGCGGGGCAGGCGGTGAGGAATCGGCTCTGTTCAGTGCGGTTCTGTTCAGAATGTACTCGATGTATGCCGAAAAAAAGGGCTTTAAAATCGAGATTATCAATGCCAATGAAACCGAAATCGGCGGTTACAAGGAAATTTCCTTTATGATTGAGGGCGAGGGTGCATACTCACGCTTTAAGTACGAAAGCGGTGTTCACCGTGTTCAGCGAGTACCCGAAACCGAAAGTCAGGGCAGAG
>OBKS01002338.1_pt1 | contig 11048 bp, 10 predicted proteins | sample 1517381 | NCBI WGS metagenome assembly OBKS01 (sample SAMN04571686, study PRJEB22368) | human gut metagenome | biome: human gut; material: stool | host: Homo sapiens | place: Luxembourg | collected 2012-08-03
TATCTGAAAACAAAGAAAATGACGGATATTTCGCAAACACAAGCAGGATGTAAGGCAAAGAGCCGCCGGAATCCTTTGTATATTCCAAGGCTTTTTAACGCAAAATCCCGCTGCGTTTGTAGAAATAGACGATATTTTCGACGTTTCAGATACACCCCAGGCCAGCTGCTCCGGCAAAAAGCATTCCGGCCAGAGCAACGGACCTGTTTTATTTGCGCCGCCGCGGGCGGCGCACCGACATTATTCTTTATTCTTTATTATTTATATTATTTATCTTTATTCTTTATTATTTAATACTTGGGAGAAATTGTGTGCAATAACTGGTCGCCCTGCACCGGGCCGACTGCCTTATTTTTTTCCCTCATCCCGCGACCACAACCACACTCCAAAGCATCCCGCTGCCCTGCACCAGCAGCATCACGGCTTCCACCGCAACGGCAGCCAGCACACACACAATGATGGGACACTTTTTCCATGCCAGACCACCTGCCACGGCAGCCCCTACAACCCCCAGCACCGGGTTGGCATCCACACTAAACACACCGGGAAACACCAGCGCCGTCATGGCGGTATAGGGGATCAGCTGCAAAAAGTGTTCGACCCGCGCGCTCAGCCTGATGCGGCCCATCAAAAAGGCGGGCAGCACACGGGGCAGGTAGGTCACCAGAGTCATACCCAAAATCATCAGGTAGATATCACGGTTCTGCATGGCTGTTCTCCTCCCCTGCCGCATTGGGCGTTACAAAAAATGACCCCAGCGCCGCGCATCCCAGCGTGGAAAGGATCATCGACCAGCCGGAATCCAGCTGCACCACGTTGCACAGCACGGTGTTGCAGAGCGCCGTCAGCACAACCAGCGCGGCCAGGCGGCCGTTGCCGTGCAGGCCGGGCATCAGCAGGCCAATGAACATAGCATACAGCGAAATGCCCAGTGCCGCGGTGATCAGCGGCGGCAGCAGCCCGGTTGCAATGGCCCACAGCCAGCTGCCCAGCGCCCAGGAAAGATAGGAGCAGAGCGCCATGGAGAAAAAGTACCGCGGCGTGCGCGGGGCGTTGGCCGTGGTGGTATACACGGCAAAGGTTTCGTCCGTAACGCCAAAAGCGGCCAGCATACGCACCGGCAACCTGCCGCCCTGCATCTGGTTGAACACGCAGGTGCTCATGATGATATGCCGCAGGTTCAGGATAAATGTTGTCAGCACAATGGTCAGCACAGCAGCGCCCTGCGCCACCATACCAGCAGCCATCATCTCGCTGGCACCGCCGTATACGGTCAAGGACATCAGCACCGTCTGCCAGGTGTTCAGGCCCGCCTGGCGCGCCATTACGCCATAGGCAATGCCCACCGGCACATACCCCAGCATAATGGGCACCGCGCTGCGGGTCCCGGCCAGCCACTCCTCTTTTTTGGTCATATTCCTTCCTCTTTTTCTACTGATCTGGTTGATTGCGCGAAATATGGTTTATTATAGCACTGCCCCCTGGCCGCAGCAAGTTTTTCTTGCCGTAAGAGATAGAATAGCGTATAATGTAAAAGAATATATTTTGTTTTTACCTTGTGTGCCCTTTGGCCATTCTTCTGCCGGGCACACCCACCTATAAATTTGATCGGGGGATCTTACAAATGTCTGGTTTTATCCCGCTTTCCGTGCCGAACTTCGGCGAAAAAGAAGCAGCTTACGCTGCCGAGGCTATTACTTCCGGCTGGGTTTCCACCAGCGGTGCCAAAGTTAGCGAATTTGAGGAAGCACTGGCTGCTTATGTAGGCATGCCGCGCGCTGTTGCCGCCAACAGCGGCACCTCCTCGCTGCACCTGGCCGCAATGGCGGCGGGCATCTGCCGCGGGGATGAGGTGATTGTGCCCACCCTGACCTTTATTGCCGCTGTCAACCCGCTGACCCGCTATGTGGGCGCGGAACCGATCTTCATCGGCTGCAACGATACCCTTTGCATTGACCCGGACGCCGTGGAGGATTTTTGTGCCAACCACTGCACCCTGAAAGAGGACGGGCTGTACAATAACAAAACCGGTGCCCGCGTGCGCGCGCTGGGCGTGGTGCATGTGTTTGGCAATATGGCCGATATGCCCCGCCTGCTGGACATTGCCCGCCGCTACAAGCTGATTTTGATTGAGGACGCCACCGAAGCGCTTGGCACCCGCTACACCGCAGGCCCGCTGGCTGGCAAGGCCGCCGGCACCATGGGCGATATCGGCTGCTACAGCTTTAACGGCAACAAGATCATGACCACCGGCGCAGGCGGTTTTGTGGTTTCCAACCACGCCGATTGGGCCGAGCATGCCAAGCACCTTTCCACCCAGGCCAAGGCCGATATGCTGCAATTTCTGCATGATGAAGTCGGCTACAACTACCGCATGACCAACGTGCAGGCCTGCCTGGGCCTTGCCCAGCTGGAAAGGCTGGAGGGCTTTGTGGAGACCAAGAAAGCCCGCTACGACCAGTACAAAGCTGCTCTGGACGGCGTACATGGCCTTCGTATTCTGCCGTTCAAAGAGGAATCTGACGGCGTGCGCTCCAACCACTGGTTCTACAGCCTGTACCTGAAAGATTCCGGCCTTGACCGCGATACCGTGATTGCCAAACTGCAGGAGCAGGGCATCCAGACCCGCCCGGTATGGGCCCTGATCAACGAGCAGGCCGACTACCCCAAAAACGAAGCGTACGCCCTGGAAAAAGCCCAGGACTACCGCAAGTACATCGTCAACCTGCCCTGCTCCACCAACCTGACCGAACAAGACTGCGAACGCGTGATCGCGGCAGTTAAGAATCTGTAATTTGAGTTAGGAGGGAGGAGCTAGAAGTTAGGAGTTATTGGTGTCCGCTGCCGCGCGCAATTTTGGATATTAAGTCTTTCACCTTTTTCAAAATTTGCGGCGTAAGCCGCACTTTCAACTCCTAACTCCTACTTCCTAACTCCTACCTTCCCAAGGGGGTATTTCACCTGAAAGTCGAAGAACTTTTTATTTCGGAGTCCTGCACGGTGCTGGATACGATGAAAAAGCTGGATGAAACGGGCCAGCGCATCCTGTTTATTGCGCCGGAGGGCAAGCTGAAGGCCGTTGTGACAGATGGGGATATCCGCAAGTGTATCCTGCGCGGCGGCGCACTCAGCGCCCCGCTGACCCAGGCTGCCAATTATCACCCCCACAGCCTGCCGGTGGCCGAGCGCGGCCGCGCCCGCGCCGAGCTGCAGCGCCTTGGCATTGATGCCCTGCCCATTCTGGACAAGCACGGCGTCATCACCGATATTGTGTTTGCGGGCGGCGTGGATGTGGACAACCGCAAAAAGGTGGATATCCCCGTTGTGATGATGGCGGGCGGCCTTGGCACGCGGCTGTACCCCTACACCAAAATTCTGCCCAAGCCGCTGATTCCGGTGGGGGAACAGCCCATTGCCGAGCTGATTTTTTCCCGCTTCCGGGATTTTGGCTGCCGCCATATGACGATGATTGTCAACTACAAGCGCGGCATGATCAAGAGCTACTTTGCCGACCTGGAAAAAGACTATACCGTTGACTTTATTGACGAAGATGTGTTCATGGGCACCGGCGGCGGGCTCTGCCTGCTGAAAGGGCGGATGGATTCCCCGTTTTTCTTTACCAACTGTGATACCCTACTGGACCTGGATTACGGCGACCTGTACCAGTACCACAAAGCCCACGGCAACCTGGTTACCATGGTATGCGCGTTCAAGCACTATGTAGTGCCTTACGGTGTTGTTGAACTGGGCGAAGACGGCGGCATTGCCGCCATGCGGGAAAAGCCGGAGCTGAACTTTTTGACCAACACCGGCGTTTACGTTGTGGAGCCGCGCGTGGTGGAAGAGATGAAGATGGGCGAAGTGATCGGCTTCCCTGATGTGATCGACCGCTACCGCGCCGCCGGTGAAAAAGTAGGCATCTACCCCATCAACGAAAGCTCCTGGATGGACATGGGCCAGATGGAAGAGCTGGAAAAGATGAGAAGAAAGCTGGAACAACAGAGCTGAGTTAGGAGTTAGGAGTAATTTATGCCTGTAACGATCATTGCTGAAGCCGGGGTAAACCACAACGGCGATTTGGAAACCGCCAAGCGGATGGCTTATGTGGCTAAAGAATGCGGTGCAGATATTGTAAAATACCAGACCGCTGTGCCAGAGCTTGTGGTGAGCAGGTTCGCCGAAAAAGCCGAATACCAGAAACAGACCACCGATGCCGCCGAAAGCCAGCTGGAGATGATTCGCAAGCTGCATTTTTCGTTTGAGGGCCACCGGGAACTGAAAGAATACTGCGATTCCATTGGCATCCAGTATCTTTCCGCGCCGTTTGATATCCCCAGTGTGCGGTTTTTGGGCACACTGGGCATGCCGCTCATTAAAATTCCGTCCGGCGAGATCACCAACCTGCCCTATCTGGAAGAGATCGGCAAGCTGCACACCCCGGCGCTGCTTTCCACCGGCATGTGCAACTTAAGCGAGATCACCGACGCCCTTGGCATCCTGGACGACAACGGCTGCCCGGAAGTGACCATTCTGCACTGCAACACCCAGTACCCGACTCCCTATGAGGATGCCAACCTTACCGCCATGCTGGAGCTTTTTGACCAGTTCGGCCTGCCGGTCGGGCTTTCGGACCACACGCCGGGCTGGGAATGCGATGTTGCTGCCACGGTACTTGGTGCGCAGGTGATTGAAAAGCACTTTACGCTGGATAAATCCTGGCCCGGACCGGACCAAAAAGCCAGCCTGGACCCGACTGAGTTCAAGGCCATGGTACAGGCCGTGCGCCATGTGGAAGCCGCCCTTGGCGACGGCCACAAGCACCTGACCGCCAGCGAAGCCCCCAACAAGGCCATTGCTCGCAAGAGCATTGTGGCCGCACGGCCCATCAAGGCAGGCGAAGTGTTCACCGCCGAAAACTTGCTGACCAAGCGCCCCGGCGATGGTATTTCCCCCATGCTGTGGTACACCGTCCTTGGCCAGACCGCCAAGCGCGACTTTGCCGAAGACGAAAAGATCGAGCTGTGATTTTTACGGGGGGTTCTCCGGCCTTTTTGCAAAAAGGCCTCGGCGAAAAACTCTGAATAGAAATAATAGAATTGGGACTTCATCGTAATATCCGTGGGATGGCTCCCTCTTAGCCGCTTTGATGCATTTTAAGCGGCAATATTGGGCAGGGTTTATTCCGTGATTTTTTATGCACGCAATAAGGAACCACCCCTCAGGCCGCATCGCGTCCAGCTCCCCTCCAGGGGAACCAATATAAAGTCAAAACCCGCGGCAGCTCCCCTTTGAGGGGAGCTCCGGCAACGCCGGTGAGGGGTGGTTTCCTACGCAGAGCCTGATAAACAGCGGCATATGTAGCAAAGACCCGCCTGCGGGACGATGCGAGCATCGTTCCCTACAAATCCAGGCCCTGATTATCACAAATTGCATTGTGCAACAAGGCAGGGTCACGGCGGGATGAGGACATCCCGCCCTACAGATATTTTCTGGTGTTCCGCCACCAACCTTACCCCATCTCCTATTCTTCATTTCTCGTTCCGAATTGATTTAACTTCTCCCTCCTAACTCCTCCCTCCTAACTTCTAACTATTATGAAAAACATCACCATCATCACCTCCACCCGTGCGGAATATGGGCTGCTGCGGCCGGTTATCCAAAAGGTTGCGGCGGCACAGGACCTGCAATTACAGCTGGTTGTTACCGGGGCACATCTCTGTGCCCGGTTTGGCAATACGGTGCAGGAAATTGAGGCTGACGGCCTATCCATTGCGGCCCGCCTGCCGATTTTTGAAGAAGAGAACCCCAACGAACCGGTGGCCCTTACCATTGCACGCACCATCACGGTATTTGACGGCTATTTTGCCGCCCACCGCCCAGATGCGGTGCTGCTTCTGGGCGACCGCTTTGAAATTTTTGCGGTGGCTACAGCGGCTGCGGCACGGCATATCCCCATTGCGCATATTTCCGGCGGGGATGTAACCCTTGGCGCGGCGGATGAATACTACCGCCACTGCATCACCAAAATGGCGGCGCTGCACTTTCCCAGCTGTGCCGAAAGCGCGGCCCGGCTGGTGCGCATGGGCGAAGCCCCCGAAACCGTGTTCTGCGTGGGCGGCCTGGGCGATGAAAACATCCGCACCCTGCCCAAAATGACGCGGCAGGAATTGTGCGCTTCCACCGGCTTTGACCTGATGCGGCCTTTTGCCATCGTGACCTACCACCCCGAAACTTCCGCTGCGGCGGGCGATCCTGCCGCACAGGCGGATGCCCTGTGCGCCGCAATGGAAGCGGTTCCCGGCGTGTTCTGGCTGATCACCGGTTCCAACGCGGATGCCGGCGGCGCTGTGTGCACCGCCAAAATGCAGGCGTTTGCCGCCGCCCACCCGCAGCGTGCCGGGTTCATCAACAGCCTGGGGCTCAAGCGGTATCTTTCCGCCATGCAGTGCGCTGCGCTGGTGGTGGGCAATTCCAGTTCCGGCGTGGTGGAAACGCCCACGTTCGGTGTGCCGACCGTCAACATCGGCAGCCGCCAGGCCGGGCGCATCATCTGCCAGAACGTGCTGTGCTGTGCTGCCGCTGCCCCCGCAATCGAGGCCGCCCTGCGCCGTGCCCTGACCCCGGAATTTTCCGCCGTGGCCCACGCCGCACAAAGCCCCTATAACGGCGGCGATACCAGCGGCAAGATCTGCCGGGTTCTGGCTCAATTTGACTTTGCCAAACCCAAAACGTTTTATGACGGCCCCGTGCCGGAATTTAACCCCAAAAGGAGCATCTCCCTATGAAAATTCTGATCGTTGGTCTGGGCAGCATGGGCAAGCGCCGTGCCCGCCTGACCAAAGGCATTGATTCCAGCATCCGCATTGCGGGTGTCGATACGGCGGAATCCCGCCGGGCGGAAGCCACCGACCTTGGCCTGATCGACGCCGCTTACCCCAGCATCGCTGAAGCCGTTGCCGCCGAAGCCCCGGACGCCGCCCTTGTTTGCACCGCTCCCCTGACCCACGCGGCCATTATCAGCGAGCTGCTGGACAACAGCCTGCCGGTATTTACCGAGCTGAATCTGGTTGCTGACGGCTATGAGGAAAACATGGCAAAAGCGAAAGAAAAGGGCGTGCTGCTGTTTCTTTCTTCCACCATGCTTTACCGGCGCGAAACTCAGTACATCAAGCAGCAGGTGGCTGCATTCGGCAAGCCGGTGCATTATATTTACCATATTGGCCAGTACCTGCCGGATTGGCACCCGTGGGAAAACTACAAAAACTTTTTTGTGGGCAACGCCCGCACCGGCGGCGTGCGCGAGATTTTTGGCATTGACCTACCCTGGCTGCTGGATGCCTTTGGCGATGTGACCCATGTGACCGTGCAGGAGGACAGCATCAGCGACCTTGGGTTGCCCTATCCTGATTGCGTTACCCTGCTGCTGCGCCATGCTTCCGGCGCGCAGGGTGTGCTGGCAGCAGATGTGGTAAGCCCCAAGGCGGTGCGCAACTTTGAATGCTTTGGCGATGGTCTGCACCTGTTCTGGGAGGGCAACCCCAAAGCGCTGTATGAGTTCAAGAACGGTGACAAACAGTTTGTGGACACCTACACCAGCTTTGAGCATGACAACCGCTACAGCGACAACATTGTAGAGAACGCCTATGTGGATGAGCTGACCAACTTTTTTGCCTGCCTGCGCGGCGAAGAAACGTCCCGCTGGAGCTTTGAAAAAGATTTGGCAGCCATCCGCATTATGGATAAAACCTGAAAATCAGTTAGGAGGTAGGAGGTAGAAGTTAGGAGTTGAATGTGCGGCTTGCGCCGCGATTTTGAAATAAGGCAAAACCTGATATTCAAAATATGCGCGGATGCGCACACCAATAACTCCTCACTCCTACCTCCTAACTTAAAAGGGGGTCACCATGCTTACTGCCCTGTTTATCGGTCTGGGGTCCATCGGGACCCGGCATTTGAAAAATCTGACGGCGATCTGCGCACAGCGCAGGCTGGCGCTGCGGGCGGATGCGCTGCGCAGTGATTTAGCCCGCCCGCTGCGCCCCGGCGCGGCAGAACTGCTGCACAGCCAGTTCACCACCTTGCAGGATTCCGCCGCCTTGCCGCACTACGATTTGGCGTTTATCACCAACCCCACCAGCCTGCACGCGCAGGCATTGGAGGAAATTCGCGGCCTGGCAGACGCGCTGTTTATCGAAAAGCCCATTGTTTCCGCCGAGCAGACGGATGTAGACCTTGCCACCCTGCTGCCCGCCGGGCAAAAAGCCTATGTGGCTGCACCCATGCGCTGGTGCGGCACCATGCTGGCGCTGAAAAATCACCTGCCCGGCCTGCGCCCCTACAGTGCGCGGGTGATCTGTTCCTCCTACCTGCCGGACTGGCGGCCGGGGGTGGATTACCGCACGGTGTACAGTGCCCACAAGGCCCTGGGCGGCGGCGTGACCATCGACCTGATCCATGAATGGGATTACCTGGTCGATCTCTTCGGCGTGCCGGAAACAATTTGTAATATACGCGGAAAATATTCCGATTTGGAAATTGATTCTGACGACCTTTCCATCTATATTGCCCAATATCCCACCCTGCTGGCGGAAGTGCACCTGGATTACTTTGGCCGCACCTACCGCCGCTCCATTGAGCTGTTCTGCAAGGATGGCAGCTGCGTGGCGGATTTTGGTGCCGGAACGCTGACCCTGCCCAACGGTGCGGTGGAACACTATGAGGAGGACGTCAACGAGCGCTACCTGCGCGAGATGAATTATTTCCTTGACTATGCCGCCGGGGAGGAAACCGAGAGCCTGAACCCGCCCGCCACGGCACTGCAAGTATTAAAACTGACATTGGGGGAACAACAATGAACCGTCTGTTGATCACCATCTGCGGCCGTGCAGGCAGCAAGGGCTTTAAGAACAAAAACCTCAAAACCTTCTGCGGCCACCCGCTGGTGTATTATTCGCTCAGCGCCGCCGAGCTGTTTATCAAAAAGCATCCCGAACTGCACATTGACATTGCCCTAAACACCGACAGCCCGGAGCTGGCCGAATTGGTTGCCGCCAAGTACCCGGAAGTCATCTTCCTGCCGCGCGGCGAGGAACTGGGCGGCGACCGCGTGCCTAAGATGGCTGTCTATCAGGACAGTCTGCACCGCATGGAGGAACGCACCGGCCAGCCGTATGACTGGTACATGGACCTGGACATCACCAGCCCCCTGCGCACCGAATCGGACATCGAAAACGCCTTCGCCAAAAAACAGAGCCGCGATGATCTGGATCTGGTGTTCAGCGTGTGCGAAGCCCGCCGCAATCCCTGGTTCAATATGGTCAAAACTGTGGACGACCATGTTGAACAGGTCTGCAAGAGTGAGTTCACCGGCCGCCAGCAGGCTCCGGATGTGTATGATGTAAACGCTTCCATCTATGTCTTCAAGCGGGATTTCCTTGCCACCAACACGGACGGCATGCTGTGGCGCGGCAAGATCAGCATCAGCGTGATGATGGATACCGGCATTATTGATATCGACTCGGAGCACGACTACCTGTTGATGGAAGCCATTGCCCAGCACCTGTATGCCCATTACCCGGAGTTTGCCGCTGTGCAGGAGAACATTCGTGACTGACCTGGCGTTCAATCTGATCATGGACTGCGGCCAAGCTATGCTGGCCAATGGCGGCGAGGTGTTCCGCGCGCAGGACACCATGGAGATCATGGCCCGCAGCTTCGGCATTGTGGATTTCCATGTTTATGTGCTGACCAACGGCATTTTTGCTTCCGCCCAAAACGGAACGGTCAGCGCTGTGCGGCATGTTCCGGTGGTTTCCACCAACCTGGGCCATGTGGAGGCCATCAACGCCATTTCCCGCCGTGTGGCGGATGGCGAACTGGACCTGAACAGCGCCCAGCTGGATTTTGAGCGGATGAAGCGGATGCCCACCCTCTCCCCACTGTACAACTGTGCAGCAGGCACCATGGGGGCCGGCTGCTTTGCCATGCTGTTTGGCGGCGGCCTGCCGGAAATGCTGGTGGGTGCGCTGGGCGGGCTGCTGGCCTCCGCCAGTTCCTGCGCGCTCAGCAAGCACCATATCAGCCGCATTTTCCGCGATATGCTTTCCGCCATTGCCGGCACGCTGACCGCTTTGATTGCCCAGCTGGTCTACCCGGCCCTGCAGGTCAACTTTGCCATCATCGGCGCGCTGATGGTGCTGACCCCCGGCGTTGCCTTAACTATGGGCATCCGTGATATCATCAACAGCGATTATCTTTCCGGCACCATCCGGCTTGTGGATGCCCTGCTGGTTGCGGGATGCCTGGCTGTCGGCGTCACTCTGGGGTATACCTTATTAAGCACAGTAACGGGGGTGGTATGGTGAGTGCTGCTCCTGTCTGGTTTACCATGCTGGTTCAGTTTGTGGTTGCCATGGTTGCAACCATCTCGTTCGGCATCACCTTTCAGGTGGGCCGCCGCCATTACTGGACCTGCGGTTTTGTGGGGGCCGTTGGCTGGACGATCTACATTGCCTGCACTACCCTTGGCGGTATGACCGCCCCCATGGCCACACTGATTGCCACACTGCCGCTGGCCGCGCTTTCCCGCTTTTTTGCCATCCGGCACAAGGCCCCCATCACGGTATTTCTGCTGACCGGCATTTTTCCCCTGGTGCCCGGCGCGGGCATTTATTACACGGCTTACTATTTTTTGCGCAACGACCGCGCCCTGTGCACCAGCAAAGGCATTGAAACCTTAAAAGTTGCCGTTGCCCTGGCCCTTGGCATTGCCATCGTATGCTCCATCCCCCTGCCCAAGCGCCACGCCGCCAGCAGGCAGGCAAAATAAAAAATATGAAGCCCGGTGCTTCTTTGATATGCTACCCCTAGAGTAGACAGAGAAAAAACTCTGAAAGCTCTGGGGGTATTTTCATGTCAAGGATACAACCAAAAACACAGCGTTCCATTATCGCGCACAAAAGCACCTGCGCACCGTCTGGTTCGATTCCTCGCACGGGATACACGAAAAAACACTCCAGCATAAGCTGGAGTGTTTTTTGGTGACACAC
>OBKS01002342.1_pt1 | contig 11025 bp, 8 predicted proteins | sample 1517381 | NCBI WGS metagenome assembly OBKS01 (sample SAMN04571686, study PRJEB22368) | human gut metagenome | biome: human gut; material: stool | host: Homo sapiens | place: Luxembourg | collected 2012-08-03
AAAGAGCACAGCCAGATGGAGATTGTCGGCACCTTTGACGACGGTCTGGACGTGTTGAAGTTTTTGCAGCATAACCGCGTCGACGCCATTTTTCTGGATATCAATATTCCGTCGCTGGACGGTGTGTTGCTGGCGCAAAACATCAGCCAGTTCGCCCATAAACCGTTTATTGTGTTCATCACCGCGTGGAAAGAACATGCGGTGGAAGCATTTGAACTGGAAGCGTTTGACTACATTCTCAAACCGTATCAGGAATCACGCATTACCGGGATGCTGCAAAAACTGGAAGCAGCCTGGCAACAACAGCAGACCAGCAGTACGACGCCTGCCGCGACGGTAACGCGTGAGAATGACACCATTAATCTGGTGAAAGATGAGCGAATCATCGTCACGCCAATTAACGATATCTATTACGCCGAAGCGCACGAGAAAATGACCTTTGTCTATACGCGGCGTGAATCCTACGTAATGCCGATGAACATTACCGAGTTTTGCAGCAAGCTGCCGCCGTCGCATTTTTTCCGCTGCCATCGCTCATTTTGTGTCAATCTGAACAAAATACGCGAAATCGAACCGTGGTTTAATAACACCTACATTCTGCGGCTGAAAGATCTGGATTTTGAAGTGCCGGTCAGCCGTAGCAAAGTTAAAGAATTCCGCCAGTTAATGCATCTGTAATCGGGAACTTTCATGAAAGCACCAGGCTTGCCCGCCGATCAACAATTTTTCGCCGATCTGTTCAGCGGCCTGGTGCTTAACCCGCAACTCCTTGGGCGCGTCTGGTTTGCCAGCCAGCCCGCCTCATTGCCAGTGGGCAGTTTATGTATTGATTTTCCCCGTCTGGATATCGTGCTACGCGGCGAATACGGCAATCTGCTGGAAGCAAAGCAGCAACGTATGGTGGAAGGAGAAATGCTGTTTATTCCGGCACGCGCGGCTAATTTACCGGTCAACAACAAACCGGTGATGCTGTTAAGCCTGGTGTTCGCACCGACCTGGCTTGGGTTATCGTTTTACGATAGCCGCACCACGTCGTTGTTACATCCTGCTCGCCAGATCCAGCTTCCCAGCCTGCAACGCGGTGAAGGTGAAGCGATGCTTACCGCCCTCACCCATCTTAGCCGTTCGCCACTGGAGCAGAATATCATTCAGCCGCTGGTGTTAAGTTTGCTGCATCTTTGCCGTAACGTGGTGAATATGCCGCCGGGCAATTCGCAACCGCGCGGCGATTTTCTCTATCACAGCATTTGTAACTGGATTCAGGATAATTATGCCCAGCCGCTCACCCGCGAGAGCGTGGCGCAGTTTTTTAATATCACGCCCAATCATCTGTCAAAACTGTTTGCTCAGCATGGAACAATGCGTTTTATCGAGTATGTTCGCTGGGTACGAATGGCAAAAGCGAGGATGATTTTGCAAAAATATCATCTGTCGATTCATGAAGTGGCGCAGCGTTGCGGGTTTCCGGATAGCGACTATTTTTGTCGCGTTTTCCGGCGTCAGTTTGGTCTGACGCCGGGAGAGTATAGCGCACGTTTTCAGGGCTAACGTCAGAAGGTTAATTCCGTTTCCAGCAGCGTCAGAATACTTTGTGCATCTTGCGCGGCAAACAGCGACTGGCGGAAGTTTTTATTCACCAGTTTACGCGCCAGCTGCGAGAAGACTTTCACATGATTCATCCCTTCGTTAGCGCCCAGCGTCAGCATGATCACCAGTTCGACTTCGCCCATTTCTGACTGCCAGTCAACCGGTTTCACCAACCGGGCAATGCTGATACTGGAATGACGGATCCACTGTGATTTGGTGTGCGGGATCGCCACGCCAAAACCAACGCCAGTAGTAACAATCTCTTCCCGCTGCCAGACATCTTCTTCCAGCTCGAACGGATGTTCAGTACGCCCGTTAACACCGAGGTTACCGCACAGGAACTGGATCGCCTGCTCTTTATTACTAAAGGACTGATCAACAAAGATATTCTCTAGTGCCAGCAGTGGGCGAACGTCTTCTTCCGGCGCAAACGCGGTAAGTAACGCTTCAATTTCCTGCGCGCTGCGGCACTCGCACGCCTGACGCGCCAGTTCCCGACACGCCTCGCTATCCAGTTGACGAAGCTGGCTTTTCACTGCCGGAATACGCGGGCTACTCATGCTTAGCTCATCCAGGCCCAGCCCTAGCAGTAGCGGCAGATAACGACTTTCACCGCCCAGTTCACCGCAAATACCTACCCATTTGCCGCGCTGATGCGCAGCGGTAACAATCTGCTGCAACATGCGCAGGAACGATGGCGTAATCGGGTTATACAGCGGCGATACGCGCGGGTTATTACGATCGACTGCATACAGATACTGGGTCATATCGTTAGAACCGATACTGAAGAAATCGACCTCATCGCAGAAGTGGTCGATGATGTAGCACACCGACGGCACTTCCACCATGATACCCAGCGTAATCGTCTCTGCATGACGCAGGCCATCGCGCTTAAGCTCAACGATCGCTTTTTGGATCTCACCCTTCACCCATAAGATCTGATCGAGACTGTGGACCATTGGGATCATCAACTGGGCGTTGCCGAAACTGGCAGCGCGCAAAATCGCCCGCAATTGAGTACGGAACAGGCCAGCAAATTCCGGGTAAATACGTACCGCGCGATAGCCGAGGAACGGGTTCTCTTCCTGGGGAATGTTGAGGTAAGGAATGCTTTTATCGCCACCGATGTCCATCGTGCGGAAGATAATCGGCTTGTCGCCCGCCGCCAGTAGCACCTGCTGGTACGCTTCAAACTGTTCCTGCTCGTCCGGCGCGCTGTCGCGATCCATATAGAGCATTTCGGTACGAAACAGCCCAACGCCTTCCGCGCCGTTGGCAAACGCGCCTGGGGCTTCCAGAGCGGTGCCAATATTCGCCGCAATATCAATACGTTTGTTATCACGGGAATAGGCCAGCTGCGCGGCAGCTTGCGCCTGTTGTTTTTGGCGTTTATCCGCCAGCGTCTGCGCCACCTGGTAATAACCGCTCACCGCATCGTTGGGATTAATTGCCAGTACGCCGCACTGGGCATCAAGCACTGCAGGTTGCCCGGCATAACGGGCAATCGCATCCAGCGGCAGGCCGCTCAGTACCGGGATCGCCGAAGCGCGGGCCAGAATCAGGGTATGCGAGGTGCGCCCGGTTTTCTCCAGAATCATGCCCGCAAGATTTTTTAAATCGAGGCTCAAAAACTGGCTTGGGGTTAAATCTTCAGCCACCAGAATGGTCGGTTTTTCAAGCACCAGATTATTGCGCGGTTTTAGTTCCGGCCAGGTGATATGCAGCAACTGTTCGCTGATATCGCGAATGTCGCTGACCCGCTCGCGCAGATAATCGCTGGCAGAAGCAGAAAGTTTGGCACAAATCTGCTCCATATTGCTGATGATCGCCGCCCCCAGCCCCTGATGCTGTTCTGCCATCAGGTGACGGATATTGCCTGCAAATTCATCATCCTGAATCAGCGACAAATGGGCGCTGAGGATAGTTTTGCTTTCGCCGTCACGCTCACGCAATTGCTGGTTCAGTTGCTCGGCAAGCGTTGCCAGACTGTGCTCCAGTAGGGTGGAATCTTGCGCACTCGCAGGGATCACCCGATAACTGTCGAGGCTGTCGCTCTGTAACAGGGTCAGTGTACCCACGCCAACGCCGCTTGCCAGCACGTTGCCGTACAGTAAATCCGGGTTCAGGCGGCTTAATGAACGCGGCAGCGGATGCGCCGTCAGTTCTGCCAGCGTCGGCTGGACGCTATCGCTGTCGATAAAGCGCACCTGGATATACTCTTCCAGCACTCGCCGCGCCTGCTCTTCATCGCTACCGCTAATGTTCAGGCTGCAACTGTCATTAAATAAAGTGCCAGTGCCAATCAGCGCCAGCGAGCTTTTCGCATCGGCCTTTGCGTTCTGGCGATGGTTAATAAAAGTGATTTCGCTTTGCCACTGGCTGCACTGCTCTTTAAGTTCCCACGCCGGACGAGCATGTAGACCGTTAGGCAAAGGACAGAGAAATTGAATCGTTAACATAACCGCTCCGGGTTAATCAGGAGATCATCTAAAATCCGTCAGTTGAACAACCGTCTCACGCGTAAGACGTTGAATAAGGGCAGATAAAAGTTGCTCCATCTGCAAAATGTCACGGCAGTCGGCAATCGATGCGGCGCAATGTCCGTGGCGGGTTGCAGGCCCCATCACCACTGTGGGTACGCCAGTGCCGGTTAAATGCACCGCCCCGCCGTCCGTTCCGCCGTTGCTGAACATATCTGACTGCAACGGTACGCCAATTTCTGCCGCCACGGTTTCGATCCACGCGGTAAGTTTTGGCGGCGCAATCAGCGACTTGTCGCTTAACACCAGCATCGGGCCGTTACCAATCTGGCGATGGTTAGCCGCGCCATAATCAAAGTTTTTCGCCCAGCAGGCAGTATCAAGCACAATGGCGACATCCGGCGACACCGCGCGGGTGGCAGTTTGCCCGCCGCGTAATCCCACCTCTTCGCTGGAACTTGCCACCAGCCACACTTCCGCAGGCAGTTCGGCGTCGTGCAGCTCACGCAGTAACGTCACCAGCAGATAGCAACCGAGGCGGTCATCAAAGGCTTTCCCCATCACTCGCTGGTGAGGGAGAACCTGAAAAGTGGTATCGAAGGTGACGCGATCGCCTGGACGAATTCCCGCCTGCATCACTTCGTCACAGGAGCGCGCGCCAATGTCCACGCGCATGGCGCTGACGTCATTCCCCTGCCGGTCGCCGTCAAGCAGGCCTGGAATTTTGCACTCTTCACGGGTAGTGATACGCACCGACTGAAGCTGGCGGGCAGCCATGCGTACATTGCCAACCGGCAACACATCGATCGCCCCTTCGCGGGAGATGCTGCGCACCATAAATCCCACTTCGTCCATATGCGCACAGATCATCACCTTCGGACCTGTCGACTCATTGAGTCGGATCAGCACCGATCCCAGCCCATCAAATCGCACTTCTTTTTGCAGGCGATCCGCTTCTTCCAGCAGGATCTGCCGTACTTCCTGTTCCGAGGAGGCGATCGCATCTGCCTCGCTCAACGCTTTTAAGAGCGATAAATCCATTATGCCTCTCCCGTGAGCAACACTGTTTTCGGCATGGCGTAGAGCACTTCTGCGCCTTGCGGGGTGACCAGCACGACATCTTCGATGCGCACGCCCCCTTGCCCTGGCAAATAAATCCCTGGCTCCACGGTCAGTAACATACCTGGCTGTAGCGTCGTGGTGTCCCGCGGTGAAAAACGCGGCTCTTCATGGACTTCAATACCGATAGCATGACCGGTGTTATGGCCGAAAAACTTGCCATAACCGGCCTCGGTAATCACGCGGCGCGCGGCATCGTCAACCTGCTGGCAGCGCACGCCGGGGCGAATTACAGAGATTGCCGCCAGCTGTGCCTGCAGGACAATCTGATAGACGTTAAACAGCGGGTGAGATTCGGCGCTCACCCCTTCGCCATTCACCAGCAAGGTGCGCGTCATATCAGAGCAGTAGCCCTGATAGAGCGCACCGAAATCGAGAGTGACAAACTCGCCCGCTGCAACAATCTTGTCGCTGGCTTTACCGTGCGGCAGCGCCCCACGCCAGCCACTGGCGACAATGGTATCGAAAGAGGCTTTTTCTGCGCCCTGCTGGCGCATAAACCACTCCAGTTCAGCGGCTATCTCGCATTCGCTCATCCCCGCCTGAATAAAGCGGCGAATATACTCTGCGCCACGATCGGCAATCCCGCAGGCAAGGCGGATTTTCTCCACCTCTTCTGGCGTTTTGATTTGCCGCAGCACATCCGGCGTGGCGCTAACCAGTTTCGCATTGAGTTCGAACTGCCAGCGGTGCGCGGTTTCCCAACTCACCTGCTGGCCTTCAAAACCGAGCGTTTGCAACTGCTCATCGGCAATGATTTGTCTGACGATGGTGGCAAGCGTGTGCATCGCGTCGAGCAAATGCAGCTGGTAACCTTGCGTGCGGGCTTCTACATCCGCGTAATAGCGCGAATCCACCAGAATGTGCGCACTTTCACGGCTAATCACCACATAACCTGATCCGGTGGAGATCCCCAGATGCGGCTGTTTGTTCTGCCGTGAGGAGAGAAGCACCGCATCCAGTTGTTGCGCCTTAAGCCAGTCGCGCAGCGAAGCGAGTAATGTCATCTGGATTTTTCCTTCTTACAGGCTATCGATTAACAATTTGCCTTTACGGAACATCATCAGACGCAGGAACACCACCATCAGCGCAGTTATGACTGCCCCCAGCGCGATCCCCGCCATGTAGACGCCGAGGTTAGTGACCAGCGGCCATGCCCAGATAGCGGACTCCGGGAACCATTGCACTGCGCCCAGCCAGACTGCGGCGGTTGAGCCGACAATCGCGCCAACCATATACGACGGAATGGCGGTGATAGGGCTTTCCAGTGCAAACGGAATCGCACCCTCACTGATCCCCATAAAGGCAAGGAACATCGCGGTCTTACCCTGCGGATAAAGCTGGGCGTTGAACAAGCGTTTGCCAGTTAAGCGACGATCGATAATGGTCGCCAGACCCAGACCAATCGGCGGAATAACGATAGCGATAGAACGTGCAGTGACCGGTAATACGTGGTCAGTGGTAAAGCTGAAGGCAACGAAACCTGCCGCTTTGTTGATCGGGCCACCAAGGTCGATTGCTGTCGCCGCGGCGATCCCCATTGCGTACATCAGCGCGCCCTTCTCACCTGCAGCGGTCAGCACGGTACGGATACCGCCGTTGATCCAGCCACCAAAGGGGGTGATGACGTAGTACATCGCCAGCATGACAAAAATGGCGGAAAGAATCGGTAGCAAAAATGTGGTTTTGAACGCTAACAGGAAATCCGGTAACTGGATTTTCTGGTTCATCCATTTCACAAGGTAACCGGCAACGATAGAAATAATCAGCGCACCAATGAAGGTGGACGGCACCGGCGAAGAGGTCGCCCATTGCATCGTGCTGGGATCGAAGTTCAGCAGTTGCGTCGGCTGGGTAGACATCAAGCCGCCGATAAAACCAGCCGGGAACGCCAGTTTGCCACCGATAGAGTTCGCCACAAAAGCAGCAAACATCGGAATGGCAAAACCAAACAACACACCGCCGAAGGACTGCGACAGCCAGGCAAATTTCAGTAAGGAGAGGTCGAAACCGGAGAATTTCCCGCTATTAAGAGCATCCATGATGCCGATATCAGCAGGAATTTTAAGCCAGCTATAAGCAATCAGCTGACTGAAAGCGAGGATCACACCGCCCATAATTAAGGTCGGCACCATGCGTGAAATCCCTGACATCACATGCTGCGGGAGTTCACCCCAGAAGCTGGATTTAGAGGCCTGCGGATTCTTAACTGCCGCTGCCGCACCGGATGCGCCATGCACAACGGTTGCACTGCGTTTTTTAATGGCCATAACAATTATCCCTGTCGAATATTACTGTTGTTCAGAGGCAATCATCTCTTCGATTTCTTTGATGATTCCCGCAGCGTTTTTAATTGCGTCCTGCAAAGTGATTTCATAAACGTCGCGTGATTCGAAACGCTCGTTATCTTCCGGGGTAACTGCCACGGAGTGGATGATGATGGTCGCTTCGGCGATATCCTGCGCCGTCAGGCGATTCTGGATACCGTCCGCGCCCTGAGTTTCAATTTTCACTTCATAACCGGCTTCTACCGCCGCTTCTTCCAGCGCCTGAGCGGCCATAAAAGTGTGAGCCAGGCCCATTGGGCAGGCACATAAGGCAATCAGTTTCTTACTCATCGTTAATTCCTCGTTCAGTGATAGTTGACGAGTGAAATTATGAACGTGCAAAACAAATCGCCGTTACCAGACAAATAATGCATTTACTGGAGAATTAATCCCGCTGTACGGAAGTGTGACGCAGGTCGGCCTTGTGAGGGGACACAAAGAAAAATTTAATTAACTGTATGATTTAAAAGATTATCGGGAGAGTTACCTCCCGATATAACAGGAAGGATTTAGAGAATGTGACCTAAGGTCTGGCGTAAATGTGCACCGGAACCGAGAAGACCCGGATTGTCATGGACGATGAGATATACCGGAATATCATGGACATATTCCTTAAAGCGCCCTTTATCTTCAAATGCGGCGCGGAAACCAGAGGCTTTGAAGAACTCAAGAAAGCGCGGCACGATACCACCCGCAATAAACACGCCGCCAAATGTCCCGAGATTGAGCGCCAGATTGCCGCCAAAACGGCCCATAATGACGCAAAACAGCGACAACGCGCGGCGGCAATCGGTGCAGCTGTCAGCCAGCGCGCGTTCGGTAATATCTTTTGGCTTGAGATTTTCTGGCAGGCGGTTGTCGGCTTTAACAATTGCGCGATACAAATTCACCAGCCCAGGGCCAGAAAGCACGCGTTCCGCCGAAACATGACCAATTTCCGCACGCAATATTTCGAGGATAATGCCCTCTTCTTCACTATTCGGCGCAAAATCAACGTGACCGCCTTCTCCTGGCAAGCTTACCCAACGCTTATCGACATGGACCAGATGCGCAACCCCAAGCCCTGTTCCGGCACCGTAAACCGCAATAGGCTTACCTTCTACCGGTTCTGCGCCACCAAACTGAATCAGATGCTCTTTTTTCAGCATCGGGATCGCCATCGATACAGCAGTAAAATCGTTAATAATTTCCAGATGGCTAAAACCGAGATTCTTTTTCATTTCGGCAATTGAGAACGCCCAGGTATGGTTGGTCATTGCCACCCAGTCACCGGTAATTGGGCAAGCGATGGCAATACAGCCGTCTTTCACCTCGACCTTATGTTCTTCAAGATAAACGCGAATGACCGCTTCGAGGCTGGGGTAATCAAGCCCTGAATAGGTCTTAGCCTGCGAGATTTCACCACTGGCAATATCACACAGAGCAAGACGTGCGTTGGTGCCGCCCACATCACCGACTAATGCATACTTTGTCATTCTTCAACTGCTCCGCTAAAGTCAAAATAATTCTTTCTCACACTGTAAATACCTGGGGGCATAACAACAACGCCGGAAAGGCAGGCTCCCTGTAAATATCGATCTGGGTCACACAATTACTTTATCGTTTCAGCACCAATTGCAGCGATGCCTTTTTGCAAGCTGGGCAAACTAAGTATCTGACCCCGCATAAGGAATAGAACATGCTCCATCCGCGAGCCAGAACCATGTTGTTATTATCGCTCCCCGCCGTGGCAATTGGGATTGCGTCCAGTCTTATTCTGATTATGGTGATGAAAATCGCCTCGGTATTACAGAATTTGCTCTGGCAACGACTGCCGGGAACTCTGGGGATAGCCCAGGATTCACCTCTCTGGATCATCGGTGTATTAACGCTAACGGGTATTGCGGTGGGGTTGGTTATCCGTTTCAGCCAGGGTCATGCCGGACCAGATCCCGCCTGTGAACCGCTTATCGGCGCACCGATTCCGCCCTCTGCGCTACCAGGACTTATCGTAGCATTAATTCTCGGTCTTGCTGGCGGCGTCAGCCTGGGGCCGGAACATCCGATCATAACCGTCAATATTGCCCTTGCCGTCGCCATTGGCGCTCGTCTGTTACCGCGCGTCAACCGAATGGAGTGGACTATTTTAGCCTCTGCCGGAACCATCGGCGCGCTGTTTGGCACACCTGTTGCGGCGGTGTTGATATTTTCGCAAACCTTAAATGGCAGTAGTGAAGTTCCGCTATGGGATCGTCTCTTTGCGCCGTTAATGGCGGCAGCAGCTGGTGCACTAACTACCGGATTATTTTTCCATCCTCATTTTTCACTGCCCATTGCGCATTACGGACAGATGCAAATGACCGATATTCTCAGTGGTGCAATTGTCGCGGCGATTGCCATCGCAGCAGGGATGGTCGCCGTATGGTGCTTACCACGATTGCACGCGATGATGCATCAAATGAAAAATCCGGTGCTCGTGCTGGGTATTGGCGGATTTATTCTCGGTATTCTGGGGGTTATGGGTGGACCAGTTTCGCTGTTTAAAGGGCTGGATGAGATGCAGCAGATGGTGGCAAATCAGGCTTTCAGCACCAGCGATTACTTTTTGCTGGCGGTGATTAAACTTGCCGCCCTGGTCGTTGCTGCCGCCAGTGGCTTTCGCGGTGGGCGAATCTTCCCGGCAGTGTTTGTCGGCGTGGCATTAGGGTTGATGCTGCATGAGCACGTCCCCGCCGTTCCAGCGGCAATAACCGTTTCCTGCGCTATTCTCGGCATCGTTCTGGTGGTAACACGCGATGGCTGGTTAAGTCTTTTTATGGCGGCAGTCGTTGTACCCAATACCACATTGCTACCGCTGCTCTGTATCGTCATGCTTCCGGCATGGCTGTTATTAGCAGGTAAACCGATGATGATGGTCAATCGTCCGAAGCAACAGCCACCCCACGATAACGTTTAGCAAAAAATGCTCTCCTTTATGATTTAAGAGTTATGGCGATGATACGGCGCTTTACCTCCCCGTAATATTGCGTTAACAGGCCGCTGACGGCTTCGATCGTGAAGGAGAATAACAATGTTCAGGTCACTGTTTCTGGCGGCCGCCCTGATGGCATTTACCCCGCTTGCGGCAAACGCAGGTGAAATCACCCTACTGCCATCAATCAAATTACAAATTGGCGATCGCGATCATTACGGTAATTACTGGGACGGTGGTCACTGGCGCGACCGTGACTACTGGCACCGCAATTATGAATGGCGTAAAAACCGCTGGTGGCGTCATGATAATGGCTACCATCGTGGCTGGGATAAGCGTAAAGCGTATGAGCGTGGCTATCGTGAAGGCTGGCGCGATCGTGACGATCATCGTGGAAAAGGCCGCGGACATGGACACCGCCATTAAACGCATCCGTCAATGGAGCACAATGCCTGATGCGACGCTAGCTGAACTGAACCCCAAAACCTGGACAGTTTCAGTTAACCGGCTTTTTGATACTCAGTCCGGTATTCTACCGGGCTGAGTCCCCCAAGACTGAGTT
>OBKS01002347.1_pt1 | contig 11014 bp, 10 predicted proteins | sample 1517381 | NCBI WGS metagenome assembly OBKS01 (sample SAMN04571686, study PRJEB22368) | human gut metagenome | biome: human gut; material: stool | host: Homo sapiens | place: Luxembourg | collected 2012-08-03
AGCAGCTGCCGCACCTCGCTCGCCGTATTGGCACTTAGAATTATGCGGTGTTGCCTTAAAAATCCGGCCGCTGCCTGAGGTAGAAACAGGACGCGAGGGCGCACAAACCCCGAAGCGCGATGCGGGTCGCCGCAAGAGGATACCGCAAAGAGGACAACTCACGCACAACTTTATGAAACACTGCCGCCAAGAACGGCTCCAAAAATGTTAAACAATTTGTTTTTCAAAAAGGAGGAAAACAATGAAAAAGACACTTGCACTTGGTATGGCTGCTGCCATGACCGCAACCCTGCTCGCCGGATGCGGCGGGTCCTCTAGCTCTGCTGCTTCCTCTGCCGCTGCTTCTACAGCCGAAAGCACCGCTTCCTCTACTGCGGCTGCTTCCACTGCGGAGAGCACGGGCAGCTACACTGATTATTCTGCGGGCTTCCCGGAGAATGTCACCATCCAGATCCCGGTTTATGACCGCGGCTTTGAAAACTGGAACCCCACAGACAACTACTACACCCGCTGGATCCAGTCCGAGTTCGGCGATAAGTATAACGTTACCGTCAAATACGTTGCCATCGCCCGCTCCAATGAGGTGCAGGACTTTAACCAGATGATTGCCGCCGGCAACGCCCCCACCATTATCTTCCATTATGATATGCCTGCTGCTGTCAACTACTGGTCCGAAGGTGCTGAGCAGCCCATCGATCTGGATGAAGTTGCCTACTATGCCCCTACCTATTGGGATAACATGAAGGACACCATCGAGACCTACGGCAAGCTGGACGGTGAAAATGCTTTCATCTTCGCAGAGCGCGACCCCATCTACTACAACTGGGTCACGCTGATTCGTAAGGACTGGCTGGATCAGGTCGGGCTGGATGTGCCCACCTCCAACGAGGAACTCAAGACCGCCATGCAGGCCTTCAAGGACGCGGGTCTTGGTGTTGAGAACGATCCGCTGATCACCAAGAGCTTCACCTACTTCTACAACTGGATCCCCGAGGGCACCAGCGATGACGAGCTGGCCCAGTACCTGGATTTGAACGTTGCACCGTTTACTTGGACCGCCACCAAGAATTACCTGCAGGATATGAACGAGAAGTACAACGCAGGCATCGTTGATCCGGAGTTTTACCTGACCACCGATGACACGCTGGCCAAGGGCAAGTTTGTCTCCGGTCAGTGCGCTACGTACAGCTTCTATATGTCCAGCGGCACCGACGTGTTCAGCAGCCTGCTGGCCAACGACCCCAACGCCGAAGTAGCCGTTATGGGTTCTACCGCTTCCGGCACGGTTGCCGACGGCTTCACCGCACACTACTATGAGTATCCCAGCTACGGCATGATTATGGGCATCAACGCCAACGCCACCGCTGAGGAGCGCGCCGCCACATATATGTTCCTTGACTGGATGAGCCAGCCCGATAACCTGAAGTACCTCCAGTACGGCGAAGAGGGCAAAACCTATAACGTCGTGGACGGCATCAATGTTTACAACACCGACTACACCGGTGACGACAAGCTGAGCAACAATAATAACAAGGACTACTGGTGCCTTGTTCAGGAGGTCCAGCACTACGGCGACGAGGCCGCTGACCTGCAGGCCAACAAGACAACCCTGGCTCCCGCCGGTTATGATTGGGTTGTCCAAGATGCTTACGACCTGCAAAAGAAGGGCGAGAGCGGCGGTATCATCACCCCGATCTTCTCCAAGGCAGTTCAAGCTACCACCGAATACAGCGCTGACCTGAACAGCCTGTGGCAGGAAGCCTATGTTGACTGTGTTACCTGCAGCCCCGACGAGTTTGAGTCCAAGTATGAGGAGTACTGCCAGGAGTATCTGGATGCCGGTTATCAGGAAATCCTCGATGAAAAGGCAAGCCTGATTGCTGATGGCAATGTCCTGGTTGTCAAGTAAGAAAATTTAAAATCGCGTATACATCATGCGCTGTTGGGGCCGTTGCCGGGCAGCGGCCCCAATTTTTATGCAAAACAACCGTTGCAAGGGACGGTGCCTGCACCAACCCGTCAACGCCCACAGAAAGTATATACCATTTGTTGAATGTACAAAGGAGTGTACATAAGATGCAGTTTACATGGAACATCGCGCAAGGCGTATCTTCCTACAACAAACAAACGGGTTTCGGTTTTGTAATCGGTGCGGTGTACAACGCCAATGCGGCGCTGCGCATTCCGGAAACGAACAGCAGCTTTTTGCCGCAGTGGTGGTACGCGGGTACCGCAATTTGTGATGTGACCTGCACGGAATACGGCGTGCAGGCAACTGCCACCGATGCAGTACGGGCAGAGAACCTGGAATGCCGCAGCCTGCCGGTGTGGTTCCGGGTAGATGTTCCTGCAGAGGGTGTTTACCGTACCAAAATTACCGTGACCGGTACAGATGGAGGGGAAGTGCTGGTATTCATCGGCCGCCGCCGTCTTGTCTGGCGCGGTACACTGGCAGCAGGGGAGAACAAAACCATAACAGCGTATTGCGATGTGTTTCCCATCGTGCCGCGCGGGCAGGTAGATGCCGTGCCAAGTACCGCTGTGAACGTGACGGTTGTGGGGGGCGCACTGGCGGCGGCAACGGTGGCCGAAGCCCCGGATGTCCGCCGCATCTGGGTGTGCGGTGATTCAACTGTGACCGATCAGACGGCAAATCTGCCCTATGCACCGGGCACAAGCTATTGCGGCTGGGGGCAGATGCTGCCCGCTTATCTGCCGGATGTCTGCATCACCAACCACGCCCATAGCGGTCTGACCACCGAGAGCTTTACGAGCGAAGGACACTGGGATATTGTAAAACCGCGGCTGCGGGCAGGGGATATCTGCCTCTACCAGTTTGGCCACAATGACCAGAAATTGGCACATTTGCAGGCATACGGCGGCTATACCGACCGCCTGCGTACCTATATAAAGGAAGCCCGCACAGCCGGAGCTGTGCCGGTGCTGGTCACACCGCTGGCGCGCAACAGCTGGAAAGATGCCGCACACTATAACGACTTTTTGGCAGATTTTGCTAATGCAGTGCTGACTTTGGGCAAAGCTGAAAATGTGATGGTTCTTGACCTGCACACCTGGGCCATGGCGCTGATGCAGCAGGATGGGCTGGAAACGGCTAAGCGATGGTTTTACCCAGGCGACTATACCCACACCAATGATTTTGGTGCTTATAAAATGGCGGGTTTTGTGGCCCATGCCCTGGGCGATGCGCTGGGGCTGATGGTGACGGATGCCCCGGAGTGGACGCCGACACCGCCGTTTGTACCGCTGGAAGCTCCTGCAGACTGCGCGATTCCTGCGCCGGAAGGCGATCCCTTTGCCGATTACGATGCCACCCGCCCCAACGATACGCTGACTCGTGCCGAAGCGCTGGAACTGGCAATCAAGGCGCTTAAACTGTTTCCCATCAATGTGTACAATGACCTGTACAGCGATATTGTCGGGCATGAAACGTATGCCGGAACCATACAGTGCGCCGCACAGAACGACTTGATCCCACCGGAATGGGTTGCGGATGGCAGCCTTTACCCGAATCAGACAGTAACAGCGGCTGACTTTTTGGCTGTGCTGATTCCCGGTGCTGCAGGCCGCCGCCCGCTGGCGGATGCCGTGCCTGTGCCGGACTCTGTGCCCGTTTACGCAAGGCGGGCAGTGGGCCAGGCTGTGGCGGAAGGCCTGATTGCCCCCGAAGCCCTGACAAAACCGCTGAACCGCAGTAACGCTGCAGAAATCTGCCGCCGCCTGCATATTTGAATAAAGGAGTGACTGGAGATGAAATTTGAACATACAAGCGGCGGATTTACACTGCCGGGTGAATCTGGGCAGGAAAAACTTACGCTGGAACTGGCAAAAAAATGGGGCGCGGATGTGATCCGCGATAGTGATGGCACCCAGCTTTCCGATGAAATTCTCAACGCCGGGTACGATATTTACTCCACCATCTGCATCATCCGTGACCACAATGCTTGGGCAAAGGAACACCCGGAATGTTTACAGCAGTCCTTTTTGAGCACAGAGCCGGTCATTGCTGCCGAAGAGCCGCTGACCGTTAAGCCGATGGCGGGGTTCTTTGATGAGCAGTTCAAGATCAATGACCGCTCCGAAGCCCTGCGTTACTGGCAGGTTTGGGACCGCACGGCCAACAAGCTGCTGCCTGCGGACACATGGCAGTGGGATGCTGCCGCAGGTACAGTGACTGTGGCAAGTCCAGTGCTGTTCCATGCTTACACGGTCAGCTTTTTGGCATGGCGCACCTGGGAAGAGATCAACATGTACAACCATGTTACCAACAGCTGGACCAGTGAGCACCTGCTGCCTGTTGATCCGCGCACCAAGGAAGCTCAGGACTTTTTGTACGACTGGCTGAAAAATTGGTGCGAGACCCACCCCCAGACCAACGTGGTGCGGTTTACCAGTATGTTCTATAACTTCGTCTGGATCTGGGGCAGCGATAAGCGCAACCAGAATCTGTTTACGGACTGGGGCAGCTATGACTTTACCGTATCGGAAAAGGCGCTGGATGATTTTGCGGCCCAGTATGGGTATACCCTGACGGCAGAGGACTTTATCAACAAGGGCAGCCTGCAGGTGACCCACATGCCGCCGACGGCTCACAAGCGGGATTACATGGAGTTTACCCAGCAGTTTGTGGCCGGGTACGGCAAAAAACTGGTGGATTTGGTCCACAGTTACGGCAAGCGTGCCTATGTATTTTATGACGATAGCTGGGTGGGCGTTGAACCTTACGGCCCGCACTTTAAGGAATTCGGCTTTGACGGCGTCATCAAGTGCGTGTTTTCTGGTTATGAAGTCCGGATGTGCGCGGGCGTTGATGCGCCGGTGCATGAGCTGCGGTTCCATCCGTACCTGTTCCCGGTGGGCCTGGGCGGTGCACCGACCTTTGCACCGGGCGGCAACCCCACCCGCGATGCAGCTGAGTATTGGAACCATGTCCGCCGCGCCCTGCTGCGGGCCAAGATCGACCGCATCGGCCTGGGCGGCTACCTGCACCTTTTGAATGACTTCCCGGATTTTGTGGAGTATATCGCGGATATTTCTGACGAGTTCCGCGCTATTAAGGAGTTGCATACCCATGGTGCCGTGGCGACCCTGCCGTTGACGGTGGCGGTTCTGCACAGTTGGGGCAGCCTGCGCCCCTGGACGCTGTCCGGCCATTTCCATGAGACTTATATGCACACCCTTATCCACATCAACGAAGCGCTGGCAGGGCTTCCGGTGAACGTGAAATTCATCAACTTTGACGATGTGAAGAACGGCGTGCCTGACGATGTAGATGTTATCATCAACGCAGGCCGCGCGGGCAGCGCATGGAGCGGCGGCGATGCTTGGCAGGATGAAACCTTGGTTGCCGCGCTGAACAAGTGGGTATACAACGGCGGCGTACTGCTGGGGGTAGAGGAACCGTCCGCAGTAAGCGGTTACGGCGATACCTTCCGCATGGCACGCATCCTGGGCGTGGACGAGGATACCGGTGCCCGTGTCTGCCATGGCCGCTGGCCGGTGCAGGCAGAACCGGTGGATGGATTGATCCCGGACGGTGCAACGCTGAAAACCCACGACCACCTGTACATGACCGACGGCGGTACCCGTGTGCTGGCTGAGGTGGACGGCACCCCCGCTATTGCTGCCCATGCGTTCGGCAAGGGCCGCGGTGTGTACATGGCCGGGTTTGAATACAGCCCTGTCAACGCCCGCATGCTGTTGAACCTGCTGCTGTGGGCCAAGGGGCTGCCGCTGAACAGCGATTGGCTGACCACGGACCCCGAAACCGAGGCCGCATGGTTCCCCGCCGACAAAACTCTGGTTGTCATCAATAACAGCACGCAGAAGAAATCTACAGTGGTCAAGACCCCCGATGGCGATATTGCCGTTGAGCTGGATGGGCTGGAAACCAAAATTTTGCCCCAAAACTAAAAACATAACGTCCGGTGTACATTTTGATCAGCACCGGACGTTATGCCAACGGGAACCCCACGGTTCCTTATGCCAGTGGGATGTGCTGCGGCCAATACACTGAAATCGGCCCTTCATTCCCTGTGCCGCTTGCGGGGAAATGCACTGTCCTATGGAGGGGCTATGGTAAATTTATGAGCATTCGTGGACGGGTTCTGCGTTCCAACGTTGATATGACACAAGGGCGGCCCTTGAATGTCATCTTCTCTTTCGCACTGCCGCTGCTGATGGGGAACCTTTTCAACCAGCTGTACAATGTGGTGGATACCGCTATCGTGGGACGGGCACTTGGTGCAGACGCGCTGGCGGCAGTGGGCAGTACAGGCAATATCAATGCCTGCCTGTTTCTACTGCTGGCTGGGCTTGCAACAGGTGTCAGCGTTATTGTGTCACAATACTGGGGTGCTGAACGGTATGATGAACTGCGCCGCCTGTTGGGAACATTTTTGACGCTGCTTTTAGCGGCATCCGTTGTAATGTCACTGCTGGGGTGCTGCTGGCTGGGCCAATGCTGCGCCTGCTGCAAGTTCCGGAAAATCTACTGGATGCCGGTGTGACTTACCTGCGTATTACAGCAGGGTTTTTGCTGGGCAATGCCCTGTATAACGCCGCGGGCGCTGTGCTGCGCAGCACTGGGGATTCCCGCACGCCGTTGGCCGCTATGGTGGTTTCCAGCCTTTGCAACATTGTGTTGGACCTGTGGTTTATCTTGGGGCTGCACATGGGGGTAGCCGGGGCAGCATTGGCAACGGTAGCGGCACAGTTCCTTTCTGCAGGGGTCTGCCTTTGCGAACTATGGCAGCAGAAGCAGCCCTTTGCCTTTGCCTCGGTACGGCTCTGTTTTAACAAAGTGGATGCCGCCCTGATTTTGCGTTTTGGCCTGCCTACGGCGCTGCAAAGCTGCATGATAACCCTTGGCGGTATGACCGTGCAGGGAATTGTAAACAGTTTTGGCAGTGTGACCATGGCGGCTTACACCGCTGTGCAGCGGATCGATTCGCTGACGATTCAGGTTGTGGTATCGGTAAGCAATGCACTGGCCGTTTACACGGGGCAGAATATGGGAAAACACGATATAGGCCGGGTGTGCCAGGGCCTGCGTGATTCGCTGAAAGCGCTTTGCGTGATCTGCTTGGTGTTGGCCGTCGCGGTGTTTGCATCGCGCCGGCTGCTGCTGTCGATTTTCCTTGACCCAGCCACCGATGCTGCCAGCATTGCACAAGGGGCGGATTTTCTCAGTGTAATGGGGTTTGCCTATATTATTGCCGCGGTAATGAACAGTTATCTGAACGTGCTGCGCGGTGCAGGGGATGTAAATGTCAGCCTGGTTGCAGGCCTGTTTGAGATGGGGGCCCGGCTGGCGTTTGCCTCTTTGCTGGCGCCGCACCTGGGTGTGTGGGGCATCTGGCTTGCCACCCCGTTAAGCTGGGCTTCCGGCTGTATCATCCCGGTGGTGCGATATTACAGCAAAGAATGGATGAAGCGAACGCTGATCTGAACCGGTGAGAAATAAAAGAAAGCACGGCTCTGCGATAGAAAAATCATCATGAGACCGTGCTTTGTCTTGTGTTTATGAATTTTGGGCAAAAGGCTTCAGTGCGCTTTTGCGGTATTGCTGCGGGCTTTGGCCTGTCATGGAAGAAAAGCGGGTGGAAAAATTGCTTTCATCCTCAAAGCCAACCTGGCGGGCAACCTCGCCGACAGGGAAATCTGTCAGAACCAGCAGTTCTTTTGCGCGGGTAATACGGGTGGATAACAAAAAATTGTACGGTGTTGTGCCCATATATTGCCGGAAAAGCCGCAAAAACCAGCTTTTGCTGACAGGGATCTGCGCCAGCAGCATATCCAGATTGATGGGCTCCGCATAATGTGCACGGATATAATCTGCAATCTGCTTGATCATGGTCCGGTTGGAACGGCTTTCGTCCCCGGAAAGCTGCTGGTGGGCAAGCAGTGCCAGCATTTTGTGCAGTGTCAACCCAATTTCGATCTGGGCGGTGGTGGTTTCCTTTTTCCACTCGGCAAACAGTGTTTCAAACAAAGGCTGCATCTCCATGCGGCTGACATGCGCAGCGGTAAGCCGCCCCTGCGACTGTACGGAATCGGCTAACGTTTTAACCCCAACACCGTCAAGGTGTACCCAGTAGTGCTCCCATACATCATAGCCGGGGGCCGTGCAGTAACTTTGCGGTGTGCGGCAGTTCATCAGCAGTGCGGCACCTTGCGGCAGCTCAATGTGCTGTTCGTTCTGCTCAATCAAGCCAGCCCCGGCCAGGGTATAAAAAAGGATGTAACTTTCCTTGTCTGTACGGGCTGTGGCAAAGTGGGAACGCCCATAAAACAGTCCGGCTTCCGTTGCATAAAACGGCTGTGCCAACACGGCGTTATTTGGCGTTGCACGCAGCCACACACTGCGCTCTTCCACGTCCATATTATAGGTCAACATAAGGGATCACCTCAGTAGAATTATCACAAAATAAACAGTGCTTTGTGGTATGAAATAGATCAGAAAAAAGCAATATAATGTAAATGAAAAGAATAGTAACACTACAGTAATTTTACCAAAAATAAGGTGCGGATGCAACCTTGTTTTTTGACTTTGGTTTTAACGTAATACAAAATAAAAATGTTTGTACGGAAAGGAAATCAACATGGAACATATGGCATGGAAAGGCCGCATCAAACCCGGTTGCAAGGCAGAATATCAGCGCCGCCACGCAGAGATCTGGCCGGAGATGGTCAAGGTTTTGAAAGAGGCAGGCATCTGCAATTACAGCATTTTTTATTGCAAAGATGAACTTTTTGGCTACTATGAATGCGAAAAAGGCGTTGCCTATGCTGAAAAAGTGCAGGCAGAAAGCCCCATTGTGGACCGCTGGAATGAGTATATGAAAGATATTCTGGAGCTGGAAATGGATCCCGTGACCGGTGCCCAGCCCAAGCTGGAGCAGGTGTTCCGGCTGGATTAACAAACAAAGCAGAGAAGCGAGCCTTGCCAGAGAAAAAATGGTAAAGCTCGTTTTTTATTTGCTTTATTGTTGTGCGGCAATCAAGTCCTGCGGTTTATCGGGCATCCTGTTCAAGGCCATTCATAGCTTGAAAAGTAAATAAAGCTCTGCAAAAGAGGACGGTAAAAGTCATACCGTAACAGTTTCACTATATAATTGTAGAGATAAAACGATTGTTTTGCCTCAAAATGATGCGATCATAACATCTGATGAATTTGCATTCGCTAAATGAGCCATTTTTGTACATTTCAAAAGTACCATTTCTTCTTTTGCGATACATAAATGTTATATTTGACTTTTTAATAAATGTACTATGATACGTTAAAATATGGCGCTTGAATGATGAAATATGACAATGATAGGATCTGTCAAAAATAAAAGGATGCATTTGCGTACAAAGAAGTTGTAATAGCGGTATTTTTACGAAGGATGGAAGCATACATGGTAAACAGTATCAGATTTTGAGGAATATGACATAGAAAGTGATTTATAATGTCTGTAGTGTAGTTATCTTCTATACTGAAAATCCGGTCGAGTCTGATTTTTCAAATGTGACTATTTGGGAAAGTTGAAACTTTAATTATTAGTTCAGGCATAATCCAAAAGTAACATTTTCAGCAAAATAAAAGTGCAACATTTTTAGGTGGGTTAATTCCGTTGCCTAAAAATGTTACACTTTGTTTTTGCTTTATTGCACTGCTGTGACAATTTTGTGTCTATGCTCGTCTGCGGTACGGAATGGAACGTACAAATTTTATGATAATAAATCAAACGAAATTCTCCTGCACATTACGATTCTAAAATACTAAGGCCCGATTCTATGTCGTAGACCCCGAAAATGAGTACGCGCCGCTTGTGCAAGAGTTGGGCGGCGAGGTTGCCAATATCTCGGTGGACAGCAGTACCTATTTCAACCCGCTGGACTTCAAGCCGGACAAATCCACTGATATCCCACCTTAGAAGTGAGAAGTGGCAGTGTGCGGAAAGATGCAATGGACTTTTTCGCGTGATATTTGTAGGAAATTTTCTTCCGGCTCCGACATAGCATAAGGCGTTTTGAAAAAAGGTGAAAAGTAACGAATAAACGATGTGTTGCGTTTTTTGAAGGATCTTGAATTTCACTTTTCACTATTTTCCTCAAAAAATGTTATTTTGATTTTGCCGCTCGACTCGGATTTTTCAAAAAAGGCAATTTCAAAATAAATTGTGTCATTGCGCTTATGCAGATAGTTTGGTAGACTCAAATCAGAAATAAGCTACAGGATCTGAAGAAGCTGATGGACAGCCTAACGCTCAAGGAAAAAATCGGACAGCTGGTACAGTTGGATGGTAGATTCTTTGGCGCAGAAGAAGTGCCTACCGGCCCGTGCGCCGAACTGGGAATAGAACCTTGGGTGGCGGAAAATGCCGGTTCTGTTCTGAATGTTCTGGGTGCTGAAAAGGTATATGATGTTCAGAAACGTCATTTGGAGCATAGCCGAATCCGATTGCTATTCATGGCGGATATCGTGTACGGGTACATAACAAGTTACCCCATTTCTCTTGCACTGGCTTGCAGCTGGGATATGGAGCTGGTGGAGGAGTGCGGAAAGCATACTGCTTATGAAGCTTCCGCAGACGGTGCGCATGTCACATTTTCCCCAATGGCTGATGCAAGACACACTACTCAAAAAATGGGGCTTTGATGGTGTCGTTATTACGGACTATGTAACCACTCATGAACTGATAGCACATGGTGTTGCAGAAAACGATGCCGATGTCGGTATGGATATCGATATGCAAACATCCTACTATTGTCAGCGATGATTTCTCACGTTGCAAAGGTACCCTTTATAAGGTATAATCTACTATAATAAGGTAAGGCAGGTGAGCAGACGTGCGTTTTTTTTTGATGCAGCGTGACCATCAAGTTGCAGTTATTGAAATAGCTGAAAAGACCGGCGACATTATTGATGTGGCAGAGGTTCTTTCGGCGCAGAGAATTCCCCTTGGCGCAAAGCATAGCGATGGCAGCTTTGATGTTCTGTCCCTGCGCA
>OBKS01002364.1_pt1 | contig 10960 bp, 10 predicted proteins | sample 1517381 | NCBI WGS metagenome assembly OBKS01 (sample SAMN04571686, study PRJEB22368) | human gut metagenome | biome: human gut; material: stool | host: Homo sapiens | place: Luxembourg | collected 2012-08-03
GGCGGCCTCAAGGTATCGCGTATTATAATCCTCACCAAGGGAAGCGTGCGCGAGGTCAGAAAAGCCGTCAACCCCAGGAGAGTCGAATCGGTCAAGATCGATCACCACAGTGTGGACGAATCGGTGGTCAAGAGCGTTTTCGTCTACTTTGCGGCGGAGATGTTTCTTATCGCAGTCTCTACCTTGCTGCTCTGCTTTGAAGGCAGGGATCTCGTGACGTCCTTCACCGCCGTGCTCTCGTGCGTGAGCAATATCGGCCCCGGCCTTGAAGCGGTCGGCCCCTCAGGCAACTTTGCGGATTTCTCAGGGCTTCTCTCGTTTGATATGCTAGCCGGCAGACTTGAGCTTGTGCCGATGTTCATGCTCTTCTCCCCCCTCGCCTGGTCAAAGAAATATGCATAAAGCAAAGCCCGATCGTTTTACGGTCGGGCTTGAATTATTATATGCGGTTATTCTCCGTCGGCGTTTTTTGCCGCCTTTTTCGCCTTGATATTCTTGACGAACTGCGGAGTTAATTTATCGAGGGTTCTGTTCAGCTTTGCCCACTCGGCTTCGGCCTTTATTGAGTCCTCTTCAAGGCGCTTCTCCATATCGTAATACATTATATTGCAGCCGCACTCGGGGCAGTTCTGCTTGAGGTCGAATATTCCGAGCTTCCTGCCGCATTTCGGGCATTTATTCTCCATTTATATTTCTCCTTTCGGGCGTTGGCGTTTTTGATCAGTCGGAGGTCGAATTCTGCGACACGGCCATTGACTTTTCCTCGCGGCGAGCCATCATCTCCTCCTGAATGGTGCGGAGCTTCTCGCCCTCGAGGTCATAGAATTTAAAAGGAATCAGTGAGAGCAGCGACACTACGGGCGGGATTATGGTTATCAGCGCCCAGAGCCAGAAGCGTGTATTGACGGTCGCGCTCTCGACAAGCTGAAGCGAATTATCCGCAAGCTCCACGGTGACAAGGCCTATAACGGGCATAATACGCGTCGCAATGGCGGTGCACAGCGAGCCGGTCAGCTTGCTGATGAAAGTCAGCAGCGAGAACGCCATGCCCTCGTTTCTCTCGCCGGTTTTCCATTCCATGTAATCGACAGTGTCGCCGATCATCTTGGTGGGCACGACCATTTTAATACTTGAAATCGCACTGAAAACGAAGCCCTGGATCATCAGCAGCGGAACTATGACCATCGGCTTGCGGTAGAATTTCAAGCCGATAAGGAAAATCACCGTGGCGACCGCCGCCTTGAGCAGCGAGGTGCGGATAACTATCTGCTTTGAGGTCAGCCTGCGTTCAATCAGCGGCATAAGCGGGTAGGCTGCAAAGCCGGATACTGCGCCTGGAATGCCGACTATGGTGCCCCAGCTTGCCGCACCGAGCGAGAAAATATAGAAATACTGAGCAAAGGTATCGGTTATTCCCTCGATCGTTGAGAGAATGCTTGAGCCGACAATGAGCATGAGCGGCTTATTCTTAAACAGGAATCTGAAGCAGTCAAGCACCTTCGGTTCATCGGAATTCTGCACCACACGCTCGCGGCAGAATATGCCGGAAAGAGAGAACAGACCCATGCCGAGCGAGCCGGCGACTATACCCATGACGAGGAAGAGCTGACGCATATTCAGCCCTATGACGCCCTTGTTGCTCAGGTCGATAAAGAGCGAAATTATCGGGGTCACAAGGCCGCCGATGATGCTTGAGAGGAAGCGCGCGGAGGCAATGGCATTTGACCTGTCCACCGGGTTCGGGGATATTGCCGCCGACAAGCCCCAGAACGGTATATCACCTATCGTATAGAAAAATTCCCATATGAAATAGGTCAGGCACATATAGACTATCTTGACCGCATCGGACTGCACGCCCGAGAGGAATTCCGCGCCGCCGAAAAATACGACGGTGGCTATGCCGAGCGGGATCGGAACAAACAGCAGATACGGGCGCAGCTTGCCGAGCCTTGTGCGGGTGCGGTCAACCACGGTTCCCATGATCGGGTCATTGAAGGCATCCCAGAAGCCCATTACCATTATCATAGTGGCAACCGCTTCGCTCGGTATGCCGAAAACTGTGACAAGGAAGAAGGTCATCTGCATACGCACCATGTTGTAACCTATGACCTGGCCGCCGTTTGCGACGCCGTAAAGCACCGTTTCTTTGACGCCGACGTATCGTTTCTCTTTCATCATTTCGTTATTTGACATAAGTATCTCCTTCCTGCTTATGGCATCTGAATGATACGGTCATTCTCACACTCGGCAACGAATCTCTCGATCGCCGCTTCATAAGCCTTGGGGTCGGTATAATAGCTGCGGGCATGAACCGCGCCCGCCACGGTCAGCTTCTCCTTGCGGGTCGGGCAGGCGGCGTAAAGCTCCTCCTGCATGAATTGCGGCACAAAGTCGTCCGCCGCGCCGTGAATGAAAAGCACCGGGAGCTTTGAATTGCTCACCGCCCTGAGCGGCGAGGCGTCCCTAAAGTCATATCCGCATATCAAGCGGCAGATAAGGTCGCAGGTATGCAGCACGGGGAAATTAGGCAGGTGAAACGAGGTTTTGAGCTGATATGAGAATTCATCCCATGCGCTCGTGTAGGAGCAGTCGGCGATAATGCCCTTGACTGCGGGGTCGCTCACCTTGTCGCTCATCATAAGCACGGTAGCGCCGCCCATTGAAACGCCGTGCAGATAGACATTAAGATTCGGGAAGCGCTTCCTTGCATAATCGAGCCAGAGCAGAGTATCCGCCGATTCATGTGTGCCGTAGCCGAGGAACTTGCCGTCGCTCTCGCCGCAGCCCCTGTGCTCCGGCATAAGGACTGTGTAGCCCTCACGGTAAAAATACGGCATATCGAAGCAGAATTCGCCGACACCGGAGCTGTGCGCTCCGTGGCAGGCGATAAGCAGTCGGCCGTTGCTTACGGGCGGTATTATGACGCTGCCCCTGAGCGTTTCGCCGTTCGAGGCGGTCAGCGACAGCTTCTCTATCGGGAAATCCGCAAACGCTTTCAGCGCGGCGTCCCTGTCCCTGTCGAAATCGCTCTGCGGGGCTTCGTTACCCGCGACGAGCTTGCCGATAAATTTCGGCAGCGGCATCTGTTTATACCATATTATCTGGTTGAATATGAAGCCGCAGATCAAAAACAGCAGGAGGATGAATACCCCGAACACAACCGCAATGATGATCAAAGCCGTTTCCATTTTTCTCACTTCCCGTCCGTTATCCGCCCCGCGTTTACGCATTATGTACAAGTTAAAACGAAGAGCAGGATAATTTTTATTGAAATTGCTCGATAAATACTCGTTTATTATAGACCATTCGGCGGCAAAAGGCAAGCAATTTAATGACAAAATAAGAGAAAAAAACTCTATGTTACAAAAGCGCAATATTGTGCGGCATTTTTGGAACCACAAATGTGATTTTTGGCAATCGACTACGAATTTTCAGACAAAATCGTCAGATTTTTCATCATTACCGACAGCCGTATTTTCCTTGACACGGGCAAGGCGATATGTTATAATCCAAGTATAACAAGTATAGCTTTTCGGGACTGACGGATTAGTGGAGCACCACGTGGACCGAGAAGCCGAAGCTGCCGACCGTCTGGGCATATTTATCCTTCATCGGGATAAATGTGCCCTTTTTTATTTTCGGAAGGAGGACAACATGAAGAAAGTAGCAATAATCATGGGAAGCGACAGCGACCTGCCCGTTGTCAGGAAAGCTGCGGCTACGCTCAATGACTTCGGGGTGCCCTACGAGGCGCACGTCTTTTCGGCGCACCGCACACCCGAACAGGCAAAGGAATTCAGCGCCGACGCGCGCCGTAACGGCTTCGGCGCAATAATTGCGGCAGCCGGCATGGCGGCTCACCTTGCGGGGGCTATAGCTGCAAACACCACCCTGCCGGTTATCGGTATACCCATAAAGTCAGGAGATTTAGGCGGTATTGACGCACTGCTCTCGACCGTACAAATGCCATCGGGAATTCCCGTAGCGACGGTCGCCATAGACGGTGCAGTCAATGCCGCTTTATTATGCGTTGAAATTCTCAGTCTCTCGGATGACGGGCTTGCCGCAAAGCTCGAAGCCAAGAGGAAAGCGGACGCTCAGAAGGTCCTCGATAAAGACTCGGATATAGAAAAAAGAATCAATTCATTATAAATCAACCACGGAGGTAATCAAAATGGAAAAAACCGTTCAGCTCTATGAAGGCAAGGCAAAGAAAGTATTCGCCACCGACGACCCCGACCTTGTTATCGTCTCCTACAAGGACGACGCCACGGCTCTCGACGGCCTCAAAAAGGGCACCATCGCGGGCAAAGGCGTTATCAACAACAGGATGTCAAATTACCTCTGCCGTCTGCTGGAGCGGCACGGAGTGCCCACCCACTATGTGGAGGAATTGAACGACCGTGAGACGGTAGTTAAGAAAGTCTCGATAGTTCCCCTCGAGGTCATAATCCGCAATATCTCCGCAGGTTCGTTCGCAAAGCGCTACGGCGTTGAGGAGGGCATAGTATTCAAAAAGCCCACGATAGAATTCTCATACAAAAACGATGAGCTTCACGACCCGCTCATCAATTCATATCACGCCCTCGCCCTCGGCCTCGCCACCGAGGAGGAAATCGAGACAATCAAAGCCCTCGCCTTCAAGGTCAACGACGTTCTCAAGGAATATTTCCTCTCGCTCAACGTGAAGCTCGTTGACTTCAAGCTCGAATTCGGCAGGCTGCCCGACGGCAAAATAGTGCTTGCGGACGAGATATCGCCCGACACCTGCCGCTTCTGGGACGCAACCACGGGTGAGAAGCTCGACAAGGATCGCTTCCGCCGCGACATGGGCGGAGTTGAGGACGCTTACAACGAGATGATGAAGAGAGTATTCGGCGACTGAATCGGAGGATATAATGAGCAATTTGAGAGAAGAATGCGGAGTTTTCGGCGTTTTTTCGGGTGAAACAAACCACGTTGCAAGCACCACCTATTACGGTCTCTTCGCCTTGCAGCACAGGGGTCAGGAATCCTGCGGAATAGTGGTCAACGACGACGGCGTTTTTACCGATTATAAAGACACGGGGCTTGTAAACGACGTTTTCACCCCAAATATAATCGACCGTCTCGGCGAGGGCAACATCGCCATAGGCCATGTTCGCTACGGCACCACAGGCTCAAACGAACGCAGCAACGCTCAGCCGATAGTGGTGAACCACATCAAGGGCAAAATGGCGCTCGCCCACAACGGCAATCTGATAAATTCGGGCGAGCTGCGCCGTGAGCTGGAGCTTGAGGGCTCAATATTCCACACGACCAGCGACACCGAGGTCATTTCATACATTATTACCAAAGAGAGGCTCTCCGCGCCGTCGATAGAGCAGGCGGTGAATCACGCGGTGGACAGGATAAAAGGCGCATATTCGCTCGTCATCATGTCCCCGTCGAAGCTGATAGCCGTGCGCGATGAGAACGGCTTTCGCCCCCTGTGCTACGGCATCACCAAGGACGGCAGATACATCGTCGCCTCCGAGAGCTGCGCCCTTGACGCTGTGGGAGCAGAATTTATCCGCGACATTAAACCCGGCGAGATAGTGGTATTCGACAAAAACGGAGTTCGCTCCATTGAGGATCACTGCGGCAAAGCGCCCGGCGCACTCTGTGTGTTTGAATATATCTACTTTGCCCGCCCCGATTCGGTCATAGACGGCTGCTCTGTGCACTCCGCAAGGCTCAGAGCCGGCGCGTTTCTCGCCCTCGAGCATCCCGTTCAAGCGGACGTCGTCATCGGCGTGCCGGATTCGGGTCTCGACGCGGCGCTCGGCTACTCCAAGCAGTCGGGCATTCCCTATGAGATAGGCTTCATCAAGAATAAATATATCGGCCGCACCTTTATAGCCCCGGGTCAGAAAAGCCGTGAGGACAAGGTCAAAATCAAGCTCAACCCCATTGCCGAGGTCGTTAAGGGCAAAAGAGTTGTTATGATAGACGACTCGATAGTCAGGGGCACGACCAGCGCAAGGATAGTGAAGCTCCTGCGTGAAGCGGGCGCAAAGGAGATACACATGAGGGTATCCGCTCCCCCGTTCCTCAACCCCTGCTACTACGGCACGGATATCGACTCGAGGGAGAATCTCATCGCCTGCAAATACTCGGTGGACGAGATTGCAAAGAAGATAGGCGTTGATTCGCTCGGCTACCTGAGCATCGAGAGCGTCAAGCAGATAGCCAAGGGCATAAACGGCGGCGGCTACTGCTCCGCCTGCTTCGACGGGATGTACCCGACCGAGATACCGCAGGCACCGATGAAAAACCGCTTTGAAACCAAAATTTCCGAAAACAAGGAGTAAAGCATGAAGAATTCACAGTCAAAGTCCTACGCCGAGGCAGGCGTTGATATCACCGCGGGTTACAAGGCCGTTGAGCTTATGAAAAGCCACATTGCAAGAACTTTGACAAGCGGAGTTTGCTCCGATGTCGGCGGCTTCGGCGGGCTTTTTGAGCTTGACACAAACGGCATGGAGCGCCCGACCCTCGTGAGCGGCACGGACGGCGTCGGCACCAAGCTCAAGCTCGCATTCCTTATGGATAAGCATGACACGGTCGGCATCGACTGCGTCGCAATGTGCGTCAACGACATCATCTGCTGCGGCGCGAAGCCCCTTTTCTTCCTTGATTACATCGCCTGCGGCAAAAACGTGCCCGAGAAGATAGCCCAGATAGTTGCGGGCGTTGCCGAGGGCTGCGTTCAGAGCGGCGCCGCCCTGATAGGCGGCGAGACCGCCGAGATGCCGGGCTTCTACCCCGCCGACGAATACGACCTTGCGGGCTTCTCCGTAGGCATAGTCGATAAAACGAAGATACCCGATAACAAATCCATGTGCGAGGGCGACGCGGTTATCGCCCTGCCGTCAAGCGGCGTGCATTCAAACGGCTTTTCGCTCGTTCGCAAGGTATTCGACGTCGAGAATTGCGACCTCACCTCCCCTCTCGACGAGCTTTGCGGCAAGTCGCTCGGCGAAGCGCTGCTGACCCCGACAAAAATATATGTGAAGCCCATGCTGGCGCTCTTTGAAGCGGTAAAAGTCAAGGGCGTTTCGCATATCACGGGCGGCGGCTTCTATGAGAATATCCCCCGCAGCATTCCCGACGGCCTCGGAGCTGAGATAAAGAAAGCCGATGTCCGCACGCTGCCGATATTCGACCTTATCGCAAAGGCGGGCGACATCCCCGAACGCGATATGTATAATACATTCAATATGGGCGTCGGCATGAGCGCCGTAGTCGCCGCCGAGGACGCCGAAAAAGCGGTTGAAACGCTGAAGGCAAACGGCGTTGACGCTTATATCCTGGGCAGAATAATCAAATCGACCGACAAGGTGGTGCTCATATGAGCAGGGTCGCCATCGCCGTGCTCGTATCGGGCGGCGGCACGAATTTGCAGGCGCTCATTGACTCTCAGCGCAGCGGAGCGCTTCACAGCGGCGAGATAACGCTCGTCATATCGAGCAGCCCAAGCGCCTACGCCCTCAAGCGCGCCGAGGATGCAGGCATAGCGACCTGCGTTTGTGAGAAGCGCGGGCGCAGCCAGGAGGAATTTGAAGCCGATATACTCAAAGTCCTGAAAGAGAACGGCATAGAGCTTATAATCCTCGCGGGCTTCATGTGCATCCTCAGCGAGAACTTTGTGAAGCTCTACCCCGAGCGGATAATCAATGTGCACCCCTCGCTGATACCGTCGTTTTGCGGCAAGGGCTTCTACGGGCTTCGGGTGCATAAGGCAGCGCTGAATTACGGCGTAAAGGTCACGGGAGCCACCGTGCATTTTGTCAACGAAATACCCGACGGCGGCAAGATAATAATGCAGAAGGCCGTTTATATTGAGGAAAACGACACACCCGAAACGCTCCAAAGGCGGGTCATGGAGAACGCCGAATGGGAGTTGCTGCCGAAATCGGCTGAAATAGTATGCGAAAGTATTAAGGAGAACAGATGATGAACATATATAAAACAGATTCCGCTGCCGATCTGCTCAAGGGCAACGCCTACGCAGGCAGAGGCATAATCATCGGCACCTCGGCAAACGGCAGATACGCCGTGACCGCCTATTTCATAATGGGCAGAAGCCAAAACAGCCGCAACCGCATCTTTATCAAGGACGGCGCGACCGTCAGAACCGAGCCTTTTGACTCCTCAAAGGTCGAGGATCCCTCGCTGATAATCTATAACGCCGTGCGCGAGAACGGCGGCGACCTCGTGGTCACGAACGGCGACCAGACCGACACGGTCTGTGACCTGATGGCAGAGGGCAAGAGCTTCTCCGAGGCGCTCGCTACCCGCTGCTTCGAGCCCGATTCACCGAATTTCACCCCGAGGATAAGCGGCATTCTTCATTTAGACGGCGGCTTCGACTACGAGATGAGCATTCTCAAAAGCATTGACCCCGACGGCTCGGACTGCTGCCGCTACACCTACGCTTACCCCTCAAAGGCGGGGCTCGGCCACTTCATCCACACCTATATCTGCGACGGCGACCCGCCTTCTGCGGCGAGCCCGAACGCATAGCCATTCCCGACGATATCGACGGATTTGCCGCCGAGCTTTGGGACAGCCTCAATGAAGAGAACAAGATCTCGCTTTACGTCCGCTACACCGATATCGGCAGCGGCGAATACACCGACAAGCTGATAAATAAAAACCACTGAGGAGGTCAAAAATGAAAGAATTCGAGCTGAAATACGGCTGCAACCCCAATCAAAAGCCCGCAAAAATATATATGGCAGACGGCTCCGAGCTGCCGATAAAAATACTTAACGGCAAGCCCGGCTATATCAATTTTCTTGACGCCTTCAACTCCTGGCAGCTTGTGAAGGAGCTGAAAGCCGCCCTCGGGCTGCCCGCAGTCACCTCGTTCAAACATGTCAGCCCCACGAGCGCCGCAGTGGGCATCCCGCTGAGCGATAAGCTCAAAAAAGCCTGCTTCGTCGACGATATCGAGGGCCTGGACAACTCCCCGCTCGCCTGCGCCTATGCAAGGGCAAGGGGCACCGACCGTATGTGCTCGTTCGGCGACTGGGTCGCTCTCTCGGACGTGTGCGACGTCAAGACCGCCGAGCTTATCAAGCGCGAGGTCTCCGACGGCATCATCGCCCCCGGCTACGAGCCCGAGGCTCTTGAGATACTCAAATCAAAGCGCAAGGGCAGCTATAATATAGTCGAGATCGACCCCGATTATATTCCCGAGGAGATCGAGCGCAAGCAGGTCTACGGCATCACCTTTGAGCAAGGCAGGAATAACTTCAAAATAGATGAGGCTCTGCTCTCAAATGTCGTTACCGAGAATAAGAATATCCCCGAGAGCGCAAAGCGTGACCTTATAATCTCGCTCATCACTCTTAAATATACACAGTCAAACTCCGTCTGCTACGCCTACGACGGTCAGGCTATCGGCGTCGGCGCGGGTCAGCAGTCCAGAGTTCACTGCACCCGCCTCGCAGGCTCAAAGGCGGATACATGGTTCCTGCGCCAGTGCGATAAGGTGCTCTCACTCCCGTTTAGGGACGATATCAAGCGCCCCGACCGCGATAACATCATAGACGGCTACATCAACCGCAACGAGGAGGATGTCTGCGCCGACGGAGTCTGGCAGAAATACTTCACCGAGAGACCCGCTCCCCTCACCGATGAGGATATCCGCGAATATCTCTCAGGCATATCGGGCGTGTCGCTCGGCTCCGACGCATTCTTCCCGTTCAGCGACAATATCGAGCGCGCCCGCAAGAGCGGCGTCACCTACATTGCCGAGCCTGGCGGGTCGATCCGCGACGATCTCGTTATCGACTGCTGCAACAAATACGGCATGGCAATGGCATTCACCGGCATGAGACTTTTCCATCACTGATAGGGAGTTTTGCAAATGAAAGTAATGGTAATCGGCGGCGGAGGCCGCGAGCACGCCATAATCAAAAAGCTGCGTGAGAGCAGCGAAATAACCGAGCTTTACGCCCTGCCGGGCAACGGCGGTATTGCGAGCGACGCGGTCTGCGTCGATATCGGCGCAAAGGATATAGCCGCTCAGGTGAAATTCGCCGTTGAGAATAAAATAGACTACGCCGTTGTCGCCCCCGACGACCCCCTCTGCCTCGGCGCGGTCGACGAGCTGACCGCCGCGGGCATCCCCTGCTTCGGCCCAGACAAAAGGGCGGCGATAATCGAGGGCAGCAAGGTATTCTCAAAGAATCTGATGAAGAAATACGGCATTCCCACCGCCGCATACGAGGTATTTGACGATGAGTCGGCGGCGCTTGCCTATCTTGAGACTGCGCCCGTTCCGACGGTCATCAAGGCGGACGGACTTGCGCTCGGCAAGGGCGTTATAATAGCAGAGACCCGCGAAGATGCGAAAGCCGCCGTGCACTCGATGATGAGTGACAGAGTTTTCGGTGAGAGCGGCGCAAGAGTCGTGATAGAAGAATTTTTGAGCGGCCCCGAGGTATCGGTGCTGTCGTTTACCGACGGAGAAACGCTGATACCGATGGTATCCTCAATGGATCACAAGCGTGCGCTTGACGGCGACAAGGGGCTGAATACGGGCGGTATGGGCACGGTTGCCCCGAATCCGTATTACACAGCCGACATCGCCGAGAGATGCATGAAAGAGATATTTATCCCGACAATAAAGGCGATGAAAGCCGAGGGACGCAACTTCAAGGGCTGCCTTTATTTCGGGCTTATGCTGACCGAGAGCGGCCCCAAGGTCATTGAATACAACTGCCGTTTCGGCGACCCGGAAACCCAAGTGGTGCTGCCGCTGCTCGAGAGCGACCTTTTCACCGTGATGCGAGCCGTGACCGACGGCACTCTCAGCAAGACCGAGGTAAAATTCAAAAACGCCTCTGCCGCCTGCGTTATTATGGCATCGAGCGGCTACCCGCAGAAATACGAGAGCGGGTTTGAGCTTGAAATTGACCCCGCCGTT
>OBKS01002370.1_pt1 | contig 10934 bp, 7 predicted proteins | sample 1517381 | NCBI WGS metagenome assembly OBKS01 (sample SAMN04571686, study PRJEB22368) | human gut metagenome | biome: human gut; material: stool | host: Homo sapiens | place: Luxembourg | collected 2012-08-03
TGCAACGAGGGAAGTTGTGCATGGGGGAGTACGACAAACCTACCTGAGTAGTTACCAAAAGTATATCGGATGATGGTGCAGAATTAGAGGGAGGAATAGATAGTTTTAACCCCAATCTAATAAAAGGTATAAGGACGTTTATAAAAAATCATCCTGAAAAGGGAATTGTGTTGGGAGATATAAAGCCACGGTTCAGTAGGACAGTACAAGAAGAATATCCATCATTTGGATGTGCACATTGTGATAGCTTATTTGGAGATTTTTTCATACAGGACTCGTGTGAGGAAATGATATATTATGCAGACAAGTTGCTAAAGGCCAGAATAGAAATTACAGACAACATTGTTGTAGATGCAGGATGTTGGTACAAGAAAATAAGTATAAACTAAAAAAATAAAGTTTGAAGAAACTATTTTTACTCATGGTGTTTTTCACACTATCAATGAGTATCAAAGCGCAAGACGATTTCTTTGAACAAAAGCGAGCAGAATATAAGTATGCAACTCCAGAAGAAAAAACCAAAATTGATTCTCTCTTTAGTGATTTCGAAGAAAAGTTGCGTGTAAAACAGGTAAACTCCATTATGGGACGGTCATTAGTATAACTTGGATTTCAACGATCATCTAACAGGTGTACATACTGATATTATCAAATATGACTCTAATTTGGCAGAAAGACTTGGCTATACATATGGAGTACGTATGATATATGGACCTTTTAATTTTGTAAAAGAAGAGTTTTTATCTAAGCTGCATTTTTTACAATAATAGTATTGCATCGCAAATGGACTTAATATTCATTTGCGGTGTATTTTATATAAATATGAAGTTCACATATACACCTCAATTCCATTCACCTCAAAGATCCACGCATCTCGAAGCTTCCGGATTTCGTTAGAGTCCAGCAGCTTCATTCGTCTTGTGCCTTTGTAGAAGTCATATTTGAGGGAGATGCAGCGGTGCCAGGACTGAATTTTACCGTTGCGAGGCCATAGACGGATGTCGATTGGTTCCGGACTGGAGAGGATTTTGCGGAGGGGGGTGATGTGGATGGATTGCATAGTGATGGGTGTTAGTCGAAGGTGCGGTGGAATGGATCATCGAAGATGTTGCTGCCATAGTCAATGGTGATGGGGAGATGATGGTTAATGTACTATTTAACGGTTATTAAGACTTTTTCGCCCCTGTTTTCGGAATAATATTTTTTCTCGTTTGTAATTCCACCCTTCCACCTTTTGACTGTTATTGTTTTGATAATCAGTGGGTTGTGTGTGGTGGAATTATGGGTGGAATATGGGTGGAATTACATGAAGTTCCACCCTAATTCCACCCATAATTCCACCTTATCCAACGCACTGAATGCCAAGTACATAACCATACCGAGGTGGAAGAGTGGAACTTCTTTCGCAAAAAATTATTTTTTGAGAATTATAGTCGGAAAGTTGTGAATAGATGTTAATTTTATGCTATTTCACTCCAATACACTCCATTAAGTAGCCCCTAACCAGTCTTCCCTCAAGGGGGATAAGGGGGCTTGCCACTCCAGGGAGGGGTGGGGAAGGGCACTATGTAAAAGCTATGTTATTAGGAGGTAAAAGCATAGTTATTAGGAGGTAATAACTATGCTTTTACATTGCAATAACTATGTTTGATAATTCATAGTTCATATCTGACTTTACCGCAATCATTCTCACTCTTCACTCTTCACTAAAAGAAATAACCATGAAATAAATGTAACCCAACCAACAACCAGGCACTACATCTAAACAAAAAGAAGAGTCAGGAGGCTATTGCCATAGCCTACCTGACTCTTTTCACATGAAAACCTATCTATTATAAAACACATTGTGTGTTTATGGTTGCGGGAAGTATCTGGTACTTCCTAAAACTCAAATTCCATATCATCATCTTCCCAGAGATTCCAAAAGTTTTCCTTACTTTCAGCTGGTGCGTGAACTCCGTTTTCGGTTGGCACGTCATACAATTTTTCCTCTGAATCACCGACCTTTGTACTATTTGTTTTTACAGAAGCAGCCATGATGTCACTCTCCAAGGGACAATACTCGATGATGGGTTTGATATATTTCTTTTTCATAATACATTCATTTTGCAGATTATTACTTCACTACGACTTTTCTTCCATTGACAATGTAGATGCCTGCTGGGAGGTTGCGTGTGGTGTCGGCTACTTTCTGACCGTTGAGGTTATATACCCCACCGATACCAAGTGTCTGAATGACATCATCCGCAAGTTCTGCTATGCGTATATCCGTCGTCGTGCCGTTATCATCACCGTCTTCCACTCCGCTGAAAGAGATGGACAATGCCTTTGCGGAGGGGGGAGTAGTGCCAGTGTAGTCTATGTAAGAGCGATAACCCTTTCCATAGGAGCTACCTTCGGAAATATATACCGTACCGTTGCCTTCGCTGACAAAGATGTCGCCTTCTTTATATAGCTTACTGTAGTTACTCTGGTTATTGCCCGATACGTTTGCAGTGCAGTATGATGGTGTGCACTTTGCCGTGTAACCGCCAGACTTGAATTCATGCTGCGTGATATGAGGGTTGATGGCTTTGTTATAGACGGTAAATTCTGTGAGTGTGAGCTTGTCTCCGTCTTTGGTAATAGTATATGTCGGAGTATTGTCAGCAGACTCTGACTTGGACACCATCTTATTACCTTTAGCATCCACGAGCGTGGGTCTGATAAGGTAAGGATAACCCGGTAGGACATTCTGTATCTCGTGATAGAAGAACGTGAGGTAAGTCCTTGCCGAGGTAATCTTAGCCTTGTCAAAGACGATAATCTGTGTACCCTTACCGAATATCTGCTCCACCTCCGTCTGTGTGAGGTTGAACGGCAACGACAGCGTTGTCCACTGATTAGGCTTGAAGGTGCGCTTGAGGGTGATAGCCTTGAACTGCGGGATAAACACGCCAGTTACCTTGCCGACTTCTTTGCCACCTATCGTGTATTTGTAGTTAGTTAAACCAGTATCTCCAATTTTTCCATCTTCCACCTTTTCAATCTGGGTATATGCCTTTGTATCGTCGAGGCTGTTATCACCGGAGAACGTTGCCACATCTGTAGGCTGTCCGCTATCTGCATCAGGCTGGAATGTAGCGCCGGAGAATCCCATCTTTGAGAAGTTGGAGAAGAAATAGTATGTCTCGTTGCCTGTCACATGGAACTGATACTTTACCACAGCCTTCTGTATGGCAAGGAACGAACCGTTATCGAGCTTGATAATTTTCTGGCAGCCGTCGTTTTCTGGATCAGACCAGCTATCATGCACTGCCTTACGTTCTGCCTCCGACAAATCCCAGAACTCTCTCCAATTGCTGACATCCGTGCTCGTATCGTCAAAGGAAGCAGGTTGTGTCTCATAATTAGTACATTTGTAGCCTTCCTGCACCTTCTGCTTGTTTGTTACAGAATACTTCGGAGCGAACTCCGCAAGCACGAGGCCGCGCTGGTTGGTTACCTGGAAGGCGTGCATACGGAACTCGCCCGGTTTGATAGCTATATTATGTTCTGTATCTGAGTTCCATACGCCGTTCTGCAGGATATAGATAGTCAGCGTACCGTTCTTGGTAGGCTCGAAGGTCATGAACGATCCACGCACGGGCAGGGTATATGGATATGAATCCGTCGTTATACCATTCTCTCTCTTTGGAGAAACGAACCATCCGTAACGTGGCTTTCCATACATCGTCATTACTGAATCTTTTTTCTCATGTGCAGCATCCTGAGTTCCGCGGAACCAAAACTTAAATCCGTCAAGAGCAGTAACTGCAGCCTCTTCGGTTTCCGAGTCCGTCCAAGAGTCAGTAATCTCATTAGTGCCGCCTGGCTTGATATATTTGCCTTTTTTCCATTTCCAGCCGCCGAAGGTCATCTTGACAAGTTTCGTGCCTGTTTCTCCGTCATTATTTGTGGTGATATACTTAGATGTATTGATACCTGGAGCAGGAAGACCGGCTTTAGCAACCTGATATTTATAGATCTTCTGGTCGTTGTTTCCACCACCAGACGATGTTTCTGTGAAGTTGGCTGTTACAGATGTTGCTTTTGTCAGTGACGCGATGGTGTATGTTGCACCGCTCTCTGTACCTGTAGTGCCGTTGACTGACCAGCTGCTGAACTTATAGCCTGAGTTTGCTGTGGCTGTGAACACGAGCTTTGTTCCGGAATTAACCTGTGAGCCAGATGCTATTTTATTGCCGCTTTCATCTGTAATAGTTACAGTTCCGTTCTCTGCTGTTGCTGTAACGGTGTAGCTCGGAGTCTCAGTGGAAGAACCGTTACGTGTGATAGTAATGGACTTGAACTTTCCGCTCGAGTTGTTCCATACATATAGTACAGTGCTATTAACGAGTCCATCTGATGACGTTACAGTATATGTGCCATCATTTACAGGACAATTTTTATTTTTCGGTAATGTTGTAGTAAGATAGAACGAACCTATGGAACTTTCATCTGACGTAAATGTAATAACATCTCCTTCTTGGAGAGGAGTGTCCAAAGTTAATTTTGCATATGTACTATTGCTACTACCATTAAGCGCTATGTTGCCCTTACTGTTTATAATTTCAGCGGTAGAAGATTTTCCGTTATGCACAAGGGCTGAACCTCCTTTCACAGTAGCATAATCAGACGTGAGATTCAAGTCTGCACCAGAGGCAAGATTATATGCACTATTATATGTAACAGTCAGAGAGAAAATATCTTTGTTTGTCCCACTTCCTACATTCTCATTGCTTGTTCCACTCACCGTCACAGTAGTCTTGCTTGTCTTTATTGTAGTGCTGCCGTTTTCGGTTGTGGCTTTGCAATAATACGAGCCGGATTCTGTAGGAGCGAATGTTTGGCCGTCAAATACTAGTGAGTTGTCAGAAGCATTATACCATTTGTAAGTGATGTCTCCGCTGCCGAGAGCCTCGGCTTTGATAGAGCCACCCTTTGCGAGGGTGTATGTAGGAGCGAGGTCGTAAGAGAAACGGATGGCTTTCGGGTTGGCAAGCTCATACTCCGTAGCCGCCATGATGAATGCACCCATCACCTTGCCTTCGGTGTAGGTGTTTGTCTGGCCTACGTCATTGCCAGTAATATAATATTCGCGTGAGCCAGAGCGTTTCTTATCACCACCAAGTCCAGCAGAAGCACAGTTGTGTACGAGCTGTACTGTTGTTCCTGTAGGCTCGAACGTGTCATATTTCATGAACTGATTCACAGCACCCTTGAAAGCGTTCTCGCCGATGGTCTTATAATCGTAAGTTCCATTAGTAGGTAGGAAACCGAGACGTACCGCCTTGAGATATGCGGCAGCGAACAATGATGTGCAGGATGATTCAAGATAGTTGCCAGATAAGGCTTTGTCTTTCTGGTCAACAACCTGATACCAGCAGCCAGAAGCATCCTGATATTTTGCCAGACCTGCTGCAAGATTGTTAAGGTAGCCTAAGAGTGTCTCGCGGTTTGAGTTATTCGAAGGCATCTGCTCCAGCACATCAACGAGAGCGAGGAAATACCAACCCATGGCACGTCCCCAGAAAGCTGCGGAGTGATATACTTCTGAGCCTGAAGTGTTTGAGATGCCAGCCCATTCAGATGAAGCATTGTCTTTAGGATTTGCAGTAAAGGCATGATAGAGCAAGCCCTTTTCTGAATTATAGAGTTGATTCCAAGATATTGTGAACTGCTTGGTAATCAAGTTCCAGTCACTTGTTTTGTCAACGTTTGTAGTGCTGTTCTTATAATTGACAATCTGTGCAAGGAGAGCGGCACCCATATACAGTCCGTCACACCACATCTGGTCTTTATAAGAAGGTTTATGGAACCATCCGCCAAACATTGATTTTACTGTTTCGTTGGTTGATTCTTTAACACCAGACTCACTACCATTACCAATCACATATAGATCATTATATTTCTTCATGTCTGTCAAGACATTAGCAATAGCAGTCTCGCCTGTACTCTTAGCATCAGTAGATAATGCACCTGTCTCCATGAGCGGGAAATACATCTTGCAGGCATTCATATTGTCAAGAGTAATACCCGAGAAGTCCGTAGCTTCCGGTGTTGTTACAAGTTTGTATGTTTTTTCCTTGGCATAGTTCATGACAGAATAGAACCATGGCTTGGACCAATTGAAGGTGCTGTAGTTTGCGTATGCCTCGAGAACAGCCTTTGCTACAAGTCCCGGGACATAGTCAAATTCCTGAGAGCCTTTTGAGTCAAGGAGTTTGTTTCCATTTTCATCGTAGGTATTGAAGCCTCGCTGTTTTGTGTTTCCGTAAAAGTCCCTGATACGCGAGTTGATGACCCACTGCGAATAGCGGATGTTTTCATTGAAAGTGACATCCTTCCATGAGGTAGGAACTTCAGCAGCCTTTGCCCCAGTCGCCGAGAAAGCAATCAGGAGAAAAAGAATGATTCTCTTGAATTTTTTGACATGGAGTGATAAGAAAGTATCAGTCCATCTTTGTTCTTGAAAAAAATAGTCCATAACAATTATTTATTTAGTTACTTTTATTTATTATTTGCAAACTGTGTCCACACACGGTAAACCAAGCGGCTGAATATCTTACAATCCATGTCAGATTAGTTAGTCTGTCACGTTATTCTTGAGCAACAACGAAAAAAACATGTGTGTGGGTAGTGGATAGGATATAATTATTCTCGACCGACTTTCACAAGCCAGCTTGAGTATATGTACACTTCATCCATGCCTCTTACCCTATCGGGGGGCGAGACATGACAGGTACGTTATCCAATAAGTTACATAACTGATACGTGGAGTTAGCAGTCCGCGGAATCAGTAGTATTTAGTCAGTTTTTATTTGTTCGTAGAAGGCTGAGTAGCAGTCGCCTATACCGAATCGGGTGCAAAGTTACAAATAATTATTTAACACTGCAAGAATTTCCCCCCCCCCTATTTTTCTTTCTCCCCTCTTTTTTTTTATTCCCACAGATTGGGCTTGTCCCACAGATGACTTTACCGCAATCATTCTCACTCTTCACTTTTCACTAAAAGAAGAAAGCTCACTCGCCTTTGGCTCGCTCGCCATATTCAAAATCAATCACGGATAACCCTGATGCGACGGATTTGTTCTTTCACAGATTTTTATTGTGTCTTGCTGGATTTCTCTGCGCCTGTCGGGCGCAATGATTATCACGGATTATCTCTTGCTGGAGGTTATCCAGCGCCGTAAAGGCGCAAATACAATCCGTAGTAAATCCAATACCAAGTAGCAACACAAAATTAAATCCGTGAAAAGATAAAATCCGTCGCATCGGTGTTATCCGTGAACCTTTTGAGCGCGTGCGGACAGAGCCGAAGGCGAAGGAGCATGTTATCAGGTACTGTCTTCCAGACAGCTCTCTTCTCCTTAGTTATAATCCCGAGACTTCGTCCCGGGTTACTCTCGCTTCGCTCGGTATTGTCTTCCAGACAACAAAACAACAAAACAACAAAACAACCAGACAACCAGACAACAAAACAACCAGACAACCATTCTCTCTCTTACGCCACAGACAGTGCTTTGGATGCTGTTGGCAACATCTTAAAAGTAAATTATTCATTATAAGTAGGTGATCAAAATTATTTTGATAATGAATAGATAATTATAATTGTTTTTCATTTTTATAATATCTATACTCTCTTGTGCGCATCTACGTCCTGTCTCATCAGTCATGATGCCCGCATCATTCCTTCTTCTACAGAACGTAGCTGCATCACAATAGAGCATAGCTATTATAAAAATAATTCTGATCACCTACTTAAAAATCTCTTTGCACAGTTACTTAATATTCAATTTTGCTCATAGGTAGAGATAAAGAAAAACAGATATTACAAAGCTCTCTCACATGAAATATTCCTCCAAAAGGAGTGATTTTCTCAGATTTTATGCTTGTCTTTGCCATGTCATTGATGATTTTGCTTGACTTGATTTGCAGCACTAAGGTAAGTGAAAAATCTGACATGACTAAAATCTGGGCAACTTTTGTTGCTCAGGTACTCATATATAAAATTAAACTAAAGTGCTGCGGAATTTAGGATAAATATTGAAATGCTGACATATAATGACTTTTGTTCTCTCGTAAAGGAATTAAATTCTGTTGAGAGTATTACAGGTAAAGTTGTATACAAAGAAATAAATGTCCAAGGAGACTTTGTTTCTTTTAGACGAGAGAATAATGAGAAACCAGAAATCATTAGTCTTGAAGAAATGTATAAGTTTATGTGCGAACAACCTATTGATAACATCACAACGGCTAATGCGAAGAAATATATACATGGACATGTTCAATCTCCAGCTGTAGCAATTATTAAGAAGGTGTACAACAGCCGACATAGAAAATTTGAAAGAAATAAGAAATACAAAAAAATTGGATGTATAGCAATTGTTATTGCTTTGTTTATTGGTATCGTTGTTGCATCATTTAACGATGAAGACTTTCCCATTGATGCATATAATGCGCCATGCGTTGTAAACACTGATGACATTGTTGTATATGATAGTGAATATTTGGACAAGGTAACAGAGTTAATATACAATCGCGATGAAGCTGCTCTGAACTACCTAATAGGTGTCGGAATCTGTAGCTATGTAAAGAAAGGTACGAAAGGAATCTATGTCAGGTATCTACACGATGATTATGTTGATGTAAAATTCAATGGTGATATCCGTCCTGCTATAATCCCTCGCTCACATATATCGAAGCAATAAATGATAAAAAAGCAATTGACAAAAAATATGGAACTTGACGGGCTCTGTAGATTCCTATACCCTACAGACGACCAAAAATATTATACCTTTATCAGATGACCTAATTGTTTTGAAGTAAGAATTTCTTTAACCCAACTTCCAGCCTATACGCTTATAACTCTTTGATTCTCAGGTAGGTTGAATCGGTAAATGCACCCTGTAGGGGCAAAAGCGTCACTCCATATTTCGGATGAACCAGAAAGGTGTATGCAATGGAGAAGGATGTCAACAAACGTAAAGTCCTCAAGGGAACAAGATACCTGCTCCTGGGAAATGGAGAGGATATCTTTGACCAGCAGCATAAGACGAGACTTGACAATGCCCTTGCCATGAACGAGCCACTCTCGAAGGCCTACTATCTGAATGAACAACTCAGAGAAATATGGTTGCAGATAAGCAAGGAAGAAGCAGAATCTGTACTTGATGATTGGGTAAAGCAGGCCAGAAAAAGCAAGATTCCACATCTCATGAGGATAGCAGCAACATTACTCGCTCACAGGAGAGGCATACTGGCATGGTATGATTCTCATATCTCAACGGGAAAAGTAGAGGGTATCAATAACAAGATAAAAGTAATGAAACGTAATGCATACGGATTCAGGGATGACTGGTATTTCACTCTCAGGCTTTATGCCCTACATGACTGTCGCATCACTCGAAATGTCGGATGAACCAAAAATGTATTACTTTTGTAGAGCAAAAGGTCGGCATTGACCTATTTATAGTGGGTTCTATTAATCCCCACCGTCAATATTAATGTTTATGGGCTTTTGACGATATTTGTCATCTTTTGGTTTCTTTTCGGTTCAAATCGTAAGTCTTATCGGTCACGTAGCCCGCTACGCTCCCTCTTCAACTTACAATTTGACCTCGAAAATAAATCCAAAATATGACAAAGTGAATTAATAGAACCCACCTTAATTTACATTCGGGGTCAAATTGTATGTTGCTACCAAAAAAAAATCTACTCCTACTCCCCTGCTCTCTTGAAGTCAGAGGCAGGATGCTTGCAGACGGGACAGACAAAGTCTGCGGGCAGCATCTCACCCTCATAGATATAACCGCAGACTGTGCATATCCATCCCTTTGATTTCTTTTGCTGCGGGGCAGGCTTGATATTGCTGTGATAATAAGCGTAGGTGGCAGAAGGCGTAGGCTCTGTGGTGAAGGCATCAGTCACATCTGCTATAAACATGACGTGCGTACCGAGGTCCACCTGCTTCACCACCTTTGCCGATATCACAGCATTCACCCCATTGATGACGTAAATGACCCCATTCTCCAGTCGGTAATACTCTATGCCGAGAGCCTTGTCGGTGTCCTTTCCGCTCTGAAATCCCCAATGCTTGAACGTGTCGAAAGAAGCATCTTCTGCCAATACAGAGACGTTGAACACTCCCGTGCGCTCTATCATTCCGCAGGTATAGTTGCTTTTGTTGATGGTAACCGAGATTCTCAGCGGCTCGTTGGTCACCTGAATGACCGTATTAGTGATACATCCGTTGTCTTTCTCTCCCTCATTTGCAGTGACGACGAAGAGTCCGTAAGACAGTTTGAATAATGCAGAGTTGTCCATAATAGTAAGATATATAAATTGTTGTTTTCGGCAAAAATACAGATTATTTTTCAATTATAAAAGAAATTGCCCGTTTTTTTTATTTTCTAAAAACATTGCGACATTCTGATTTCTTGTCTTTGCACTTTAGGATGTTTAAGTAGGTGTGCAAAATTATTTATATAATCCTTGCACCGCCTACTGCGCATTATCAGCAAGTGACAACAGTCGAGTAGGAGTCACTACACTCCTTTATGTCACATACTGGTTATGCATCACTAATCAATACAATCATTATAAAAATAATTTTGCACACCTACTTATTGACTGCAAAGTTACTATATTATTCTGAATGCACAATAAGCAAATGGTAACTACTCAGGTAGGTTTACCGTACTCATATTATGACGAAACAATAGCAGCTTAACGTTCAATTATCACTTCGCATTTGACGCTCATAAAAGCTGTTGAATATCAAGAAAATAAAAATTATTTTACTTGCATATTTGGGATTTTTTTGTACCTTTGTAGGTGAAATGAAGGCAAAGAAAACAGCAAAGTTCCCAGCAGGGCGTTACATGCCAAGAGTCGCAAGGATTCTTGTACAA
>OBKS01002372.1_pt1 | contig 10931 bp, 11 predicted proteins | sample 1517381 | NCBI WGS metagenome assembly OBKS01 (sample SAMN04571686, study PRJEB22368) | human gut metagenome | biome: human gut; material: stool | host: Homo sapiens | place: Luxembourg | collected 2012-08-03
TTCGGGAGAATTGAAGATCCTGGATCGGATCCCGGAGATCGAGGTACTTCATCTTGAAAAAAGCTATGGATTTTTTAAGACACTTTCCGAAAAGGAACAGGAAGAAGTCCGAGAGATGTATGTCAGGCTGTGGAATACGATCCTGGGGAAAATCAGTACAGGGGATTATGATATGCTTGTGATTGATGAATTTATGGCGGCATACCGGTATGGACTGATCCCGAATAAAGAGGCGGTGCAGTTCTTAAAAGACAGACCGGACAATCTGGAAGTGGTTCTGACCGGACGGGATCCGTCAGATGAGCTTCTGGAGCTGGCAGATTATATTTCGGAAGTAAAGATGGTACGGCATCCTTTTGAAAAAGGAATCCGGGCAAGGAAAGGCATCGAATACTAAGGAGACGAAATGGAAATGGACAAGATGCAGGTCGTGTGGAAAAATCAAAAAGAACTGCGGTGTGGATACACAACAGGAAGCTGTGCTGCGGCAGCAGCAAAGGCGGCAGCGGCAATGCTCTTTTCCGGGGAGGAAATCCGCCAGGTATCTCTTATGACGCCGAAAGGGATCGAACTGTATCTGGAAGTAGAAAAGATCCAAAGAGAAAATGAATCTGTCAGCTGTGCCATTCAGAAGGACAGCGGAGATGACCCGGATGTGACGAACGGGATCTTCGTTTACGCCAAGGTCACGAAAAAAAGGGAAAAAGGAATGACCTTAGATGGTGGGATCGGAGTAGGGCGGTTCACCCGGAAGGTGCTGGAGCAGGAAGCCGGGGAAGCGGCGATCAATAAGGTTCCGCGGCAGATGATCCGGGAAGCGGTGCAAAGCCAGATTGAGAAATATGACTGGGATGGTGGCGCAGACGTTCTGGTCTATGTTCCGCAGGGCGTGGAGATCGCGAAGAAAACGTTTAATCCAAGACTTGGGATCGAAGGTGGGATTTCGGTACTCGGAACCTCAGGAATCGTAGAACCGATGAGTGAACAGGCACTGACGCAGACTATTTTCCTGGAAATGAAGATGCTTCGTGATGAAGGTCACCGGTATTGTTATCTGACACCGGGAAATTATGGAAATGATTTTTTAAGGCAGACACTTGGGTACGACCAGGAGCTTGCGGTGAAATGCAGCAATTATATCGGGGATGCGATTGATGACGGCGTGCGGCTGAAGATGGACGGACTGCTGCTTGTAGGACATATCGGAAAGCTGGTCAAGATCGCTGCAGGTGTAATGAATACCCATTCCAGACAGGCAGATGCAAGAATGGAAGTGCTTGCCGTCCATGCGGCAATGGCAGGGGCAGACCGTGAGACAGTCTGTGCTCTGATGAAGTGTTTTACGACGAAGGAAGCATTGGACATTCTGGAAGAAAGAGGACTTTTGGAAGAGACGATGCGGACCGTGATGGAGAAGATCGAGTATCATTTGGCGAAGCGTGCCGGCGAGAAGATGAAGGTCGGGGCGCTGATGTTTTCGGATGAACTCGGGGTTCTTGGGAAGACATCTCTTGTGGACAAACTGAGGGAAAAGATCGGATAGGTAGAAAGGTATGACAAAAAATGGCAGGAAGATTTGACCTTGCGGGTGTAGGTCCGGGAGATCCGGAACTGATGACGATAAAGACAATTCGTGCGATTAAGGCGTGTCAGGTATTGGTACTTCCAATTGGCAGTCCGGAGTTAAAGAAACCGGAACTGGAAGAGGGGGAAGAAGAGACATTTGCAAAAGAATGTCTGGCATATCGGATTGCGTGTGAGGCAGAGCCGGAGACGAAAAAGAAGCTGCGGCTGTATCTTCCCATGCCAATGATCAAGGAAAAAAAGTTACTGAAAGAGATACACGATGCGGGTGCAAGAAAGGCGTCAGAGCTTCTGGAGAAAGGAAAGAATCTGGTTTTTCTGACGATTGGAGATCCGACCGTGTATTCGACAGGAATTTATATTTATAAAAGACTGAAAAAGATGGGATATCAGGGGGAGATCTTTTCCGGGATTCCGTCTTTTTGTGCTGCGGCAGCAAGGCTGGAGATCCCGCTTGTGGAGAACCGGCACGAGCTGCATGTTCTTCCGGTGTCCTATGGAATTGAAGAAAAGTTGAATCTTCCGGGGACGAAGGTTCTTATGAAGACCGGGAAAAAAATGGCGCAGGTCAAAGCTGTTCTGAAAGAGGAAGGACAGCAGGCGAAAATGGTAATGAACTGCGGAATGGATGGAGAAAAAATTTACAAATGCACAGAAGAAATACCGGAAGATGCGGGATATTTTTCGATTGTAATAGCAAAGGAGAAAGAAAAATGATTCATTTTGTTGGAGCAGGAAGCGGTGCTGTGGATCTGATCACAGTACGGGGGCAGAAGCTTTTGGAGGAAGCAGATATAGTGGTGTATGCCGGTTCACTGGTAAATCCGGAGCTTCTTAAGAATTGTCAGAAGGACTGTCAGATCTACAACAGTGCATATATGACTCTTCCTGAGGTGATTCAGATACAACAGTGCGAAGATGACGCTGGAAGAAGTGATGGAAGTGATGATTTCCGGAGAGAAGCAGGAGAAAAAAGTTGTCCGGCTGCATACGGGTGATCCGTGTCTGTATGGTGCGATCAAAGAGCAGATGGATCTGCTGGAAAAGGAGAATATTTCTTATAAAGTGTGCCCGGGAGTCAGCTCCTTTTGCGGAGCGGCATCTGCACTGAATGCAGAATATACTCTTCCCGGGATTTCACAGTCTGTGGTGATCACACGGATGGCAGGAAGAACACCGGTTCCGGAAAAAGAATCCATTGAAAGTTTCGCTGCGCACCAGGCAACGATGGTAATCTTTTTAAGTACCGGGATGCTGGAAGAACTGTCGAAGCGTCTGATCGAAGGCGGTTATCAGCCGGAGACTCCGGCAGCGATCGTCTACAAGGCAACCTGGGAGGATGAAAAGGTGTGCAGATGTAAGGTGAAAGATCTTGCGGTGACAGCAAAGGAGAATGGAATTACAAAGACAGCACTGATCGTGGTTGGTGAGGTGCTTGGCGGAGAGTATGAACGGTCACTTTTATATCATCCGGAGTTTACAACAGAGTTCAGGCAGGGCAAAGGAAAAGAAGGTGTAGGAAATGTGTAAAATTGGAAAAGTCTATGTAATCGGTCTTGGACCGGGTGCTGAGAAAGAAATGACATACCAGGCGTCCACGGCACTGGAAAAAAGTGAGGTTATTATCGGGTATACCGTATATACGGGACTGATACGGGAAAGGTTTCCGGATAAAAAGTACCTTTCCACACCAATGCGGCAGGAAGTGATCCGCTGTGAGATGGCAATGGATGAGGCGATGAAAGGAAGTACGGTAGCTATGGTATGCAGTGGGGATGCCGGAATTTACGGAATGGCAGGTCTGCTCTATGAGATGGGACAGGGCTACCCGGAGGTGGAGCTGGAGGTCGTGCCGGGGATCACGGCGGCAAATGGCGGTGCGGCAGTTCTTGGTGCACCTCTGATGCATGATTTTGCAGTGATCAGTCTGAGTGATCTTCTGACACCGTGGGAGAAGATTGAAAAGAGGATTCGCGGAGCTGCGATGGCGGATTTTGTGATCTGTCTGTATAATCCGTCCAGCCGGAAACGGGCAGATTACCTGAAAAAGGCATGCGAGTATATCCTGGAGTACCAGAGCCCGGATACAGTCTGCGGTTATGTGCGGAACATCGGACGTGAAGGCGAAGATGCACATATTCTGACACTTTCTGAGCTGAAGGATACGGAGGTCGATATGTTTACAACCGTTTATATCGGCAACAGCCAGACGAGAAATGTGGATGGGAAAATGGTGACACCGAGAGGCTATCGATTGGAGGAATAACTGTGGAAAACCGAAAATGCCAGGTAAATCTTGCCGGGATCGGGATGGGAAGCAAAGGAACGCTTACGGAAGAGGTCAGAAAGATCATTGAGGAAAGTGATGTGCTGATCGGAGCTACGCGGATGCTGGAAGGATTCCGGGAAAAAAAGAAATGCTGCTATGCAGAGTATCTGCCGGAAAAAATCAGAGCAATCCTGGATGAGCAGGAGGAAAAGACCAGATGTACGGTGCTGTTTTCCGGGGATACCGGATTTTACAGCGGGGCAAAAAAGCTGGCGGATATTCTGAAAAAAGACGGATATGAAGTACAGATTTTTCCGGGGATTTCATCTGTAATCTATCTTGCGGCAAAGCTTGGAAAAAGCTGGGAGGATGCGAAGATTCTCAGCATGCATGGAAGAAGTCAGAATTTTATCCATGTAGTTGCAAACCATGAAAAGACATTTCTGATCCTTGGGAAAAGTGCGGGAAAAGAGATCTGCGAAAAACTGAAATATTACCATCTGGAACAAGTAACCGTTTCGGTTGGAAATCATTTGTCTTATCCGGATGAAGAGATTGTGATCAAAAAAGGAAACGAGCTTCAGGCAGAAGATTTTGGTGATCTTACCACTATTCTGATCGAGAATCCAAAGCCGGAAAAGAGAACAGGAATTCATCTTGCAGATGAGGAGCTGATCCGTGGAAGTGTTCCGATGACGAAGGAGGAAGTGCGGACAGTCAGCATTGCAAAATTGAAGCTTACAAAGAATGCAGTAATATATGATGTGGGGGCCGGAACCGGTTCAGTGTCTATAGAGGCTGCTCTTCAGGGAGAGAATCTCCGCGTTTATGCAATAGAGAAGAATCCGGAGGGTGCAGAACTGATCAGGAAGAATATGCAGAAATTCCGGGCAGACCAGATTCAGGTTATAGAAGGAGTTGCACCGGAAGCACTGGAAGCACTGGAAATGCCGACCCATGCTTTTATCGGAGGCAGTACAGGACAGTTAAAAGAAATTATTCAGTGCATAAAGAAAAAAAATCCGGACGTCCGTATCGTGATCAATGCAATTTCGCTGGAAACCGTGAAGGAAGCGATGGAGGCGATGGAGGAAGGACTGCTTGCAGATCCGGAAATCATACAACTGAATGTGGCAAAGTCAAAGAAACTTGGAAGATATCACATGATGACCGGGTTAAATCCGATTTATATTATTTCAGACGGAGGAGATACAGAATGAAAATTCCCGGAATTGTAATCGCGGCATCTGCCAGTGGGAGTGGAAAGACAGCGGTGACAATGGCAATGATGAAAGCATTTAAAAATGCCGGAAAGAAGGTACGCGCCTGCAAATGCGGACCGGATTATATTGATCCTATGTTTCACCGGGAGGTGCTGGGAATTGATTCCGAGAACCTGGATCTGTATTTTTGTGACCGGGAGCGCTTGAAAGAGCGGTTTATGCATCATGCGGAAGGCGCGGAGCTTGTGGTGACAGAAGGTGTGATGGGGTACTATGACGGGATCAGTCTGGATTCGGATGAGGCAAGTACTTATGACGTTGCGAGAACCCTGGGACTTCCGGTAATCCTGGTTGTTCCGGCAAGAGGTATGGCATCGACAATCCTGGCAGTATTGAAGGGAATGATTGAATACCGGAATGACAGTAATATCCGGGGAATCATTCTGAACCGGATTTCCCCGATGCTGTATCCGAAGATGAAGAAGATGATCGAAGAAGGATTGCAGACAATGGGATTCCAGGTTCAGGTGGTTGGTTATGTGCCGGAGGAGGATGCTTTTCATCTGGAGAGTCGGCATCTGGGACTGATGCTTCCGGAGGAAATAGGGAACCTGGGAAAACAGATTGACCGGGCAGCAGAGATTCTGACAGAGACACTTGATATGGAATCGGTGCTGAAAATTGCCTGGGAAGCAAAAGAAATGGAGTATCATCCGGTGAAGGCAAAACAGGAAGCAGCCGGACGAAAAGTGCGTATCGGCGTAGCGCGTGACTTGGCCTTTTGTTTCTATTACAAGGATAATATGGAGCTTTTAAAAGAGCTTGGATGTGAGATCATTCCGTTTAGTCCTTTGGAGGATACAAGGCTTCCGGAACATTTAGACGGACTTTTATTTGGTGGTGGATATCCGGAACTTTGTGCGAAACATCTGGCAGAAAACAGAGCTATGCGAAAAGATGTAAGAAAGCAGATTGAAAATGGAATTCCATGTATTGCGGAATGTGGAGGATTTCTATATTTGGCAGAAGAGCTGGAAGGGGAAGATGGAAAGCACTATCCGATGGTGGGGGTACTTCCGGGAAAAGGGATCAAAAAAGGGCGACTTACCAGATTCGGATACATTGAGCTGACTGCGGAAATGAACGGAGTGTATATGAAAAAGGGAGAGAAGATCCGGGCGCATGAGTTCCATTATTGGGATTCTACGGAAAACGGAGAGGATACACTTGCCGTAAAGCCGGATGGTGTGAGAAAATGGCAGGCTGTTCATATGAAGGGGAATCTGTTTGCGGGATTTCCGCATTTATACTTTTATTCCAACCCCAAAGTGGCCAAACGCTTTGTAGAAGCGTGTAGAACCTACAGAAGCAAGTAAAAATCTGACAAAGACAAATCGAAGAGACAGGAGATTAGACTTACAGATGGAAGAGACCAGATGGAAAGAGAAAATAAAACCACTTGATGAAAATGCAATGGAAGAGGCGCGGGCGCACTGGATGACGGTAGGGAAGCCGCTGTTTAGTCTGGGAAGTCTGGAGGATGCGGTGATCCAGATTGCCGGGATTAAGGGGACTTCAGATTTTGAACTGCGAAAGCGCGGGCTGATCATTATGTGCGCGGACAACGGTGTGGTAGAAGAAGGCGTGACACAGACCGGTCAGGAAGTAACGGCAATCGTGGCGGATAATTTTACAAGAGGAGAGACAAGCGTCTGCATCATGGCAGAAGAGGCAAAGGTAGATCTTTTCCCGGTGGATGTAGGAATGGCAACAGATGTGCCGTCTGTGACAAAGAAAGAATACAAAGTGATGTATGGCACACACAATTTTGCAAAAGAAGCGGCGATGACAAGAGAAGAGGCAGTTGAGGCGATAGAAGTTGGGATTCAGATGGTAAAGAAGTGTGCCGAAGCGGGATACGAAATTCTTGCGACAGGTGAAATGGGGATTGGAAATACAACGACCAGCAGTGCGGTTGCTTCTGTATTGCTCGGAGAGGATCCGAAGGTCATGACAGGAAAGGGGGCAGGTCTGACGAAAAAAGGTCTGCAAAAGAAGGTACAGGTCATCCGGGAAGCGGTTGAGCGGATGCAGCCGGATAAGACAGATGCGATCGATGTACTTTCCAAGGTTGGAGGACTTGACATAGCAGGACTTGCAGGTGTATATCTCGGTGGGGCGATCTACCGGATTCCGGTGCTGATAGATGGCTTTATTTCTGCAGTGGCTGCACTTGTGGCAGTACGGCTGGTTCCGGAATGTGCAGGATATATTTTACCATCCCATTTGTCTGATGAACCTGCGTCGAGAAAGATTTTAGATGCTTTAGAAAAAAAACCATTTCTTACATGTGGCATGTGTCTGGGGGAAGGAACAGGAGCAGTGGCAGCGATGCCGCTTCTTGAGATGGGACTTCAGGTGTACCGTAAAATGGGAACTTTTAATGATATTCACGTAGAGCAGTATGAAGTACTGGATGGGAAGGATGAAAGATGAAGTTTTTAGAACCGATGATCGTTGCGTTTTCTATGTATTCAAAAATACCGATGCCGCGCATTGAGTGGAACAAGGAAAATATGAAATATACGATGTGTTTCTTTCCGCTGATCGGTGTTGTGACCGGAGTACTCATTTATCTGGCAGGAATGTTTCTTGATGGAAATATTTTTCCGAAAGTAAACAGTGGAAGACTGATGTTTGCTGCGGTTATGACATTGATACCGGTTTTTGTAAGTGGAGGGATCCATCTGGATGGATTTATGGATACGATGGATGCACTTGGATCCTGGGGAGATAAAGAAAAGAAACTGGAAATCCTGAAAGATTCGCATAACGGTGCTTTTGCGGTCATCGGAATCTGCTGTTATTTTACCGCAAGCCTTGGCGTATGGAGTGAAATCCGGACGGAGATGCTTCCGGTAGTAGCAGCAGGATATGTAATTTCAAGAGCACTCAGTGGGATTGCTGTAGTGACATTTCCGGCAGCAAGAGGAAGCGGTCTTGTAAAGACTTTCCAGGATGGAGCACAGAAAAAGGCAGTAAGGATTACAATGGTCGTATACCTGATCCTGGCGGCAGTATATTTGTATTTCTGTTCGCCGGTTGGTATGGTGGTATTTCTTATAATTGCAGGAGTAGTATTTGGATATTATTACCGGATGAGCAGGAAACAGTTTGGAGGCGTTACCGGGGATCTGGCGGGATACTTTCTGCAGATTTGTGAGCTGGCATTATTAGTTGGGGGATTGATTGTGCAGGGAATCAAATGAAAAGCAGGGAAAGGAAGAGGAGATGTATAGAAGATGGAAATCAGGCTGATTCGGCATTTTGCGACGGAAGGGAATTTGGAGAAGCGGTATATTGGGGTGACAGATGAAGAAATAAAAGCAGAGTGCGTTCTGGAGCATACTCTGAAAAAAGAAGAAAATGGACGTGAGGAGTGGAAGCCGGAGCTTGTGATTGTCAGTCCGCTCAGGAGGTGCAGGCAGACGGCAGAGATTCTTTTCCCGGGAGCAGAGCAGGTTGTCTGTGAGCAGATGCGGGAATGTGATTTTGGTCTTTTTGAGGGGAAGAATTATCAGGAGCTGACTGGGAATCCAAAGTATCAGAGCTGGATTGATTCTGGAGGTACAAAGGCATTTCCGGGAGGAGAAGATCCGATGGAGTTCCGGAAACGGTGTGTCTGCGGATTTGAACAGATGATGGAAAAGATGATAAAGGGAAAAAGAAAGAAGATTGCCTTTGTGGTTCATGGGGGGACGATCATGTCGGTGATGGAAGCATTTGATCCGGAAAAGAAAGAATTTTATCACTGGCAGGTGAAAAACGGAAAAGGTTTTCATTTTCAAATTGAGGAAGAAAAATGGCAGCAGGGAAAGAGACAGTTTGAGGAGATTGAGGAAATATGAGTTCTTTGATGGCATGTATAGCAGGAATGGCGCTGGATGCGATTTTCGGGGATCCGGTATGGCTTTACCACCCGGTACGGATCATTGGAAACTGGATTTCGATACTGGAAAAGTGGCTGCGCGGATTTTGTAAAAATGATGAGAAAAAAGAAAGAATCGCAGGATGTGTTTTATGGTTTGGTGTGGTGATCGCATCGGTCGGAATTCCGTGGGGACTTTTGTATCTTGCCGGAAAGGTCAGCTTCTGGCTTCAATTTGCACTGGAAACTTTCTGGTGTTATCAGCTTCTTGCCGGAAAATGCCTGAAAGATGAAAGCAGGAAGGTTTATGTACAGCTCGTAAACCACAATCTGGAGGAGCAAGACATGCGGTATCGATGATCGTGGGGAGAGATACCGGAAATCTTTCTGAGGCCGGAGTGACAAAGGCAGCGGTAGAAACAGTAGCCGAAAATACATCGGACGGAGTGATCGCACCGCTCATTTTTATGCTGATCGGTGGGGCACCACTTGGATTTTTTTATAAGGCTGTTAATACAATGGATTCTATGGTAGGATATAAGAATGAAAAGTATTTACATTTTGGTCGGTTTGCGGCTAAAATGGATGATGTATGGAATTATATTCCGTCCAGGATATCAGCACTTCTGATGATCGCAAGTGCATGGATCTTCCGGATGGATTATAAAAGGGCGTGGGCAGTCTGGAAAAGAGACAGGCGAAAGCATGCCAGCCCGAATTCCGCGCAGACAGAAGCGGTATGTGCAGGTGCACTTCAGGTGCAGCTTGCGGGAGATGCCTATTATTTTGGAAAATTATATCCGAAAGAGACAATCGGAGATGATGTGCGTCCTATCGAGCCGGAAGATATTTTAAGAGCCGGTAATCTGATGGACGGAACAGCACTTCTGACACTTCTTGTCTTTGGATTACTGAAATATTGTATGATACTGATGTAAGGGGAATAAAAGGTTATGGAATATGTACATGGTGGAGATATTTATACACACAAAGGAATGACAGATTTTTCTGTGAATCTGAATCCGTTCGGACCTGGAAGAGCTGTAGTGGAAGCGACAAGAAAGTCAATAGACCAGATTGGAAATTATCCGGATGCCAGCTGCAGGAAACTGAAAAGTGCTCTGGCGAAAAGACTGGAAGTTCCGGCTGAGCATATTATCTGTGGAAATGGGGCGGCAGATCTGATTTTCACGGCAGTGCTTGCGGACTGCCCAAGGAAAGCGCTGATACCGGTTCCTGCATTTGCGGAATATGAACAGGCACTGCGTGCGACCGGGTGCGAGATCTGTTATTATAAGAAAAGAGAAGCGACTGGTTTTCAACTGGAAGAAGATTTTCTGGATCTTCTGAATGAAGATATTGATATGGTATTTTTGTGTTCACCGGATAATCCGACCGGAAAGCTGATCGACCGGAGTATGCTTTGGAAGATTCTTGCAAGATGCGAGACTTACGGAATCCGGATGGTATTGGATGAATGTTTTATTGATTTCGCGGAAAATGCAGCTACGGCATCCATTCTTGCAGATACTAAGAGATGGAGAACGTTATTTATCCTCCGTTCACTGACTAAGATGCACGCGATTCCGGGAATCCGTATCGGGTATGCCGTTACTTCGGATATGGAATTTCTGGAGAAGATGGAACAGTCCAGACAGCCATGGAGCGTATCGATACCGGCACAGGCGGCAGGCATGGCATCTTTAAAAGAGCGGATGCGTGTGAAACGGACCTGTGATTTTACGAACCGTGAAAGAATCTGGATGGAAAATGAATTAGACAAGCTTGGAATTACCCATTATCCGTCAGATGCCAATTTCATTCTGATGCGAAGCGGTATAAATTTATATGAGAAACTGAAAAAACAGAAGATCCTGGTCCGGGATTGCAGCAATTACAAAGGTCTCGGAGAAGGATATTATCGTGT
>OBKS01002375.1_pt1 | contig 10921 bp, 17 predicted proteins | sample 1517381 | NCBI WGS metagenome assembly OBKS01 (sample SAMN04571686, study PRJEB22368) | human gut metagenome | biome: human gut; material: stool | host: Homo sapiens | place: Luxembourg | collected 2012-08-03
CCCGCAGGCGATCGCATCCGTGCGGAGACGGTTACGCGTTGGGCGAAAGTTGACGATCCCTGTGCGGTCGATCGATCCGGAAAATGGATGGCTTCCGACGCCGAAACAGGAGCAGGTCACAGTAACCGGGAATTATGCGTACGTCGCTGTCTTCCGGCGAAAGAATGGGATGCGGGAAAGCTATACCTGGCAGGAACTTGTCAAGATGGGAGTGTGAGAATATGCTGTATGAGATAATCGGCAAGGCGGCTATGCTGGAGCAGACCGCGGAAGAAGCCGCAGAGTTGGCACAGGCCTGCCTGAAGCTGGCACGATATGAACGCGGGGAAAATCCGGTGTACAAGACGCTGGATCAGCTGAGAGCGGATCTGGTGGAGGAAATGGTGGATGTTTGTATTTGCATCGACGAGTTGAAGGCAGCAGATTCATCGCTGAACAGCTGGACGCGGTGCAAGGCGCGGGAGAAGAAAAAGCGGATGCAGGAGCGCCTGAAGGAAGTAGATGAACGCAGGAGGGCAACGGATGAACAGATTGACACATGAGCGCTGCAGCGGTATTAAGCCAGGTTACTGGTCGCCGCAGCGGAAGGAGATTCTGATTGATCGCCTGGGGCAGTATGAGGACACCGGCCTGACTCCGGCGGAGATCCTGGAATTGAAAAGCAGGCATCGGGAATTGTTAAAAGCAGCAGAGGAAAGCAGGTAGAGAAATCCCCGGCAGGCATGACACCGGCCGGGGAAGCACAGAGTTATGATTCCTTCGTATCTCTGCAGAGCTCTTCAAGAGAAACACCGAGGGCATCGGCGAGCTTGATTGCGGTAGAGACCCGGCAATCATCACGGTTCTCTATTTCCTGGATCGTTCGCCGGGGAACACCGCTCAGCTTCACGAGGTCCGGAACAGAGAGACCTTTACTGGTTCTGATGCTTCTTAGATTCATGGTAATACCTCCATAATTGCGGAATGACATTGGCCAGCGTATAAACAGACGCACTGAGAAGCAGGACGCAGGAAGGAACAGACCAGTCAGCAGCCAGCGCACAGATCACAGCAGCCAATAAAAACAGGGTATCAAAACGTAAGGCTTTCATTTTACTTTTTCGGTCGAGTATGGTAAAATCGAGAGGGAGGGGAGTTCCCTCCCCCTGGATTACTTGAGAGCCTGAATCAGCTGAGCAATGGATGCGATCAGGGCGGCTGTTGCAGCAACTGCCTTGATAACCAAGCCGATCAGGTTCTCTGTTCTTCTGGTGTTTCTTCTTGACATATCGACCGTTCTCCTTTCCTTGTTGATAATGCAATTATAGCACACAAATATGTGCTTGTCAATAAAAAAAGCACAATTTTATGAGCTTTTTACTCTTTGCGAAAAAACAGGAGGAAAAATGGGAAAAGTAACGAAAAAGATGTTGGAGGAGTACCGGAAAACCAAGGCAGACATTCCGATCCTTCAGGCGGAACTGGAAAATATGCGGCAGGGGGAAGCCGGGATCGGAACCAGCGTGATTATGGATTACAAAAAGGGTTATCCCCGGCCGCAGAGTGTATCCGGCTTTGACTGGCCTCTGTACGAACGGAGACAGAAAGCCCTGCAGAAGAAACAGGAGAACTGTCAGGCGGTGGAGCGTTGGATTGAAGAGATCGAGGACGGTCGCACCCGCTGCGTCTTCCGGATGTATTACATCGAGGGGCTTGGATGGGAGAAGATCGCTGCCAAGCTTGGATATCATGCTAAACCAGATTATCCAAGGTTACACGTTCGGGACAAATACCTGAAAAAAATTTTGAAAAAATAAAAAAAGGTCGGAAAGGTCGGAAAAGTCGTTGTACAATATAATCAGGCAAAAAGGGTTCCGCCCTTGGAGCTTCCATAAGACGAGTTTTCCCCTGAAAACTTATTCTTTTTACCCCACAGGCCTCCTTCACGGGAGGCCATACCAAAAACAAAGCAGACACCATCGTGAGTCATAAAGTAAATTCCTCCTAGAGGCCGCCCGGCAGAAATGTCAGGCGGCTTTTTCGTGGAGAGAAAGGAGCGTCTGGATGGCATTGACAGAAAAACAGAAGAGATTTGCAGAAGAATACCTGATGGATCTGAACGCCACTCAGGCGGCAATACGAGCCGGGTATTCGGCGAAGACAGCAAATGAGCAGGGATCACGACTATTGGCAAATGTTAGTATTCAGAAAGCAATTTCAAAAGCAATTGCAGAGCGCTCCGGCCGAACGAAGATCAGCCAGGATCGTGTGGTGAATGAGCTGGCGAAGATCGCATTCTTGAATATCGCGGATCTCATCGATCAGAACGGGAATATGAAAAGCAATGTTTCCCGCGATGATATGGCCGGCATTGAATGGATGAGAAGCAGGGGAATCGAAACAGAGAACGGATATGTAAAAGAAACCGAGTTCCGGTTGACATCCAAACTGAAAGCGCTGGAGCTTCTCGGCAGGCATCTTGGAATGTTTACAGACCGTGTGGAACTCTCTGGACTGCAGGCGGAACAGGGCAAGCTGGACGATCTGATTCAGCAGCTTCGGGAGTAGCGTATGGGAACCGAACACCTGCTGCTTTCGGATAAGTATAAGGCATTCCTTCGCTGTGATGCTCCCGTAGAGTTCCTGGAAGGAACCACGGCGGCAGGCAAGACCACGGTAGGACTGTTCAAGTTTATGCTTAAAGTAGCAGAATCCCCGAAGAAGCTGCATATCCTTGCGGCCAAGGACATCGGCAGCGCAGAGAAGAACATCATCAATAAGGATCTGGGTATCCTGGATGATTTCGGAGTTCTGGCAGAATACAACGGCAACGGTACGAAGGAAGATAAGATTCCGCATATCCTGTTCCATACATCCTGCGGAGATAAGATCGTGTATGTCATGGGATATGGCGACCGGAAGTACGGATGTCTGTACATCGACGAGATCAATACAGCGGATATTGACTTTGTACGAGAAGCGGCGATGCGCTGCGATTACCTGATCGGAACGCTGAACCCGGATGATCCGAATCTGCCAATATACAAGGAGTTTATCAACTGCTCCCGGCCATTGCCGGAATGGGAATCAGAGACGCCCAGGGAAATACGAGACGAACTAAAAGAAGAACCAAAACCCGGATGGGTTCACTGGTTCTTTTCTTTTACCCATAATCTGGGACTCAGTAAAGAGAAGCTGAAGAAAATAGTATCCAATACACCCAAAGGCACGAAAATCTATAAGAACAAGATCGAAGGGCTGAGAGGGAAAGCGACCGGCCTGGTATTCCCTGGCTTCAACAGGAAGAAGCATGTGGTATCGGCAGCATGGCTGCATCAGCAGATCGAGGATGAGCGGATCGCCTTCCGGAAATTTACCGCCGGACTGGATACGGCGTATTCTTCGAAATCTCCGGATACGATCGCAATGATCTTCCAGGGGATCACGACAGACCGCAAGTTGATTACGCTGGCAGAGAATGTAATCAATAACACAAACCTGGATCAACCGATCGCGCCGAGTGATGTGGCGGTGAGACTGGTATCCTTCCTGGAGCAGTGCCGGAAGGAATGGGGATTTGCGAAAGATATCTTCGTGGACAACGCTGATCAGGCCACCATGACAGAGCTGGCAAAGTACAAGCGCCTGAACGGATGCCTGTACAATTTCTGGGACGCCTATAAGAAGTTCGGCATCCTGGATCGTATCAAGCTGCAGCAGGGATGGATTCAGCGGGGGGATTACCTGGTACTGGATAACTGTGTGAATCATCTGAGCGAACTGGAACGATACAGCTGGGCAGAAGATAAAGACATGCCCGAAGACAGAAACGACCACACGATCAACGCGAACCAGTACGGATGGATTCCGTATCGGTCCATGATTGGTCTCAGGGAGGAAGAAAGTTGAGCATTATGGAGAAGATCAAGACAGGCCTTCGCAGCTGGCTGAATATCCAGACGGCAGCGAAGTACAGCATAAACATCATGGAGATGGCGGACTTTGAATTATCCGCAATTATGAACCGGATCTGGTACCGAGGCGACAGTAACGAGTTGGATCAGCTGTATGCTCAGTGCAATTCTTATGCGGATAAATACAAGTTCTGGGCGTCACACAGCTCTCCGGGCATGGAGATTCGGAAGCTGCACACCGGTCTTCCGCACCTGATTGTACGGATTCTGGGAAGCATTGTCCTGGCGGATATGAATGATTTTGATTTCGATGACGCAGGAGCCAAACAGCTCTGGAACGCTATTGACGAAGAAAATCATTTGCGGTCGCTGTTGGAAGAAGTTCTGAAGGATGTCCTTGTAGTGGGTGACGGAGCTTTTAAAGTGACCTTTGACACAACGCTGAGCCAATATCCAATCCTGGAATGGTATCCGGGAGATCAGATCGAGCTGACTTACAATCGGAAGCGCCTGCAGGAAGTCATCTTCAAGACTCCGTACAAGGCGAAAGGCCGCCAGTACGTACTGTGTGAGCATTACGGAAAAGGCTATATCCGCAATGAGCTGTATGCGGGTGAGAATATGGTTCCGTTGGATACGCTGGAGCAGACAAAAGGACTGAGCGACTGGACTTTTGATGAAGATCTGATGATGGCGATTCCGTTCCGTGTGTATAAGTCAGCGAAGTATGAAGGACGCGGTGGCTCTATATTTGACAGCAAACTGGACAGCTTCGATGCGGTAGATGAAGCCTGGTCCCAGTGGATGGATGCGCTGCGGGCCGGAAGAGCCAAGACATACATCCCGGAATCCTGTATTCCCAGAGATCCGGAGACGGGCACTTTCCTGCAGCCAAATGCTTTCGATAACCGCTTCATCGCATCTGGTGACAATATGGCGGAAGGCGGTAAGAACCAGATCAACACGGAGCAGCCGGCGATTCCGCATGAGAGTTACCTGGCATCGTATATCACGGCGCTGGATCTGTGCCTGCAGGGAATCATCAGCCCCAGTACACTGGGAATTGATACGAAGAAGCTGGACAATGCGGAAGCACAGCGAGAGAAAGAGAAGACAACGCTGTATACCCGCAATGCGATTGTAGAGGCACTGCAGGAGACACTTCCGCAGGTCGTAGAAGCGTGTGTGAATGCCTGGCGTCTGCTGAATGGTCAGGCGATGAAGCCGGTGGAAGTGGATATTCCGTTCGGCGAATATGCGAATCCCTCCTTCGAGTCTCAGGTGGAGACAGTATCAAAGGGCAAGACCGGCGGCATCATGAGTATTGAAGCATCTGTGGAGGAGCTGTACGGCGATTCCAGGGACGAAGAGTGGAAAGCGGAAGAGGTTGCCAGACTGAAAGCAGAGCAGGGCATTGCAGAGCTCTCAGAACCGGAGGTCAGCATAGAAGGAGTACAGATCAAGGATGATGAAGGTCAGAGTGATGAATCGCCTGTACCAGATGAGCAGGAAGGAATACCGGGGACTTCTCAGAGTAGCGTCTGAGCAGGTCCCTTTTGGCATTTATGCGGTAGAGAAAGCCGATTACGCGGAACTCCGGAACGATTCCTGTGAGAGCCTTACACAGCTGAAGCAGAAGATCCGGGAATACCGCGGCCAGGGCTTTCAGGTACATAGCAACAGAGGATAAACCGGATGGCAGAAGAATACGACATTTCACGGGCGTTCGAGCGAATCGAAGAAGAACTGATTTCATCCATGATCCGGAATATGGACCGGCACCGGGCGGAAGAGAGCGCATACGGTTATGAATGGAGCCAGTGGCAGGCGGAACAGCTGCGGAGCCTGGAACATTACCGGGCAGAGAACCAACGAAAATTCGGCAGACAGTTCTCCTCCCTGAATCAGCGGATTGAGAACGCGATCCGGGCCGCGCATGAGACCGGCGGCATGGAGCAGGAAGAAGAAATCCTGGATGCCATCCGCCGGGGCTTTACCGGCTACAGTCATCTGCCGGATGCCATGATCCAGGGCATCTTCTTCCGGGTGAATCAGAGGAAGCTGGATGCGCTGATCCAGGCGACAACGAACGATATGCGGACAGCGGAGACAGCGATTCTTCGCATGGCGAACGACCAGTACCGGAGAGTCGTATTCGATGCACAGGTATATGCCGCGAGTGGCGCCGGTACGTATGAGAAGGCTGTGGACATGGCCACGCATGACATGCTGGCGGCCGGTCTGAACTGTGTCCAGTATAAGAACGGCGCAAGGCATACGCTTGCCGATTATGCGGATATGGCGATTCGTACCGCCTGCAAGCGCGCAAAGCTGCAGGGAGAGGGGCAGAAGCGTCAGGAATGGGGTGTCTCCACGGTAATCATGAATAAGCGCGGGAATCCCTGTCCGAAGTGCCTGCCCTGGGTAGGAAAGGTACTGATCGATGATGTGTGGAGCGGAGGCAGTCGCAAAGACGGGCCTTATCCGCTGATGAGTACGGCGATCGCAGCCGGGCTGTACCATCCGCGATGCAAGGATGGTCATACGACTTACTTTGAGGGGATCAGCACGCCGCCGGACAGCAAGTTCACAAGAAAAGAACTGAAGCAGATCGAGAACGACAACCGGAAGGAAGCTCAGAAGAAGTACGCAGAGCGGCAGCGGGGGAAGTTCGGACGGCTGGCAGATTACTCGCTGGACCCGGAGAACAAAAGGCGGTACACCGCCAGGAAAAATGCCTGGGAACAGGAAAAGGCAGTTGAAAGCCGCGGTGGAAATGCTATAATGACTTACAAGGGAATCCCTAAAACGTGGAAGCGTCTGGAAGGAACCGCTGACGATTTGGATTTGAAGAAAGTGAATCCGAATTACCGTTGGGCTAATAGCGATGAATATTCCAGAAACTGTTATAACTGTGTTGTTGCATACGAAATGCGTATGCGAAAGTACGATGTAACAGCGCAGCCGGAGAGAAAAAACAAGTATCTCTCAAGACATCCGGAAGCTGCATGGGTGGAACCAGATGTAAAAACAATACATGCAGGAGAGGATGCTTACCAAAAGATAAAAGATGCTTTTGAGGAGTGGCCGGATGGAGCAAGGGCAGAAATTGCAATCGACTGGAAAAAGCAAAACTTTGGGCATGTATTTGTTGCGCAAGAAGAACATGGACAGATAAGATTTTTAGATCCACAAAGTGGTGGAGAGTATACAGCTGATGTTTTCGGACAAGCGAAGGATGGGCAAACTTCGTTTTGGAGAATTGATGATAGGACGGTATCTGACAGGGGGATAACGGCGTGTAAGGAGGAGTAACTTGTATGGAATTTATGTTAGCATGTCAAACTGCTCTTAAGTATTTTGAAAAAGTAGACAATGACACCGGCTTATATAGCATAAGAGACGTTGGTGATCGTTGGGTTTTTTCAGGAGGCTCTAAAAAACCGACTGTTTTTTACGGAAAACAAGCTATTGCAATAAAAAAGGACGGAGAAGGAATCCTTCCGTTTCATTTGTTTGACGAGCGTAATTGGGAGTTGCTGGATCACGCGAAGGATATTGAGGTTCCGGAAGAGTTCCAAATCAAGTAGCGGTCGATATTATTTTATGAAGCATATATTACAAATGAGTTGGCCTACAGTATATGAAGACATTAAACCACCCACTACCCGGCGGGTGGTTTTCTTATGCCAGGAAAGGAGAACATATGATCATTACAGGAATGAGTCACTATGAAAGCGTATGCAAGAAGAAGCTGGTTGAATGGTACAATAAAAATCGCCCGGAGACACCGATTGAGCTGAGCAATGTCTTCATTGTATGGAGCTGCAAGACTCTCCAGAATTATAAGTGTCTGGCAAGCACCACGGTCAGCGGAGACGGAATCTATGCGGAGTATACATATAACGGCGATAAGCAGGAGTTGTACGAAGATGTGTATGGCAAGATTTCGAATGCCTGCCACACGGAAGAGTAAGTCCTAGAAAGCTATAGAAAAGCTATAACGAAGTCATAGAAAAGCTATAGAAATGCGATAACAACGCGTTTATTGAGTTAAGTAACACGAAAACGAGTTAGTAACTCAATAACGTGTTATTTTTTTACTCTTTTTGCCCGAAGGCGTAAAACTACGCGGAGACACCGGGATAACAACTGATCGGGAGACACCCATAAAACTGACATGGTGAGACACACCGAAAACTGAAAGGAGCACGAAGACCATGAGACTGAAGACCATTCGTTTTTTCGCACCCGATGGAAATGGCGGAGCAGAGCCGCCGGCAGGTGATCCTGCAGGAGGAGCTTCCGGCCAGAATCAGCAGCAGAACGGACAGAGCGCCGTGCCTCCGAGCTTCGATTATGAGAAGCTGGCCGGTATTATCCAGGGCAAACAGAACGTAGCGGAAGACACTGTGCTGAAGAACTATTTCAAGCAGCAGGGACTTTCCCAGGCGGACGCGGAAACTGCGATCGCTGCCTTTAAGCAGCAGAAAGCAGACTCTCAGCCGAATGTGGAGGCCATGCAGGCACAGCTTAACGCCGCGCAGGCCGAGAGCAGACGCCTGCTGCTGGAGAATGCGGCCACGGTATCCGCGATCGAGATGGGGATGGATGCCAGGACGATTCCGTACCTGCTGAAGATGGCGGATCTGACGAACTGCCTGTCACAGGATGGCAAGGTGGATGACGAAGCCATGAAGAAGGCTCTGAACCAGGTGCTGGAGGATGTTCCGGCGCTGAAGCCGACGGAAGGTTCGAAGCACGGCTTTGTCCAGATCGGGACTGGCGGAGGCAGTGAGAAGCCGGAAGGAGGCAATCCTCCGACTCCGATGCCGACAAAGCGATGGAACCGGTTTCATTAAACACGAATCAAACGAAAGGAGCATAAACAATGCCGAATTTAAACTACGCAGAAGCATGGAGTCCGGAGCTGCTGGAGATCCTGATTCAGGGAACTCTGACTTCTCCCTTTGTAACCGATAATGTAAGATGGGTGGGCGTAAAGACCTTCCATTTTACCCAGATGAGCACGACCGGCTTTAAGAATCACAGCCGGAATGGCGGATGGAATACCGGCGAGTACACGCAGAAGGATGTTCCCTACACGCTGGCCCATGACAGAGACATTGAGTTTCTGGTGGATAAGGCGGATGTGGATGAGACCAACTCCACCGCATCAATTCAGAACATCAGCCGTGTCTTCGAACAGACGCATGTGGTGCCTGAGACAGACGCACTGTTCTTCTCCAAGGTGGCTCAGGCAGCGCAGGGAGAGGAAGATTACCATTCGAGTACAGCAGCAGCCGGATATACGAAGGCCAAGGTCTTTGGGATGCTGAAGGACATTCTGAGCAAGGGCAAGCTGAGACGTTACAAGGCGAACGGTTCCCTGATTATGTATGTGACTTCCGCGATCATGGATGCGCTGGAGCAGTCCACGGAGTTCACCCGCAAGATTGAGATGACTCAGATTGCGGAGGGCGGTATGGGAATTGAAACCCGTGTTACAGACATTGACGGTGTGACCGTGATGGAAGTCATCGATGATGAGCGCTTCTATGACGCCTTTGACTGGGAGCCGGAGAAGGGTGGATTCCAGCCAAGAGCGAAGAAGGCGGAATCGGATACCGGAGCGGGCGATGGAGTGACCGGCGCGCACAAGATCAATGTCCTTGTGGCCTGCCTGGAGACCTGTAAGACGGTTCCGAAGATCTCCAGTATCTACTTCTTCGAGCCTGGCGCACATACCAAGGGTGACGGCTATCTGTACCAGAACCGCAGCCTGTCGGACACTTTCGTTCTTCCGAATGGCCTGGATGGCAAGATCGACAGCATCTTCGTCGATGTGGATACCGCGGAGACGACCTGATAAGGAGACAGATATGGCATATAAGGCGTATGTGACACCGAAGTACTATCTGGAGACGTACCGGGGCACATCGATCCCGGAATCGGAGCTTGACCTCCGGCTCCGGGACGCCAGCCGGCATATTGATTCCCTGACTTACAGCCGCATTGTAGGTCAGGGATTTTCTGCATTAACGGAGTTTCAGCAGGATGTGATCCGGGAAGTTGTATGCCGTCAGGCAGACTTCGAGGCGGAGAACCGGGAGGCGCTGGACTGCGCGTTATCCTCGTACTCGATCAATGGCGTAAGTATGACGCTGACCGCCGGATGGAATGTATTCCTGGATAAAGGCGTGGCGATGCCGCGCGAGCTGTACAGTCTTCTGGAACAGACCGGACTGACGTTCCGGGGAATCGGGAGGTAGTTGTTATGAAGTATCCTCAGCTGGTTCCGTCGTGGACATGCCGGACGCCGATCCATGTGGAGCTTAACCGGGAGGGAGTATCCGAAGACGGCGAGCCGCTGCTGTGTCTTACGGCGGATCTGATGTGCAACTGGCAGGACAGCGCGAAGATTGTGCGGACGGGAGAGAAGCAGTATACGCAGCTCTCCGGGGTCGCGGTCTTCCCCGGTGATATTGCGCCGGATCTGGCAGTGATTTCTTCCGGAATCGTAGTGATCGGAGAGGAGACGCGGCAGATTCTGCAGGGAACCAAAGCCAGAAACCCGGATGGCAGTGTGAATTATACGAAACTGGAGGTGGTCTGAATTGCGGGCAAACAGTCGAATCCGAATTAATAATGGCCGCCTGCGGCAGCTGACACAGGCATCGATCCGCGCGCTGGAGCAGACCGCGGAGGCTTTGCATACGGAAGAAGTACAGGCGCAGGTGATGCCGTTTGATACCGGTAATCTGCAGAATGACAGTACCTTTGTGGATACGGAGCAGAGTTCGAAGGGGACGGTTTCCCTGGTGAATGCCACGCCGTATGCCAGACGATTGTATTATCATCCGGAATACGAGTTCCAGAAGGATGAGAACCCGAATGCGGGAGCCGCCTGGCATGAACCGTGGATGGCCGGAGGGAAAAAGCAGAAGTTTGCCAAAAACGCATTCAAGGAATTATACCGAAGGGAGGCCGGCGTATGATCGGGCTTGCAGATGTCCGCGACTGGCTGA
>OBKS01002378.1_pt1 | contig 10905 bp, 11 predicted proteins | sample 1517381 | NCBI WGS metagenome assembly OBKS01 (sample SAMN04571686, study PRJEB22368) | human gut metagenome | biome: human gut; material: stool | host: Homo sapiens | place: Luxembourg | collected 2012-08-03
TCATCGACTGTGTATATTTTTACGTTACTCATGCTTTTTATTCTCCGTCCTCCATACTTCTAGAAAAATTTCAAACATACTAGCTTTACCATGAAGCAAATAATGTTTGTTTCCATAATTAAAATATATAGCCCAAGGTTTTACTTTTGTTATTTCTAATAATAATAGATCGTTCACTACCACATTCGTTTTTACAAAACTTCATTAACAATTCCATATTTCTCAGCACCTTCTGAATTAATATAAAAATCTTGTTTTTTCTCCCAAATATTATCCAATTTTTCTTTTTTAAAGTATGTTCTGTCAAGAATATACTGGATAATATATTCATTCATTCGATCATGTTCTGCCATGTCTTCTTTAATATCTGTATATTTTCCACTAATCCAACAAGCAGGCTGATGGAACATAAATGTAGAATGTTTATAGCAATATCTCTTATGACCTGCTAAGAAGATATTGAAAGCTGCACTCATAGCATAGCCAGTACAATATGTATAGATTGGTGTTTTGCTATTTACAATAATGTCAATCAATCCCCACATGTCATAAACTTCTCCACCATACGAATTAATATAGATTTTAATTGGCTCACGTTTATAATCTTTTTCTTTCTTGTCTTTCTCATCATCTTCTGCAAGCTGATGCAAGATGTTCCATGTAAGTTGTCCAATTGATTCATTATCTACATCATCAGATAGAAAATATAACCTCTTTCCGGTGTTTGCATAAGTATTATCTTTAGTTCCCATTGGTCTATACTCCTTTATTCTTTATTCCCATAACTTAATTCAATATAGCAACTTTTTCATATCTTTCTTGTTCTGCTATTCTCTTTCTGTTTTTAATACTTCGAAATGCATATCAATCTTAATGTCTGCATTTTCATTTACATTCATTTTTATAGTGCAGCTATCAGTATGTCCTTCTACACAGTAATCAAGAATATCAGCAATTGTTTTACAAAATCCTTCACTTAATTCTATATCCATTTATTCTCCTTTTACTTCATCTCATTTGCTATCTGCCTAATCGTAACGATGGCATTTGCTATCATGTCATCAATTATTAATGGATCATCTGTTTTGCTGTGTAGTTCCTCATTCCAACACCACTGCTTCATTTCATCTACACATTTTTCGACAAATTCATCAATTGTCTGTTTTCGTAATTTGTCAACACGAAGATTCAATTCTGCAATTGGAATAGTGACCAATTCTTGTCCATTAATTACACTAATCGTAGAACCTTTCCTATAAAATAATGTTTTTCCTTCCGTTTTTATCACCTCGCTTGAAATCGACCTTTCATCCGAAAATCACGTCCAAAAAAGCCCCATTTTAAGGGAAATTTTGGACATAGATTTTTAATTTTTTACATTTGAGCCAATAAACTTCTTACAGGCTCTCTAGTAATATTCTCTTTTGCCCATCTAATATATCCAGGAGCAACATTCTGAATTTCTGGCAACGTCATACCGGCATGTTTGCCAAAAGTTAATTTATATTCATTAATATCTGGAAGATCTTCTTTCGCAACCTTAATACCACCAAGCGCATCATATACCTCATCTGAATATGTCATATCAATATTTGATCTGCTTGATAAGTAATCACACAGATGAACCAAAAACTGCTCGTCGTTTTCTGGTTTAGGTAATACAACGCTGCTTCGTCTGTTTGAGATCCACTGTCCAGAATGACTTTCACATAATCTTGCAATATATGCTTTTGTCTCTTTATCAATATCGTGTTCTACGACTGTATCTCTGATCCATTCACCAGCAAGCAACGGATGATCATGTACTGTGTACTGAGATCCATTTGTCCCACACTTAATAGCATCGTGAAAAATTGGGGTACATCTTAGACAATCTCTTTGTCTTTCATTAGTCTTTTCTTTTACATATTCCAAGTCAAGAATATAATTCATTACTTCTCCAAACATTAACATATGTAAAATCTGACCATGAGGTTGACACTGGGTTTTATTGTGATATTTTAATGATGTACTACTAGGAATTACGAAGATATAATCAGGGATTTCTTTAATCATATCTGTACAATAATCTTTCATTTCTTCTATTTCAAATTTATTTAAAAGTGTTTCAAATACTAATACTTTATCCATTTATTCTCCTCTTTCCTTATTTTATTGTTCTTTTTTTGATTCCTACAATTGGCTGAGTAATTCCAGCTAATTCCAATTGCCTTATCGATCTTCTAAATACATAATCTATATTCTCCGTGATCTTAATTGTTCCATCTTCTTTAAGATGTTTGTTTGGAATCCATACATTTTGATTTGTATGGTTTATTACAAATCGCTTTGCATTCCTATTACCATATTTTCTTCTTACAAGATTTAATGGTATTCCTTTATAATACTGAGTCTCATAATTCATAGCTTTATCCTTTCAGATAATTTTTAAAGTAATATTCAAAATACATTCGAATAAAAAGTCCTGAGTATTTATTCTCCTTCATGAAAAATACCGGAACGTTATATTTAAACCAAAAGCTATGCAATGATCCTACGAAAGACTTCTTATTATATTGTGTATTGTAATTGCCAGCTGCGATATCTCCATAGTCAGCATTTTCAATAAGAAGAACTTTAGTTTCCGGCGCAAGACTTAATTCCTTTTCAAACCTATCCCTACCATTGGTCAAATTTCCGCTTATTTCTTCAAGACTTGCTTTTCGCTCGATACATGTCTTCCTATTAAAATACAAATCTCTTGGAATTGATAATGCTTCGTTCTTGGGAATCATAAAACTATAATCCCCAAAATCTAAAGCTTTCTTCTTATAAACAACTTTCTTTCTATCAAAGTAGTTCGTGATATGCTCACACTTCTTCTCCCTCGTGTCAATCAAAATGACCATAGAAGATATTAATTCTGCTAATTCCTTATCTGTATATTTAAAATGATCTATCACTCTTCTTCCTCCAAATCATCTTTTACAATAAATTTCTTGAGCCAATATTCATATTTATCCGGAACCTCTTTGTATATTTTCTTTCCTGTATTCGGATTGATTTCACCAGTTGGTTCTTTTTTATTCTTTTTATCTAAGGAAATAATATATAGAATTTGTCCTTGTTCGAATCTTTGCTTTGAAAATTGACTTGTCCACATTTTTACCTGGCGTGTTTTACCGCTATAGATTTCGTATAAAGAAATATTAACTACTGTTTTCTTTTCTTCTATATTGGACACATAATAAAAACGTTTATTTATTGTCGAATCGAAGATATTTATAATTCCGAGAATTTGTTGCTGATTATCTAACATTTCTTTCAAAGATAATTTCCTATATGGAATCATAGAAATTAATTTGAGAATTATTTTTTCAGAATCCAATTTATTAAATTGCTTTGCTGTTTCATTCCCATATTCATTCAAGATATTAAATGGAATGTTATTTTTTTCAGCTTTATCTTTAGATATCTGTTTTGTTCCATTCAATAAATCATAATATCTGGTCGTTTCAAGTAATGTATTTACATCTCCATATTTTTTAAAGTAATTAAGACGAATTAACTTGTTTATAATTGTCTTATTAATTGAATTTGAAGTAAGTGCTTTTAAAACTTCTGTAAATGATTTATATTCATTTTTCCCTAATTCATAAAGAGTATTGACAACTCCTTCTCCAAATCCTTTTACACTAGATAAATTAGGATATATTAATTTATTCTCTTCATTAATTGTAACTTTCCTGTTATCTGCTCCAAATTCATAATCACCTAATTTATATCCCCAAAACCTGATTGCTTCTTTGACCAAAGAATCTATTTTATCTTTTTTATTCTTTTCTTGATAATGATTAATTGCTACTTCATAGAATGTCTTAGTATGATGCGCTTTAAACCATGCTTGGTAAGCGGAATCTCCACCCATCGAGTAAGCATGTGGTGAATTAAAAGCGTATCTTGCAGAATCTTCAATTACATTCCATACATTTCTAAAATTATCAGTATTTCCAAATTCATCATTCCATGATTGATTTAATTCAGCCAATAGATGTTCTTTCTTCTCACCTTTTAGTTTCTTTTTTGAGATTGACTTTATAACACCATATGTTTCACCCATTTGTAATTGCAAGAAAGATAAAACTTTCATAATAGATTCTTGGTATATCATGAAGTGGGCTGTATCCGATAGTAAATCATCAATCTTTTTTTCTCCGGTGGTATATGGTTCACGATTCAAAAATGTACTAAGTAATGAAGCAAATCCTGGTCGAATAGCTGCAATAAAACTACTTAATTCTGCCAAATTCTGTGGCTTATATTTTTTAACTCGATTAGTAGTTGCTTCTTTCTCGCATTGATTAACACAACATGTAATGCCATTTGCGTAAATATCCCATGTTTTTTTGTCCCCAGCAATCATGTGTCTTAGTTCATCAAAAGTAGGGACTTCCATTCCAATACTATGAAAGAATTTATATGTAAGATAAACGCTATCTACAATAAGAAAATCTTCTTTCACATATCCAAATTCATCAAGGAAACCACCTTCAATAGCAGCACATACTGTTCTTTTGCCTGTCGATTCAGAAACTGCACTTATTAACCCTACTTCTCTACGAATATCTCCATCAAAAATAAAATGACCACATGCATGAACTTTTAAATTAATTGTGATTCCTTGATATTCATTACTCTGTTTAAATAATTCTGTATATTTTTCTGGAATATAGTCTTCTACATGAATATCATCTTTTTCATCTTCGTCTGCATATTTTAAAGCTTTATTATACTCATCAAGATATTTAGAAATTTGGTTTGCATCTTCTGGCTTTACATCATTTGCTCCTGCATATAATTGCCAAGCTGCTTTTTCTTTAAGTTTTTCTACTGCCATTAATGGATAACAACCATGCTCTCCAAGTAATTTTCTTGCTGCTTTAACAAATGGTTCTTGTGTGGCTACATTTAGATCAATATCTGGCATTTGTCCAGCTAACACACGTTCTTTTGTCAGAAAACGTTCTGGGTAGATTGGAATATCAGCATTAAATCTATCTACTGTTGTAAGTCCTAATAATTTATTTGTGATATATGAGGCAGCACTTCCTCTTGAAGTAGTTGTTAAAATGCCTCCTTCATTTTCTACTGCATCATCTACAATTGCTTTACTGGTCAAGAAATAATCAACAACACCTGCTTCCATTACTTGTTTAGCTTCATATCGAATACCGTCAGCCTTCTCTTTTGATTTTTCCTTTTCTTTTGAATAAGCCTTGTTAAGAATATTTTTATAAATATTGCATTTTTCTTTATACGTTTTATCCTTATGAACACTTGGAATTTTAAATTTCCTATCAAGAGTAATTTCATCACATTGCGTTACGAAAACATTTGTATTCATAATTGCTCTATATATTTCCTCTTTATTTAAAATCCCTTGTTCTTCAAATCTCTTAATAACTGTTTTAGTATCTGGATAATCTAGATACCATCCTGCTTCATCTGGATAATTAATATTTTTGTATTTTAAAATCTGATCTCTCTTAATTGAGTTTTCTTCTTTAATATAATGGCTATCAAGACCACATATAATTTGAATATTATTTTCTTTTGCAATTCTTAAAATTTTTTTATTGAGTTCCTTTTGTTTATCTGTATTATGATACTGCACTTCTAAGAAAAAATTATCCCCAAAATATTCATGTATTTTCAACCATATATCTTCTGCATCTTCATAATTCCAACCAGCCACACATGCTGATGTTACAATTATGTTATCTTTCGGAATGTTGAATAATAATTCTAAATCAATACGTGGTTTATAATAATATCCATCTATATTTGCCATAGATAAAGCAAAATTAATATCACCACGACCTTCAGCATTTTTTGCTGCTATAATCATATGGCAATTTGTTCGATCTTTTTCTTTTCTATCTTTTACCCAATATACTTCAGAAGAATGTACATATTTAAGATGTTCACTTTCTGCTACCTTATATACTTGGAATTGATTTCCTTGAGATCCATGTTCACCAGAATATAAACACTTTGCTCCAAATTCATGTATTCTATCAGCATATGTGTTAATTAATTCCGCACAATCTGGAGTAGAAGTATTGCTGAAATCTTTATGACAATGATAATTTTCAAGATATAACTTCTTTTCATAATCTTCTGCTGAATAAGGGAAATTAAAAGTCAATGTTGGAATTATTTCTTTGATTAATTCGATATCTGAAATATTAATCAACCTCCTCAATCTCATCACATACTGCTTTTAAAACAAATTTTCTTCCAAGAAAACCAGAATCTAATGTGCAACAAATCTCAAGCCCATCATTCATCATTGCATGATCATCCATTTCATCAAATGATCCATTGAAATTCCATTTAATAATCTGGAGATAATCATTAGGTTTAACTACTAAATGCTTATAGTTGCTCATCTGCCCAATTTCATATTCTCTGATATCATTGATGTAAAACCTTACAGGTTTAAAGTTTTCGCCAGACACGAAATCAATCTTTTTAATATAATCAACCAATTTACGTGTTACATCAGAAATATCTATTTGAACATCTATATTAATTGTTGTATCTGATTTTAATTCAGGAAGATTTGTCTCGATATAAGACAAGAATTTATTGAAATTGTCCTTTTTAATTTGAATACCGGCTGCCAATTCGTGTCCGTCAGCTTCTGCTAATTTACTATCGTTGCATATTTCTCTAAAATCATCGACTCCAATAGCTCTCATAGAACCAGAATATTTTTTACCAACATCTTTCAAAACTAATACCGGTCTTTGATATTTTTCTAATAACTTATTACCAATTAATCCTGCAACGCCATACGGAGTATCAATAATAGCAGTAAGCATCTTTTTATTTTTTTGACTCTCACACTGGCTTATTACATCCGGCATAAGTCTATTAACTTCTTCATTCTGATCTTCTTTACATTTTTTCAGTTCCTTAATATATTTCAAGACCGTTTTATTCTCATCAGCAAGAAAAGCTTTTACAACAATCTCATTTTTACCCATTCTATTTGCAGCATTTATAATTGGAGCAATACTAAATGAAATTGCTGTACTATTAAACTGAAATCCTCCAATAATTTTTTTAATGGCAGGATTATATATCTTCTGAAGTCCTTGATATACTATGTATCTATTCTCCATGATTGTCATATCCATCATATCTGCAACAATTCCACAAGCTGCTAAATCAATTAATTCATCAGCATAATCAGTTTCAAAACACTCATCTAAATATTTACAAAACTTCCATACTACCCCTGCGCCAGATAATTGTGGATTATCATAAAATCTCTGAGAAGATACAAATATTGTATATTCGTCATATGGGATATTGGGTTTAATAGCATGATGATCAAGAATAATAATATCTACACCCATTTCAAATAATTTTTTATATTGTTTTTCATTCTTATCCAAACTATCTACGATAATTAATAGGTCAAAACTTTTAAACTTGTCCAAATTCTGACCCTTTAATCCATGCATTTTGCCTTCATCAATAAATGGAACCACTGGATAACTTATAAAATGCTGTAAATATCTCGTCATTATTGCACCGGATGTCGTACCATCTGTATCAGTATCCCACAATATCGCAACGCTTTCTTCATTTTTAATAGCTTCTATAACTCTATCTGCTGCTTTATCAATATTGACCAAATCTTTAAGTGGCAATAATGCATCTTCTGTTGGTTCTAAAAATTTATCTATATTATTAATTCCACGTTCTTCGAGAATTGTATTAAAAATCTCTTCTTCATACATTCCTCTGCAATCGTTCTTGATATTATAATTCGTCATCATCATCCCCTATCATCTTTATCTCATTTGTTAATATGTAATCCAATTTTTCTTTCCCCATGTCGGATGGAGAAACTTTATCCGAATAATCTTTTCCAAAAAAATCCCAATATCCAATCTCTAATTCAATAAATCTCGAATACCCTTGCAGCAATTCTATATTTCTCATGATGTATTCCATTTTGTAGCCTACATCATGCATAAAAATTATCTTTTGTGGATTAAGCTCAAGAAGTATTTGTATCTGCTTTTTACTTATACTTCCGCTCCCAAGTGCAACACAATTTCTTATTCCGTATGTATAACATTGCATAACTGATTTTTCACTCTCAAAAATTAGAATCACTCCATCTGCCAAAAAGTTATAATTTTGTGAGAATCCATATAATGTGTTGCTCATCTGGCAAGAATATTTATAAAAATATTTCATTTCTCCGTCTTCGGTATCATAATTAAATCTTTCTTTTATTCCCATTAATTGACCAAATTGATTGCGTATTGGTATGGTAATACCTTGAGATTCAACGTCATATCCTATCTCGAAAAACTTTTGAGCATTAAGGGATATATTGTCTTGAAGAAATCTCAGATTACCAAAATGAGAAAATTCATTTAATACAGACTCGTCATATATTTTAGATTCTGAATTTGTACGTCTTTTCCTAACCCTTTCATAAAATCCTCCAAAGATACCTCTTCTTTCAAAAAAATCATAATAATCAGTGATTCCAATAACCTTTTTTACTTCATTTAAAACATCAGAAAATTCCACATGTCGCTGTGACATAATATAAGAAAATAAATCTTTTTGAATATTTCTGGCATAATCATGAACGTATAAAAATTTATTCTCTTTTAATTTAATTACGATTGATTTTTTTGATGAGACTTCATCTCTACCGAATTGCATATATTTTTCTCGAATGATAATATTACAATATCCGAAATGTTCTAAGACATCTTTGAGTTTATCCGGGTGATTTAATAATTCTTTCTTAATATCTTCAAGCATATCACCTTAATACTCCATTTTTATTTTATTTCTCCGTGTTTTGGTCGGCATTGTGCTGCCTCTCTGAAAATACAGTGATCTCCATCATATTTGAGTAAATAGGCAATTCCGTTATCACTAGAATTTGCACCGCTTCGACACTTCTCTGTAAATACCATTCTCCATACCGCTGTCGGATCTGGTTTATATTCTTCTTCAATCCATTTATCGTTTACTTTCTTTAATCTGAATGGACGACAATAGAATTTATTTTTTTCATCTAATTCCTCTGTGTAAACAGTACGCATCAAAAATAGATTTTCAAGTACCTCTTTAATTTGTTTGCCATTAGAAAGCACTCCTGCATCCAGAAATAACTTACCTTTCATATATTCTGCTAACTGTACAGAAGCCAAAACAATAAGATTGTATTTTTTTGCAAGTTTATCTAGCTCACGGCTATCCCTTACAAGTGAAAGATCCTGTCTTACAGATGAAAAATCACTTTCTTGAATTTTAAATGTATCGTAAAGCACTGTATCGTACCCATATCTTAATACGTTTTCACGAATCTTCTTTTTTACAACACTCATATTCGCTTCGTTGATAGAGATGAACTTGACTCTTCCCTTATAATTTTCTCTCCAAAATTTTTGTACATTTGCTAACTGTTCTCTACTTTCAGTGGAAATATCGCCAGAAATCATTTTCTTTTTTGTCAACTTAAAGTATCGATTACGTTTTCCTAGCAACCAGATTATAAACTTGATTTTAAATTTCTTAACATTTTCTTCGTTGGAAATAATTAAGACTTTTCTATCATAATTCAGAAGTGCCATTAGAACAGTGATCCACCATGTTGATTTACCCGCACTAGAGAATCCACCCATCATAGATAAAGTACCTTCAAGAAATCCCATTATCTGACGAGATAGAAATGGGAAACAATTTATCTCTTCACCATTTTTATCATATCCAGCAGTATCAAATGGTACGCCATTTTCTTCTCCTTCAGCACATGATTCTATAAATTCATCGTCAAAGTCAATTTCTTCTTCTTCAAGAATCTTACTTGAATAACCTGTTCCATAAGAACTTATTCTCGATTCGTACCAATCAGTTACTTCTTCTGATGTCATCTTGCGAAATAATTTTAACGGAACAATCTTCTTACCTTTACTTTCTATTTCTTTAAGAAGATTAAATCCATCATCATGCATCTTTAAGATAATATTCTCTCTATATAAAATATCTATATATGTATCAAAATTCTGCACATTGATAATATCTATCTGGTGCTGAATAGCTTCCCATCCACCCTTATCTTCATATATTTCAATGGTTTCTTCTGGAAGATTAGATAAAATAGTCACTTCATCTAATGAGTAGAATCCTTTTTTACGAAGTTGATTAAGCATTGCAAAATAGAATCTTCCATCTGCTGTAATGAAGTTGTCTCGCTCGAAACATGTATCGTCCAACAACAACATATCTTTAAAAAAGCAACTTACTACATTTCCCTCTGTCTCTATCCGATTTTTTAATAATTGTGCCGGATATTTTTCTTTTACACCAGAAATATATTCTGCTATGTTAATCACCTTCCTTATTCAATTTCATCAAGTCCTCTACGTTTCTTCTTCCGTTTATAATGATTTTCTATAATCTCTACTTCTACTTGTTTTACAGGAGTGTATTCCTCTTCTTTTTCTTTCTTATAATCTCTAAGATTATTGTTTAAGATGGCAGAAAAGTATCGAATCTTACCATATTCTTTTTCAAAATCTCGATGCATTACTTCGTATAAATAATCAAAATTTTCTTGCAAATAAGATAAAATCAAACTATAGTTATAATTTTTAACGAGAGCATTTATTTCTTTGAAAATCGCTGTATTTGTAACAACATATCCAAATATTTTATTAATGCATTCATATGTATCATCTTTCATTTGTCGTGCAGAAATAATCTCATTGTATTCTTGTTCATTGCAGTAGTAGGTATTGACTTTACCTACTACTACTTTGAATGCTGTTTTTTGATCTATTCTCGCACCACATTTACGACATTTTACTGTCCTTCCCA
>OBKS01002382.1_pt1 | contig 10876 bp, 10 predicted proteins | sample 1517381 | NCBI WGS metagenome assembly OBKS01 (sample SAMN04571686, study PRJEB22368) | human gut metagenome | biome: human gut; material: stool | host: Homo sapiens | place: Luxembourg | collected 2012-08-03
CCCGCCCCCGGAGAGGGTAAGAGGCGTTACGCCGCCAGCAGGTCTGCCGACGTGAAATACTTCCGCAGCGGCTTATACAGCAGGGCAAACACCACCAGGCACAGAACGATGCTGGGCAGCATGTAGCTTCCGTTATAGATCAGGGAGTAGATCCAGGGGCTGGTCATGGGCTTGCCGAGGAACGTGTCGGGCATCCACTTGCCCCACACAAAGACGCCGATGAGGAAATGCGCCAAAAAGCGCAGCACGCCGCCGATGACCGTGCCATAGTAAACGCTCCACTTGCGGCGGGACAGCAGGCCCGCGCCAAAGCCCAGTGCCACAAAGGCGATGAAGTAGTCGCAGATGATGGTGGTCCAGTCAACGGAGAACTTGTTGCCGATGAGGTAGGTGATGGTGCCGTACACCAGGCCCGCCAGAGAGCCCCAGCCGCAGCCGTACCGGGCGGCGAACAGGATGATGGGCAGCATCTCCAGGGTGATGGAGCCGCCGTTGGGGAACTCATAGAGCTTGATCAGGCTCAGGATCTCCGCCATGGCGATGAAGATGGCGGCCTCGCAGATCATGCGGGTCTTGTTGATTTTCATGTGTTTCTCCTCTTTGAAAAAAATAACCGCATCGCGGGCCCTGGAGGCGTCGCAATGCGGAAACAAAAGCCATATAGTCGCATTCCTACGCCAGCATTACCCGGATCAGGTTCGAGGGACCGGACGGCGATACGTCTCATCTCAGCCGGCTTGCACCAGCACCCCTTGGATTGTGAGGATATTCTATCACGGCTGTCGTTTTTTGTCAAGCCCTCAGCATACCGGCGCGGTATATGCGTCTATTCTACGCCGGTATGCCCTTCGGGGATAGGCGGGTTTTCTATCCGGATGTGTCCGTTTTATAGGTCCGGGTTTCCGGCTGTCTCCCGCAGGTGCACACCGGCTGGCAAAATCCCCGAAAATCCAACGTCCGCCCCTTGTCAAGTCATTCGGCGTTTGCTATAATAAAATATTATTTGCAGTACCGGGAAAGGGGTGTCCTGTCATGAAATATCAGCAGTGGAGCATACCGGAGCTGCCCGCCGGGGCAGTGGACCGGCTCACCGGGGCCGGGTACCCCTATCTGGTGTCCTCGGTGCTGGCCTCCCGGGGGATCACCACCCCGGAGGAGGCCGCCGCTTTCCTGGAGCGGGACCGGGACCTGCCCTATTCCCCCTTTTTGATGAAGGACATGGACAAGGCCGCCCAGCGGGTGAGCCGCGCCCTGGCCGACGGGGAAAAGATCGCCGTTTTCGGCGACTATGACGTGGACGGCATCACCGCCACGGTGATTCTGGTGGACTATCTCCTGTCCCGTGGCGGCGATGTGGTGCACTATATCCCCCGCCGCATCGAGGATGGCTACGGCCTGGGAAAGGACGCCATCCTGTCCCTGCACGGGCAGGGGGTCCGCCTGCTGGTAACGGTGGACTGCGGCATCACCGGCGTGGAGGAGGTGGCCTACGCCAACTCCCTGGGCATGGACGTGGTGGTGACGGACCACCATGAGTGCAAGGAGGAGCTGCCCCCGGCCTGCGCCGTGGTGGACCCCCACCGGCCCGACTGCGGCTATCCCTTCAAGCACCTGGCCGGCTGCGGCGTGGCGCTGAAGCTGGTGCTGGCCCTGGGGGGCGAGAGCCGGGAGGAGGCCCTGCTGTCCCGCTACTGCACCCTGGCCGCCATCGGCACCGTGGCCGACGTGATGCAGATGTCCGGCGAAAACCGCACCATCGTGTCCCGGGGCCTGGCGTCCATCAGCCGGTCGGACTTCATCGGCCTCCACGCCCTGCTGCATGAGGCGGGCCTGTCCGACAAAACCGTCACCTCCGTGCAGATCGGCTTCGTCCTGGCCCCCCGCATCAACGCCGCCGGGCGCATGGGCGCGGCGGACATGGCGGCGGACCTGCTGCTGTGCACCGATCCCCACCGGGCGGAGCACCTGGCCCGGGAGCTGTGCGCCCTGAACCGGGAGCGCCAGGCCGTGGAGCAGGAGATCTACTCCCAGGCCGTGGAACAGATCGAGGAGACCCCGCCCCAGGAGCGCAGCGCCCTGGTGCTGGCCTCCGACACCTGGCACCAGGGGGTGGTGGGCATCGTGGCCTCCCGCCTTTCGGAAAAATACGCCTGTCCCAGCTTTATGATCCACCTGTCCGGCGGCACCGGCAAGGGGTCCTGCCGCAGCTGGGGCGGGTTCAACCTGTTCGCCGCGCTGGAGGCCTGCTCCGACCTGCTGCTGGGCTTCGGCGGCCATGAGCTGGCGGCGGGCTTTACCATTGAAGAAAAGAACATCCCCGCCTTCCGGCAGCGGATGAACCAATACGCCAGCCGGTTCCGGGGCGGCAAGGCCCCGGTGTCCTGCCTGCAGGTGGACGTGCCCATCGGCCAGGCGGGCCGGGTGAACCTGGCGGAGGTGGAGGCCCTGGACGCCTTAGAGCCCTACGGGGCGGGCAACGCCCGGCCGGTGTTCTGCCTGCGGGGCGCCACGTTGGACCGGCTTCAGAATGTGGGCCAGAACCGGCACCTGAAGCTGCGCCTGACCAAGGGCAGCGCCCAGTTTGACGGCATCTTCTTCTCCGCCGTGGCCCAGACCTGCGGCGTGGCCCCCGGCGACCGGGTGGACGCCGCCTTCTATCTTCAGATCAACGAGTTCCGCAGCAGCCGCACCGTCCAGATGCAGATGGTGGATATCCGTCCCTCCCTTACCGGCAGCACCCGGGAGGAGGAGTCCCTGGAGCTGGTGGACCGCTGCCTGCGGGGGGACGAGCTGCGTCCCCGGGACGCCGTGCGCCTGCTGCCCTCCCGGGACCAGTGCGTGAGCCTGTGGCGGGCCCTGCAGCACGCGGTGCCCCCCGACGGACTGGAAACGGACTATCTGCCGCTGCTGCGGCGGCTGTCCGGGGCGCTGCAGGGGGCGGAGCCCTTTTTGCGGACGGTGCTGTGCCTGGAGGTGTTCCGGGAACGGGGCCTGCTGCAGTGCCGCCGCCTGGGCGACAGCATAAACCTGCATCTCACCAGCCAGGGCAAGAAGGTAGCCCTGGACCGTTCGGAATATCTGCTGCGCCTGCATCAGGCGCTGGACGCATCGAAAGGAGGGGCACGCTGATGACAGTGGATGAACGATACCAACGCCTGGAGGACACGGTGCGGGCCTATAACCCCACCGCCAGCTTCGACAAGATCCGGGCCGCCTATGAATTTGCCGCCGCCGCCCACCAGGGCCAGCTGCGCAAGGACGGCTCACCCTTTGTGACCCACCCCCTGGCCGTGGCCCAGATCGTGGCCGAGGAGCTGCACCTGGACTCCGAGTCCATCGAGGCCGCCCTGCTCCACGACACCATTGAGGATACCTCCGCCACCCACGAGGACATCGCCAAGCAGTTCTCCCCCACGGTGGCGGACCTGGTGGAGGGGGTCAGCAAGCTGACCCGGGTCCACTATACCTCCAAGGCCCAGGAGCAGATGGAGAATCTGCGCAAAATGCTGCTGGCCATGTCCAAGGACATCCGGGTGATCCTCATCAAGGTCTCCGACCGGCTCCACAATATGCGCACCATGGAGTACCAGACCCCGGAGAAGCAGAAGCAGAAGTCTTTCGAGACCCTGGAGATCTACGCCCCCATCGCCCACCGCCTGGGCATGCAGAAGATGAAGTGGGAGCTGGAGGACCTGTCCCTGAAATACCTGGACCCCATCAGCTATCGGGAGATCGTGGACGCCCTGGACGAGAAGGCCACGGAGTACGACGGCTTCATGTCCTCCATCCACGACCAGATCACCCAGCGCCTGGAGGAGGCCCATATCGACGGCTATGTCTATGGCCGCATGAAGCACCCCTACTCCATCTATCGCAAGATGTACACCCAGAACAAGTCCCTGGACGACGTGTATGACCTGTTCGCCTTCCGGGTCATCGTGGACACGGTGTCCGACTGCTATTACGTTCTGGGCATCATCCACGACCTGTACAAGCCCGTGCTGGGCCGGTTCAAGGACTATATCGGCACTCCCAAGCCCAATATGTACCAAAGCCTTCACACCACCGTTATGGGCCAGAACGGCATCCCCTTTGAGGTGCAGATCCGCACCAAGGAGATGCACGAGGTGGCCGAATACGGCATCGCCGCCCACTGGAAGTATAAGCAGAACGGCCAGGGCGGCGGCGACGAGGGCCGGTATGAGTGGGTCCGCCGCCTGCTGGAGAATCAGGAGGGGGCCGACGCCGAGGAGTTCATCCACTCCCTGAAGGTGGACATGTTCGCCGACGAGGTGTTCGTGTTCACCCCCGGGGGGACGTCATCAACCTGCCCGCCGGGGCCACCCCCATCGACTTTGCCTATAACATCCATTCCGCCGTGGGCAACCACATGGTGGCCGCCAAGGTCAACGGCCGCATTGTGCCCTTCGACTGCCGCCTGAAAAACGGCGACATCGTGGAGGTGGTCACCTCCCAGTCTGCCCACGGGCCCAGCCGGGACTGGGTGAAGATCGCCCGGTCCAGCAACGCCCGGTCCAAGATCCGCCAGTGGCTCAAGCGGGAGCGCCGGGACGAAAACGTGGTCACGGGCCGGGCCTCCTTTGAGTCGGAGCTCAAGCGCTGCGGCGTGTCTTTGAAGGAGCTTACCAACGACGAAAACCTCCCCGGCATCCTGAAAAAGCTCACCTATAAGAGCCTGGACGACCTGTACGCCGCCATCGGCTACGGGGGCATCAGCAGCCTGAAGGTCATCGGCCGCATCCGGGAGGATATCCAGCGCATTCTCCACCAGCACCAGGAGGAGCGCCAGGCGGAGGTGCCGCTGGAAGGCCGCCCCGATGCCACCCGCCCCGCCGTGCCCAAGCGCACCCACAGCGAAAAGGGCATCATTGTGGAGGGCCTCAGCAACTGCCTGGTGAAGTTCTCCAAGTGCTGCACCCCCGTCCCCGGGGACGACATCGTGGGCTTCATCACCAAGGGCTACGGGGTGTCCGTCCACCGGAGGGACTGTCCCAACGCCGACCCGGCCCGCCGCCGTCCCGATGAGGAGGGCCGCTGGATCAAGGTGTCCTGGGCCGAGGACGTGGAGGGCACCTTCCGCACCACCCTCCAGGTGGTGGCCAAGGACCGCATCAACCTCATCGTGGATATCTCCACGGTGCTCTCCTCCACCAAGACCCATGTGGCCTCCATGAACGCCCGCTCCACCCCCGACGGCTTCGCCCTGATCACCCTGGATACCGATGTGTCCAGCAGCCAGCAGCTGAAAACCGTCATGCGCCGCATCGAGCAGATTTCCGGCGTTATGCGGGTCACCCGCCCGGCGGGCTGAGAAAAAACACAATATATTAACCGAAAAGGAGACTATATTACCATGAGAGCAGTGCTGACTCGCGTGAAAAGCGCCTCCGTATCCGTGGACGGCAAAACCATCGGCAGCATCGGCCCCGGCTTCCTGATCCTGCTGGGGGTCACCCATGACGACACCGAGGCCCAGGCCGTGAAGCTGGCGGACAAGCTGACGGGACTGCGGATCTTCGAGGATGAGGACGGCAAGATGAACCGTGGTCTGGAAACCGTCAACGGTGAAATTCTGGTGATATCCCAGTTCACCCTGTACGGCAACTGCCGCAAGGGCCGCCGCCCGGACTTTCTGGCCGCCGCCCGGCCGGAGGTGGCCATCCCCCTGTATGAAAAGTTTGTGTCCCTGTGCCGGGAAAAGGGCATCCATACCGAAACCGGCGAGTTTGGCGCCGAGATGCTGGTGGAATCCGTCAACGACGGACCTCTGACCCTGGTGGTGGACACGGACCAGCTGAATGCGTAACGTATTCCACATTCTTCCGGGCGGACGCCGCTGTCCGCCCGCTTTTATCCTGAACAGGAGGTTGAACCCATGAAAATTGATTCCATTATGGTAGGCCCCATTATGACCAACTGCTACCTGCTGAGCGACGAGACGGCAGGGGTCTGCGCCCTGATCGACCCCGGCGACGAGGCCCCCCGGGTGCTGGACATGGTGGCCAGGTCCGGCTGCCAACTGCAGTATATCCTGCTGACCCACGGCCACTTTGACCACACCACCGCCGTGCGCCCCATCTTAGAGCAGTACCCGGATCTGCCGGTGTACATCAACGAAAAGGACGTGGTGGACGGCCGGGTGGGGGACATGGAGCTGGTGTTCTCCCGGCTGCCGGAGCATAACCAGCGCTATTATCACGACGGCGACACCCTGATTCTGGGGAGCCTGACTGTCACCGTGCTGGAGACTCCGGGCCACTCCAAGGGCTCCGTGTGCCTGGTGGTGGGGGATGTGATCTTCTCCGGTGACACCCTGTTCCGCTGCTCCTGCGGTCGGACGGACTTCGCCGGCGGCGACTATCGGGAGATGCTGCAATCCCTGGCCCGCCTGGGGAATCTGCCCGGGTCCTACCGGGTCTACCCCGGCCATGATCAGCCCACCACCCTGGACTATGAGCGCCGGGTGAATCCCTATGTCCGCCAGGGCATGAAGTAAGGGGCGGGGCTATGAAACTGGTTTTTCGCGGTCATGATGACCGCTACGCGGTGGAGCAGAGTCTGCTGGCCTTTTTCCCGGAGGAGCGGCCCGTGTATCAGGAGCCGGAGCCGGGGGAGGACAACTGGGCCCGGGTGGACCTGCACCAGGGGCCGGTATACGCCACCGCCACCACCGAGATCGCCCACGGCGGCAGGCTGGGCCGGGGGACATCCCGGGCCCTGCTACGGGACGTGACGGACGAGTACGAGCGGGAGCGCCTGCGGCAGAAGGCCGTGAAGCTCAGCTTTTTCAAGGCCGCCCGAAGCATCACCGGCGTCACCCCGGCCTGGGGGGCGCTGACGGGCATCCGCCCCGGCAAGCTGGCGGCCCGTCTGCTGGAGCAGGGCAAGACTCCCGCCCAGGTCAGCCGCATTTTGGGGGACACCTACTATGTCTCCCCCTCCCGCCGCCGCCTGGCGGTGGAGACCGCCCAGGCGGGCCTGCGGGCTAAGGCGGACCTGCGCCCGGAGGACATCTCCCTGTATATCGGCATCCCCTTCTGCCCCACCCGCTGCGCCTATTGCAGCTTCGTGTCCCAGTCGGTGGAAAAGTCCCTGGGGCTGATGGAGCCGTATTTAGAGGTGCTGTGCCGGGAGATCACCGACGCCGCCCAAATGGTCCGGGAGACGGGCCTGCGCATCAAGTCCTTCTATATGGGCGGCGGCACCCCCACCACCCTGTCCGCCCAGCAGATGGACCGGCTGCTGACCCACCTGAACCGCAGCTTCGACCTGTCCGGCTGCGCGGAATACTGCATCGAGGCCGGACGGCCCGACACCATCACCCGGGAAAAGCTCCAGGTGCTGCTGGACCACGGGGCCGACCGCATCAGCGTCAATCCCCAGTCCCTGGAGGACGAAGTGCTCCGGGCCATCGGCCGCCGCCACACCGCCCGGGACATTGAGGACACCATGGCCCTGGCCGCGTCCATGGGCTTTCCCCATGTGAACATGGACCTGATCGCCGGGCTGCCTGCCGACACGCCGGAGGGCTTCCGCCGGACCCTGGACAAGTGCCTGACCTTCGGGGCCGACAACATCACCGTCCATACCCTGAGCCTGAAAAAGGGCAGCCGCATCCTGCTGGAGGGTCTGCCCATCCCCACGGCGGAGGACGTGGCCCGGATGCTGGACTATGCCGACCCCACCCTCCGCGCCGCCGGATTCTCTCCGTACTATCTCTATCGCCAGAAGTATATGTCCGGCAGCTTTGAAAACGTGGGCTGGTGCATATCCGGAGCCCAGGGGCTGTATAATATTTACATCATGGAGGAGCTGCACAGCATCCTCTCCCTGGGGGCAGGCGGCTCCACCAAGATGGTGGACCCGGTCCGAGGCCGCATCCAGCGGGTGTTCCACGCCAAATACCCCACGGAGTATATCCAGCGGCCCGAAAAGATCGCCGAGAACCTGTCGGCCTTCCGGGCATTCCATGAAAATATGAAGAAGTGAAATGAGGAGGGCCCATGACCAGGGGGAAGCAGTCATTTTTAGGGGGCGCCGCCCTGCTGACGGTCACCATGCTTGTTACCAAGGCCATCGGCGCCCTGTACAAGATCCCTCTGGGGAACCTGCTGGACGAGCAGGGCATGAACTATTTCTACGCCGCCTATAACATCTATAACCTGCTGCTGATGGTGTCCACCGCCGGGCTTCCCCTGGCCCTTTCCCGGCTGGTGTCCCAGGCGGAGGCTCTGGGCTGGGTAAACCGGCGGCGGCGCATCGTCTCCGTGGCCTTCTGGCTGTTTCTGCTGCTGGGGCTTCTCAGCAGCGGCCTGATGTTCTTCCTGGCCGGTGACCTGGCCGGGTGGATGCACAACACCCGGGCGGAGGACGCCATCCGGGTGCTGTCTCCGGCGGTGCTGTGCGTGTGTCTGGTGTCGGTGATCCGGGGCTATACCCAGGGCATGGGCGATATGCGGCCCACCGCCGCCAGCGAGGTCATCGAATCCGCCAGCAAGCTGGTGGTGGGTCTGGGTCTTGCCTGGTGGCTGCTGCGGCAGGGGTACCCCTCCCACATAGCCGCCGCCGGTGCCATCGCCGGGGTCACGGCGGGGGTGATTCTGTCCCTGCTGGCCCTGACCGTGTGGACAGCGACCCATCTGTCCCGGGACAAGGGCCGGGACGACCCGGGACAGAGCCGGGATATTCTGCGCCAATTGCTGGCCATCGGGGTGCCCATCACCGTGGGCTCCGTGAGCCTGTCGGTGATCAACCTGCTGGACCAGTCCATCACCATGGGCATCCTGCAGACCTCCTGGGGCCTGACGGAGCCGGAGGCCGCCGGCCTCTACGGGATCTACAGCTATGCCGGGAATCTGTTTGCCCTTCCGGCGGCGTTTATCTATCCGCTGACCATCAGCCTGATCCCCGCCATCGGGGCGGCTCTGGCCCGGGGGGACCGGTCCGCCGCCGGGCGGCACACCGCCGCCGCCTTCCGGCTGACGGCCCTGCTGGCCCTGCCGGCGGGGGTGGGACTCAGCGTTCTGGCCCGGCCCATTCTGGAGCTGCTGTACCCCGCCAAGGGGGCGGCCACCCTGGAGGCCGCGGCGTATCACCTGGAAATTCTGGGCGTCGGCAGCATTTTTGTGTGCCTGATGGCCCTGTCCAACGGGATTTTGCAGGCCTATGGCCGGGAAAAAGTCCCCCTTTGGACTCTGCTGGCCGGAGGCGGGCTGAAGATCGCCCTAAACTATCTGATGATCTCCAACCCCGATTACGGCATCCGGGGCCTGTCGGTGAGCACCCTGTGCTGCTATGCTTTGATCACGGTGCTGAACCTGGGGGCCATCGCCCGGTATGTGCCGGAAAGGCCCGATTATTTCCGGGTGTTCTCCCGGCCGGGGCTGGCGGCCCTGGGGATGGGAGCGGCGGCATGGTGGCTCCGCCGGCTGCTGGCAGACCTGCTGCCCGGGTGTCTGGCCACCCTGCTGGCGGTGGCCCTGGCGGCGGTGATCTACGCCGGGGCGGCGCTGCTGCTGGGAGCCGTGGCCCGGGAGGAGGCCATGGCCCTGCCCGGCGGGGAGCGTCTTGTCCGCTGGCTGCGGCTGAAATAGACGAAAATTCCGTACATTTTTCACGAAAAACAGCCTCATCAGGCTATTTTGCCGATAAGAGGACTTGCAATAGGAGCGGAAATATGGTACATTTTAAGGAGAAAGCGCGATACAACTACGACGACCTGCTGGAGATCATCCGGGTGCTCCGCTCGCCGGAGGGCTGCCCCTGGGACCAGGTGCAGACCCACCAATCCATCCGCCGGGGACTGCTGGAGGAGGCCTATGAGGCCGCCGAGGGCATCGACCGGGACGACGCGGACCTGCTGCGGGAGGAGCTGGGGGACGTGCTGATGCAGGTGGTGTTCCACGCGGACATCGAGCGCCAGCGGGGCCGGTTCACCATGGAGGACGTGGTGGACGGCGTGGTGAAGAAGCTGATCTTCCGCCACCCCCACGTATTCGGCGGCGCGGAGCCGGAAAAGGACGCGGAGTCGGTGCTGGTCAGCTGGGACGCCATCAAGCGCCGGGAGAAGCACCAGCGCACCACCGCCCAGGCCATGGACAGCGTGGCCCGGTCCCTGCCTGCCCTGTGGCGGGCGGAAAAGCTCCAGAAAAAGGCCGCAGACGACGGCTTCGACTGGCCGGATATCCAGGGGGCCCTGTCCAAGCTGGACGAGGAGGTGGGCGAGCTGCACCAGGCGGTGCAGGACGGCGCCAACGTGGCCGAGGAGCTGGGGGACGTGCTGTTTGCCGCCGTGAAGGCCGCCCGCTTTGCCGGAGTGGACCCGGAGGACGCCCTGAACGCCGCCTGTGAAAAGTTCATCCGCCGCTATGGGGCGGTGGAGCAGGGGGCCCGGGACCGGGGCGTCAGCGTGTCGGACCTGACCCTGGAGGAAATGACCGGCCTGTGGAACGCCGCCAAGTAAGGCGGCCCCCATCTGACCCAGGTTTCTGATGCGATATTCATCGCTTTGGGATAGATTTTGACCAAGGAAAATTTTTAGGAGGACTATCATGAATAAGACCGAACTGATCGCCGCCGTGGCGGAAAAGACCGGCATGTCCAAGAAGGACACCGAGGCTGTCATCGCCGCCACCCTGGGCACCATCACCGCCGCCCTGCATGAGGAGGAGAAGGTGCAGCTCATGGGCTTCGGCTCCTTCGAGGTGAAGAAGCGCGCTGCCCGCACCGGCCGCAACCCCAGAAGCAAGGAGACCATCGAGATCCCCGCTTCCCAGACCCCCGTTTTCAAGGCCGGCAAGGCCCTGAAGGACGCCGTGGCCAAGTAAAAAAACAGACCATTCCGGCGGCGCGGGGT
>OBKS01002386.1_pt1 | contig 10871 bp, 9 predicted proteins | sample 1517381 | NCBI WGS metagenome assembly OBKS01 (sample SAMN04571686, study PRJEB22368) | human gut metagenome | biome: human gut; material: stool | host: Homo sapiens | place: Luxembourg | collected 2012-08-03
ATCACTATTAAATATTGCAGAACCTGCAACAATTACGTTTGCACCTGCTTTAACTACCTTGTCTATATTACTTGGTTTTATGCCACCATCAACTTGTATATCTACATTTAGATTTTTTTCATCTATTATTGATTTTAATTCTTTTATTTTTTCAATCATACCTTCTATAAATGATTGACCTCCAAATCCTGGATTAACAGTCATTATAAGTATCATATCCACATCTTCTAAAACATGTTTAATACTTTCAATAGGAGTTGCTGGATTTAGAGCTACTCCAGCTTTTACATTATGTGATTTGATATTTTGTATTGTTCTGTGTAAATGCTTACAAGCTTCTACATGAACTACTATTAAATCACTTCCTGCATCAACAAAATCTTTGATATAATTATCAGGATTTTCTATCATAAGATGAGTATCAAATACCATATTTACATCTTTTCTCAAAGATTTAACTATGCCAGGTCCTAATGTTATATTTGGCACAAAATGTCCATCCATAACATCTATATGCAAATATTCACATCCTGCCTTTTCTACTTTTTTTATATCTTCTAACAGTCTTGCAAAATCTGCTGATAATATTGATGGTGCTAATTTTATCATTTTCTTAATATCTCCTTTTCCCTTGTCTTATTTCATTAAGTAACTGTATATAACTATCATATCTTATTTTTGAAATTTCCCCTGCTTCAACAGCTTCTTTAACGCCACATCCTGGCTCATTTTCATGTATACATTTATTTCCAAATTTGCAAGTATCAACTTCATCAAATTCAATAAAGTATTCTTTTAATTCATTTTCTGCTATATCATCTAATGTTAAAGAAGAAAATCCTGGCGTATCAGCTACTATACCACCACATTCTAATTTTAAAAGTTCTGCATGTCTAGTAGTATGTTTTCCCCTTTTTATTTTGTCACTAACTTCTCCTGTTTGTAATTTAAAGTTTGGATCTATTTCATTTAGTAAACTTGATTTACCTACACCAGATGGTCCTGCAAAAACTACAACACTATTATTTAATTCTTCCTTTATTTTATCTATATTCATTTTAGATTTACTACTAACAGGTATAACTTTATACCCACTTAATTCATATATTTCTTTTATTTTTTCAGTAGTATTATCTTCATCTAAGTCTACTTTTGTAAGTATTATTACAATTTCTAGATTTTCTCTTTCAGCAAGAACTATAAATCTATCTAATAAAGATAAATGAGGTGTAGGGTTTTTTACAGCAAAAACTATTAGAGCTTTTTCAATATTTGAAATAGGTGGTCTAATAAGTTCAGTCTCTCTTTTATCAATTTCTTCTACTACCCCTATTTTCTTTTCTTCCTCTACAACACTAATTTTTACTCTATCACCTACTAAAGGAGTTTGTTTATTTTTTCTAAAAATTCCTCTTGCTCTACATTCATACAGCCCTTGTTCTGTATCTACGTAATAAAATCCCCCTATTCCTTTCATTATCCTTCCATTTAACATTAATTGCCTCCTTATTTTTTAACACTTTATTATATATTACCACAATAATTTTATTATTTTAAATTTAATTATCATATATTATTTTTATTTTTCCAAAAATAAAATATAAGTAAGCATAATGCCTACTTATATTTTATTTCTATGATATTATTTTATTCTTAACCCAATATTTCTTCGTCATCATCTTTAGGGTTATTAACTGGAGTTTCTCCTGAATTATCATCATCTTTTGAATCCTCAGGTTTTTGAGATGGTTTATCATCTTTGGTATCGTCTTTATTTCCTGTATTATCATTTTTATTGTCATTGTTACTGTTGTTGTCATTGTTACTGTTGTTGTCATTATTATTGTTGTTACTGTCATTATTATCAATATTTTCATTGCTGTCCTGTTTTTCATCATTGTTTGTATTATTTTGTTCATGATTTTCTACAGGTTTTTGACCTTTACTAACTACAACATTTACACTATCACCTTTTTTAATACTTCCAACACCAACTACAGGATTTTGATTGATTACAGTTCCTTCTTTGTAAACTTCACTATAATCATAACTTATAGTTCCAAGTTTTAGACCATCCTTTTCCAGTATTTTTTTAGCATCATTTAATGTATATCCCATTAAATTAGGAACCGATAATTCTTCTGGTCCTAAACTAATAACTATAGTAACCAAGTCTCCCTTTTTAAGTTCAGTTCCCTGTGATGGGCTCTGAGATATAACATGATTTCTTTCCACATCTACATCGTGTCGTTCATTTATAGTAAGTTTTAAATCTAGCTTATTTATAGTTTTATTTGCATCTTCCAAACTCATATTAATAAGATTTGGCATAGCTATTACATCACTATTTTTATTTAACAATCCAAATCCATTAGTTACTACTCCAACCACAGCAAGTATTACAACTGCTACAACTCCAACTATAGCACCTTTAAATCCATTGCTTTTTTTCTTATTAGGTTTTCTATTATATACATTATTATTTTTAGTTTTATTTTTAAAAAATAATAGTTTAGACTCTTCATTCTTATCATTTTTTTCTTTAAATGTTTTTTTGTCTTTCGTTGACGAAGTACTATTATTAACTATTTCTACTGGTGGAATTCTTCTTGTAGCAAAATCATCATATTGCTTTATAAAATCCAAATCTATATTTTGTTCAATATATTCTATATCTTCTATAACTTCTTCACTACTTTGATATCTATCTTCAGGTGATTTTTCTGTTAATTTTTTAATTAATGTTCTAATACTTTGAGGTATTTGAGTTTTTTCTTCGCTACTAAACTCTATATCTTCATTAATATGTTGAAGGGCAATAGAAATAGGACTATCACCTTTAAAAGGCACCTTACCAAGTAGCATTTCATATAGAACTATACCTAAAGAATATAAGTCTGCATTATTTTTTACAGGTTTACCTTTTGCTTGTTCTGGAGAAAAATAATGAACAGAACCAATTATACTACCTATATTAGTCATAGTAGAATTTGTTGCTGCTTTTGCTATACCAAAATCTGCAACCTTTACATTTCTACCTTCACTAGATATTAAAATATTATGAGGTTTTATATCTCTATGAATAACTCCTTTTTTGTGTGCAGCACTAAGAGCTTTTGCTATTTGTTTTGTTATATCTAAAGCTGTATATTCATCTAGTGTTCCTTCATTTTTTATTATTTCTTTTAAGTTTTGTCCATCCACATATTCCATAACTATGTAGTTTACTTTTCCATCACAACCTACATCATATACATTTACTATATTAGGATGAGAAATATTTGCAACAGCTTCTGCTTCTCTTTTAAATTTTGCTAAAAATTCTTCATCATCTACAAATTCTGGCCTAAGAACTTTTACTGCTACTATTCTATTTAGAAGTCTATCCTTTGCTTCATAAACAAAGGCCATTCCTCCATCTCCAATTTTTCTTATGATTTCATATCTATTTCCAAGAATCGTTTCTCCCACAATATCACCATCCTAATCAATCTTTGTTAGGATAACAGATATATTATCCTTACCTGAATTATTATTAGCTTCATTGATTAAATCATCACAAATATCCTTTATGCTTTTATCTTGCATAATTATTCTTTTAATATCTTTGTCTTCTACACATCCCGTAAGGCCATCTGTAGCCAAAACTAGCATATCATTTTTTTCTAGTTTTTGTCTAAATATATCTACTATAATTATTTCTTCTGCTCCCATTGCTCGTGTTATTTGATTTCTGCGAGGATGTACCCTAGCTTCTTCTTCAGTTATTAAATTGGCACTTACAAGCTCTTCTACTACAGAATGATCCTTTGTTATCTTTCTAAAATTATCACCTTTTAATAAATAACATCTACTATCACCCACATTAGCTATAATAGCATCATCCTTATAAACAACTGCAACAACTAAAGTAGTTCCCATACCTTCACAAGAAATATCTTTTCTAGATTTAGCATAAATTTTTTGATTGGCATAATTATAACCCTGTTTTATTACATCATCTAAATAATCCATTTTTATACCAGAACTTTTAGAAATATTTTCTTTTAAAAAATTTATTATGCTTTCTACTGCTATTTTACTTGCTACTTCTCCTTTTTTATGGCCACCCATACCATCAGCTAAAGCAAATATTCCTATACATTCATCATCTGTTTGTATAATCTCCCCCATACAGTAGTCTTCGTTATTTTTTCTAACCTTACCCACATGAGAGTCACAATTATAAATCATAGTAATTACCCTCCTTATTTACTTGTGTTTACGTCTAAGTTGACCACAAGCTCCTCCTATATCAGATCCCATAGATATTCTAACTGTTGCTGGTATATTATTTTTTTCCAACATATCTCTAAACTTATAAATATATGTTTTATCTGGTCTTTCAAAATCTCTTTCTTCCACTTTATTTATAGGAATTAAATTAACATGACACAACATTCCTTTTAAAAGTTTTACTATTTCATCTGCTTCTTTTTTAGAGTCATTAACTCCTTTTATTAAAGAGTACTCAAAGGTAACTCTTCTATTAGTTTTTTGAATATAATACTTACATGCTTTAATTATATCATCTACTTTATATGCATTGGCAACTGGCATTATTTTTTTTCTTTCTTCATCAAAAGGTGAATGAAGAGAAAGAGCTAAGTTAATTGGTATTTGTAAATCAGCAAGTTCATACATTTTAGGAACTACACCACAAGTTGATAAAGTTATATGTCTATAACCTATATTAAGACCATTTTTTTCATTAACAAGTTTTAAAAACTTTTTAGTATTTTCAAAGTTATCTAGAGGTTCTCCACTTCCCATTAAAACTAAATTTGAAACTCTTTTATTTGTATCTTCTTGAACCTTTATAATTTGGTCTAGAATTTCCCAAGGCTCTAAGTTTCTGATTAATCCTTCCAATGTAGATGCACAGAATTTACATCCCATTCTACATCCTACTTGATTTGATATACATACAGTTATTCTATCTCCATAATCCATCATAACTGTTTCTACTATATTCCCATCATTTAATTCAAATAAATATTTTTTACATTTATCAACTTTAGACTCTAAAGCTAATTCTTGTTTTATATTTCCTATATAAGATACTTTTTCTAGCTTTTCCCTTAAGCTTTTTGGTATGTTATTCATATCATCAAAAGTTTTAGCACCTTTGTATATCCATGAGAAAATTTGTGTACCTCTAAAAGGTTTCTCACCTATACTTTTTAAGAATTCTTTTAATTCTTCTTCTGTCATATTTTTTAATGCTACTTTATTTTCTGTCATTTTATCACTACCTTACTCTGATTAATTTAGATATGAAGAATCCATCCATATCATGAACATTTGGATAAATTTTCATATATCCTTTTTCTTGATTGTCTAAATCCACATTAACTTCTTTTATAGGAGCTAATTCAAAGTTTTTATATTTTTGTAAAAATTCATTTACTACATTTATATTTTCATTATCTTGTATAGTACAAGTACTATAAATTAAAGTTCCACCCACTTTTACATATTTCGCAGCATTTTCAAGTATTTTCTTTTGAATTGGTGGTAATTCTCTGAATTCTTCTTTTTCTTTGTATTTTATTTCCGGTTTTCTTCTTATAATCCCAAGTCCTGAACAAGGAACATCAGCAAGCACATAATCAAATTTAGCAATACTTTCTCTATCAAGCTTCATTCCATCAAATTCCTGTGCGTCAATGTTAGTTAAACCTAATCTATTAGCAGATGCTTTTATAAGTTTTAATTTATGGTCATATATATCTCTTGATACAACTTGTCCAGTATTATTCATTAATGTTGCCATATGAGTAGTTTTCCCTCCTGGAGCACTACATACATCTAAAATTAATGAATTTTCTTTTGGATTCATTACTTTCCCCACAAGCATAGAACTTATATCTTGTACTGTGAATAATCCTTCTTTGTATAATTTATTATTTTCTATATCTTTTAAATGTTCAACTTTTATAGCTTCTTCAACAACATTTACCTTTTCAGCTTTTATATTTTGCTCAGCTAATTTTTCAATTAATTCACCTCTAGTTATTTTTAAAGTATTTGTTCTTAAGTAAATATTTGGTCTTTCATTGTTTGCTTCTACTAATTCTTCTGTAAATTCTTTACCAAAGTGAGCTATCCAATTTTTTATCATCCATTTATCATAAGAATATTTTATAGCTAAGTATTCAATATCATCTTTTGTTTTAACTTTGCCTATTTCTTCTTTTTGTCTGATGACATTTCTAAGTATTCCATTTATAAATCCTGAAACTTTAGAATTTTTCTTTTTAGCTAAGTTAACAGTCTCATTAACTGCTGCATAATCAGAAATACTATTTAAAAACATTATTTGGTATACTCCCATTCTTAATAATGTTTTAACATATATCTCCATTTTATTAGTTTTAACTTTTGATAGCTTATCAATCATATAGTCTATATAATATTTATTTTCTATTACTCCATATATTATTTCAGTTGCTAAACCTCTATCTTGATTTGATAATTTAACATCTTTAAAATATTTATTTATAGCCATATTTGAATAATTATTGTTTTTTTCTATATCTAAAAGAACTTTGTATGCTATTTCTCTTGCGTTCATATTTTTCTCCTTATTTTCAAAATTTAATTAATTTTTGATTTATTTTAAAAAGGTCCTAGTAAAACTAGGACCTAAATTTTAATCATCTCGACTATTTGCAATTAGTACCAATCTTAGTAATTGAAGTATTGCAGTAACTGCCGCCGCCACATAAGTTAATGCAGCTGCTTGAAGCACTTTTCTACTTTCTCTAACTTCTCTATCATCGACTATTCCAAGTGTTGTCAATTGAGTTAAGGCCCTACTTGAAGCATTAAATTCCACAGGTAAAGTAACTATTTGAAATAATACTGATGCAGAAAATAATATTATCCCTACTTTTAGTAGTACTCCTCTAGTAACAAATCCTAGCATTATAAATATCCAAGACATATTTGATGCAAAGTTTACTACCGGAACTAAACTACTTCTTATATTTAAAGGAGCATATCCATGAGCATGTTGAATTGCATGACCACATTCATGAGCTGCTACTGAAATCGAAGTAATCGATGTTCTACTGTAAACATCCTCGGATAACCTAACAACATTAGATCTTGGATCATAATGATCGCTAAGTCTTCCCCTTACCATTTCCACTCTTACATTATAAAGACCATTGCTATCTAATATCCTTCTAGCTACTTCTTCACCTGTAAGATTTCTATCACTTCTAACATTGAAGTATCTATTAGTTGTCGAGCTTACTTTGTATTGAGCATATAAAGTAAGCAATATAGCTGGTATTAATAGTATCATTGTAGGGTCTATTCTGTAACCATAGCCATATCCATATCCATAACCCATTCCAGGAAACATATTAAACACTCTCCTTATTTACACGTAAAAAAATTAATTGCTTTCTCTACCTCATTAATATCAATATTTGTGTCTATACAAGGTCCATTTGGCCTAGAATTAAAAACTCCAAGTACAGGAATCTTTCTGATATCTCTAACTCCAGATGTTAAATCTCTTTCACAAGCCACAGCTATTACTGCCTTAGGTTTATTATCTATAATAATTTTTCTTGCTAAAGTTCCTCCTGTGGCTACAAATATTTTTGTATTATATTTTTCTTTCAATTGTTGTAAATCACTTATTTTACAGATACCACAATTTTTGCAATTATCAATATCATTTGTAACTTTTAATTTACAATTATGATTTTGAATACAATGGGGTATCAATATTATTAAATCTTCACTATTAAAATTATATTTATTACTATAAATATAAGTATTATTTATTTTTATAAATATTTTTCTTATTTCGTCTTTTGATATATTTACAAATCCACTAACTTTACTTATAACAGGAAATATATTTCTTATTATTAAGTAGTTTATCTTCATCAAATATTTACTAACTTCTTTTTCATCAAAAATAAAATAAGTTATTATTGTAGAAAATAATATTAATAATATTATCCCAATGACTAAAATATTTATCACCGAAGAAAGTAAACTTATATAATTTGATAAAAATATATGAATAGTAAATGCTCCTAAAACAAGCATTATTAAAAAAACATTAACTGCTCTAATATATTTTCTTATATCAGTCATCATAAAATTAACCTAAAATAGTGTCTTCTTCAATTTTATTTCCTTTTATATATTCACAAACAGCCACTCTTTTTTTGTTTGGCATTTGTATTTCTTCTATTAATAAAATTTTGTCCTTAGTAGCTACTCTTATACCATCTTTATCAACTTTAAGTATAGTTCCACATTCTTTACTAGTCGTTTCATTTAATACTTTAGTCTTCCAAACCTTCATGCTTTTTCCTTCATAAGTAGTATAAGCACTTGGCCAAGGATTAACACCTCTTACTAAGTTATGAATTTCTTTTGCAGTTTTACTAAAATCTATGTTTCCTAAAGCTTTATTCATCATTGGAGCATAAGAAGATTCTTCATCATTTTGAGGAATTCTTGGCGCACAATTATTTTTAATTTTATCTATTGTTTCAACTAAAAGCTCGCCACCTTGTTCCATCATTATATCATGAAGTTCACCTGCTGTTATTTCATCACTTAAAGCAAATTCACTTTGAAGTATTATATCTCCTGTATCAAGACCTTCATTCATATACATTGTAGTAACACCTGTTTTTTGCTCTCCGTTTATTATTACCCAGTTTATAGGTGCTGCTCCTCTGTATTTTGGAAGTAAAGATACGTGAACATTTACACAACCAAATTTAGGTATATCAAGTAATGCTTTAGGTAATATTTGACCATAAGCCACAACTATTATTAAATCTGGATTGATTTCTTTTAATGTGTTTATAAACTCTTCATCTCTAGCTTTAGCTGGTTGATATACTGGTATATTATGTTCTAGTGCCAACTCTTTAACTGGTGGCATACCCATCTTTTTACCTCTACCAATAGGCTTATCTGCTTGAGTAACTACTCCTACAACATCTAGTTTTTCATCTATTAGTTTTTGTAGACATCCCTTTGCAATGTCTGGTGTTCCCATAAATACTATTTTCATTTGTATCACTCCTACTATTTTTCTACTTTGTCTACGAATAATATTCCATCTAGGTGATCTATTTCATGACAGAATGCTCTAGCAAGTAATTCTTCTCCTTCTATTTCAAAAGTATTTCCATTTCTATCTTGAGCTCTTACCCTTACTACATAAGGTCTTTTTACTTCTCCATCTTCACCTGGAATACTTAAACAACCTTCTGCATCTATTTGTTCTCCACTAGTTGCTATTATTTCCGGATTTATAAGCTCTAATAATCCTTCTCCTATATCTATTACAACTACTCTTTTTAATATACTAACTTGTGGTGCTGCAAGACCTACACCATCAGCCTCATACATAGTATCTGCCATATCTTCTAATAATTCTACTAATTTGTCATCAAATTTTGTAACAACTTTTGCTTTTTTTCTAAGTACTGGTTCTCCAATTTTAGCTATTTGTCTTATTGCCATAATTTTTCCTCCTCTATTTAAAGAATATTGTTTGGATTAACATCTATTGAAATGTTTACATCTTTATCAAACACAACTTCTTTTTTAGTTATACATATATATTTTATTATACCTTTTAATAAATTAATTTCAATATTATCATCCTTAAATAATAATTGATATCTATAATTTTGATTTATTTTTGAAATAGCACAAGCATTTGGACCTAAGATAAAGTCAAAATCCTCTACGCCTCTTTCCTTCAATAAATAAATAAGTGAATTATACATCTTATTTATATTTTTTTCTACTAATGATTCATTTTTACCACTTACTACTACACTTATCATATTATTAAATGGTGCATAATTAAAAATTTTTCTCACCTTTATTTCATCTTCATAAAACCCTTCAAAATCATAATTTAAAGACCTTCTTATGACATAATGATCTGTATCATATGTCTGAAGTACAACCTTGCCTTCTTTATGACTTCTACCTGCTCTTCCGGATACTTGGGTTATTAATTGAAAAGTAGTTTCAAAACTTCTAAAGTCTGGGAAGTTAAGCATCATATCTGCTGACAAAATCCCTACTAATGTTACATCTTCAAAGTCTAGACCTTTACTCAGCATTTGTGTTCCAATCAACACATTTGCTTCTTTATTTTTAAACTTATTTAAAATTTTATCAAGTTCTCCTTTTTTAGATGTGGTATCTTTATCCATACGAAGAACTTTTGCATTTTTAAATAATTTTTTCACTTCTTCCTCAACCTTTTCAGTGCCAATTCCAAAAGGTTTTACATAATCACTACCACACTCTGGGCAAGTTTTGGGTATATTTTCTTCATATCCACAATAATGACAAGTTCCAATATTTTTATATTTGTGATAAGTAAGTGATATATCACAATTTTTGCAAGAAAATACATACCCACATTTTCTACATGAAACAAAATTTCCATAACCTCTTCTATTTAAAAACAATATAACTTGATTATTTTTATTTAAAGCTTCTTCTATTTCACTTTGTAATTTATAAGAAAATATACTTTTATTTCCTAAGTTTAATTCATTTTTCATATCTATTAATTCTATTTTAGGGAGAGGCTTTTTATTAGCTCTTTCTTTAATAGTAATTAATTCGTATTCATTTTCTTTTGCTCTATAATATTCCTCTACAGAAGGTGTTGCTGAGCCTAAAACTAAAGTTATATTTCTCTTAAGAGCCATATATTTCCCAACTTCTATTGCTGAAAATTTAGGATTCATTTCCGATTTATATGCACCTTCATGGAATTCATCTATTATAATTACTCCTAAACTATTGAATGG
>OBKS01002392.1_pt1 | contig 10840 bp, 10 predicted proteins | sample 1517381 | NCBI WGS metagenome assembly OBKS01 (sample SAMN04571686, study PRJEB22368) | human gut metagenome | biome: human gut; material: stool | host: Homo sapiens | place: Luxembourg | collected 2012-08-03
GCGCTTCGTCGAGGGCGACGACCCCACCGAGATGCACGCCAAAATGGCCGAGACAATGGACTGGGCCATTGAGGAGATCCACGCCATCCAGCAGCACGCGCGCACCGCGCACGACACCACGCGCCCCTACTGGCCGATGATCGTGTTCCGCGCGCCGAAGGGCTGGACCGGCCCCAAGGAAGTGGACGGCAAGCAGGTGGAGGGTTCGTTCCGCGCGCACCAGGTGCCGATCGCGATGGACAAGCCCGAGCACCTCGTACAGCTCGAGGAGTGGCTGCGCAGCTACCACCCCGAGGAGCTCTTTGACGACAACGGCACGCTCATCCCCGAGCTGCAGGCCCTCGCGCCGAAGGGGCAGCGCCGCATGGGCGCGAACCCCCACGCCAACGGCGGGCTGCTGCTGCGCGAGCTGCGCATGCCGGACTTCCGCACGTATGAGCAGCCCGTGCCAGCGCCCGGCGCCGTCGAGGCGCAGGACATGACCGTGCTCGGCGCGTTCGTGCGCGACATCATGCGCGAGAACATGGACGCGCGCAACTTCCGCATCTTCGCCCCCGACGAGACGGCCTCCAACCGCCTGAGCCCGGTGTTCGAGGTCACGGGCCGCCGCTGGGTCGCCGAGGCGACGGACAACGACGAGTTCCTCGACCCGGACGGCCGCGTCATGGACTCCATGCTCTCGGAGCACATGTGCGAGGGCTGGCTCGAGGGCTACCTGCTCACCGGCCGCCACGGCTTTTTCAACAGCTACGAGGCCTTCATCCGCATCGTGGACTCCATGGTCGCGCAGCACGCTAAGTGGCTGAAAGTCTGCAACCAGCTGCCCTGGCGGCAGGACATCGCCTCGCTCAACTATGTGCTCGCCTCGAACGTGTGGCAGCAGGATCACAACGGCTTCACGCACCAGGACCCGGGCTTCCTCGACCACGTGTCGAATAAAAAGGCCGACGTCGTGCGCATCTATCTGCCGCCGGACGCAAACTGCCTGCTCAGCTGCTTTGACCACTGCATCCGCAGCCGGAACTATATCAACGTCATCGTGGCTTCCAAGCATCCGCGGCCGCAGTGGCTGACCATGGAGCAGGCCGTGCGTCACTGCACGCAGGGCGTGAGCATCTGGGAGTGGGCCAGCAGCGACCAGGGCGCGGAGCCCGACGTCGTCATGGCCTGCGCTCGAGACGCTCGCCGCCGTGACCATCCTGCGCGAGAAGCTGCCGGAGGTGCGCGTGCGCGTCGTGAACGTTGTCGACCTGATGAAGCTGCAGCCGCATTCCGACCACCCGCACGGCCTCACGGACGAGGACTACGACCTCATCTTCACGAAGGACAAGCCCGTCATCTTCGCCTTCCACGGCTATCCGAAGCTCATCCACGAGCTGACCTACACCCGCCGCAACCAGAACATGTTCGTCTGCGGCTACGTCGAGGAGGGCACGATCACGACGCCGTTTGACATGCGCGTGCTCAATGAGCTCGACCGCTTCCACCTCGTCATCGACGTCATCAAGCGCCTGCCCCAGCTCGGCAACCGCGGCGCCTACGCCGTGCAGCAGATGCGCGACAAGCTCGTCGAGCACCGGCAGTACATCGCCGCGCACGGCGTGGACCTGCCCGAGATCGCCAACTGGCAGTGGACCGGCAGCACCAGCGCCGCCACGAGCTCCGAGCGCTGAGCGCGCACCTGCGCGCAGTCCCGCCGCGCCCGCATCCGCCAAAACCGCACACCGCCGCCTGCCCCCGCGCGGGGCAGGCGGCTTCCTTTTTCTCGCTTTTTCTTGTGCTTTTCCCCTTTTTGCACCGGCACAGTTTTGGCATTTTGGCGCGCTTTTGCATAACGGCCCTGCACCCCACGGTACTTTTGTTGAAAAAAGTTCCGTATTTTTTGTGCAAAGCGACAGTTTTTGGGCATTTCCTATGTTAAAATTTAGATTTTTCGTTTCTCCCTTGTGGAAAATATGCAATTCCGCTATAATAGTGCCTTGAGGTGATTTTCATGTTCAAAATCGTCAATAACGAAAGATTATCTGACAATATGTTCCGCGTCACGTTCGAGGCCCCGCTCGTCGCCCGCAAAGCGCAGCCGGGTCAGTTCCTGATGTTCCGCGTCGACGAGTTCGGCGAGCGTATGCCCATCACGATCTCTTCCTATGATCGTGAGGCCGGCACCGTGTCGGTCATCATGCAGCGCGTCGGCAGCACGACGGCCCTGCTCGCCAGCAAGAAGGCCGGCGACTATGTGGCCGACGTTGTCGGCCCGCTCGGCAACCCCGCCGAGTTTGACAACATGCACAAGGTCGTGGTCGTCGGCGGCGGCTCCGGCTGCGCCATCGCGTGGCCGCAGGCCAAAGAGGCGCACCGCCTCGGCTGCGATGTCGACATCATCGCGGGCTTCCGCACCAAGGGCATCGTCGTGCTCGAGGACGAGATGCGCGCCTGCTGCGATCATCTGTACATGATGACCGACGACGGCACCTACGGCGAGAAGGGCTTCACGACCGTCAAGCTCAAGGAGCTGCTCGAGAAGGCCAAGGCCGAGGGCCAGCAGTACGACCACTGCATCTGCATCGGCCCGCTGCCGATGATGAAGTTCGTGTGCCAGATCACGAAGGAATACGGCGTGGCCACGATGGTCGATATGAACTGCATCATGATCGACGGCTCCGGCATGTGCGGCGGCTGCCGCCTGACCGTGGACGGCAAGATGAAGTTCACCTGCGTCGACGATTTCGACGAGGCGATCGCCCGTTCCAAGATCTATGAGGCACAGGAGCAGAAGGTGTTCGAGCGCCGCCACCACTACTGCAATCTGCAGGCCATGGCCGACGCCGAGGAAGCCGCGCAGAAGAAGGAGGAGAAGTAATCATGGCGAATATGTCTCCCAAAAAGAATCCGATCCCGGAGCAGGACCCGAACGTCCGCAACAAGAATTTTGAAGAAGTCGCGCTTGGCTACACCGTCGAGATGGCGGTCGATGAGGCCAACCGCTGCCTGAATTGCCCGCGCCCGGCCTGCATGTCCGGCTGCCCGGTCAATGTCAAGATCCCGCAGTTCATCGCCCGCGTCCGCGAGCAGGACTTCAAGGGCGCTTACCACAAGATCCTCGAGGACAGTTCCCTGCCCGCCATCTGCGGCCGCGTCTGCCCGCAGGAGAAGCAGTGCGAGAGCAAGTGCGTGCGCGGCATCAAGGGCGAGCCCGTCGGCATCGGCCGTCTGGAGCGCTTCGTCGCCGACTGGAACCGCGAGAACGCCGACGAGATGCCCGAGAAGATCGCCACCAACGGCCACCGCGTCGCGGTCATTGGCTCCGGCCCGTCCGGCCTCGCCTGCGCGAGCGACCTGGCCAAGCTCGGCTACGACGTGACCGTCTATGAGCACTTCCACAAGGCCGGCGGCGTGCTGGCTTACGGCATCCCCGAGTTCCGTCTGCCGAAGGCCATCGTGCAGAAGGAGATCGACAAGCTCGTGGCCATGGGCGTCAACATCGTGTGCGACGCGACCATCGGCAAGTGCATGAGCATCGACGAGCTGCTCGGCAAGGACGAAGAGAAGCTCCTCGGCGACGACAAGTACGAGGCCGTGTTCATCGGCTCCGGCGCCGGTCTGCCGAAGTTCCAGAACATCCCGGGCCTGAGCTACTGCGGCGTGTTCTCCGCCAACGAGTTCCTCACCCGCATCAACCTCATGCACGCGTATGACGAGCGCTACGACACCCCGCTCATGCCCATCCACGTGACAGCCGTCGTCGGCGCCGGCAACGTCGCCATGGACGCCGCGCGCTGCGCCAAGCGTCTGGGCGCGGACGTGACGGTCGTGTACCGCCGCGGCGAGGAGGAGATCCCCGCCCGCAAGGAAGAGTACGAGCACGCGAAGGAAGAGGGCATCAACTTCCACCTGCTGTGCAACCCGGTCGAGATCCTGGCCGACGACAAGGGCTGGGTCCGCGGCCTCAAGTGCATCCGCATGGAACTCGGCGAGCCCGACGAGAAGGGCCGCCGCCGTCCGATCGAAGTGCCGGGCAGCGAGTTTGAGATGGCCTGCGACTCCGTCATCATGGCGCTGGGCACCTCCCCCAACCCGCTGCTGCGCAAGGCGACGCCGGACCTCGAGTACAGCGATCGCGGCGGCATCGTCGTTCAGGACGACACCGTGACCACCATGAAGGATGGCGTGTTCGCCGGCGGCGACGCCGTCACCGGTGCGGCCACCGTCATCAAGGCGATGGGCGCCGGCAAGAAGGCCGCCGCTGCCATCGACGCGTATATCCGGAGCAAGTAAGTGCATACATAAGGTCAGCGGGCATCCGATGGATGCCCGCTGATTGGTTTTAAAGGAAAAGCCTTCCCCACCAAGGGGAAGGCTTTTCTTTATGCCTGCGCGGGGAGATTGAGCACAAGGGCCAGAAACTCCAGCGGCTCGGGGCCGTCGTTGCGCAGGAAATGACTTTCGCCGTCGCCCGTGAAGGTCACGGTGCCGGCGTCCACGGTCGTCGTCTCGCCGTTGCTGCGGTAAGTGCCGTGCCCGGAGAGGAAATAATACACTTCATAGTTGCCGTGGTGGGTGTGCTCGCCGACTTCGCAGCCGGGCTGCAGCACCATGCGGGCGCAGACCGTTCCGGCGCCGAGCATCTCCTCCGGGGAGAGGAGCGCATAGCGCTCAAGGTGGCCGGCGCCGCCCTTGAGGTGCTCAAGGCGCTCGGGCGTGTCGGGGAGCTTGCGGATGAATGCCATAGAGATCAGCCTCCTGTTTCGTTTCTGCTTCTATTCGTAGCACACGGCCGCGAAAATTGCAACCGTTTTTCACGCGGAGGCCGGTAGGGATCGCGTTTAAATATAAAAAATCCACGCACATGGCGTGGCATCATCCGGCTCTATGGCTTCTCACTTGCTGCTGGGCTGCCAGCTGCTGTCCGAGAAGATCAGATCGTCCAGGTCCTGGACTTGATTGGTACGCATAACGTTATCACGCTCCTTTCTTTTTCAGTTGCTTTTAGTCTAACAGAAAAAATGCAAGATTTCAAGCAGTGGTTTTCACAATTTGCCTAGCATTTACCTAGAATTTTGCAGCAAAGCGCACAAATCCGGGGTGTATCCTGCAGGAAGCACCCCGGAGAGATTCATTTGTACAGGTCGAGGAACTCCTCAAGGCAGAGGCCGTTTTCCATGATGTAGGCAGCCGCCTCCTTGCCGACGTAGCGGAAGTGCCACGGCTCGTACATGACGCCAGTGATATCCTGCTTGTCGGCGGGGTAGCGCAGGATGAAGCCATAGTCCTGGCAGTGGGCGTACATCCACTGGTAGAGCGCGGTCTTTTCGAGGTTCTGCGTCTTGACCTCGTAGAACTTGTCCGTAATGTCGGCGCACAGGCCGAGCTGATGCTCGCTCGTGCCGGGACGGTTGACGATGCGGGCGGCCGCGGCCTCGTCGCCGCCGCACTGGCTGACCTTGCGGTTGAAGAGATACGTCTGCTCGTTATAGCTGCGGTACGCGCTCGACAGACACACGCTCAGCCCCTCGGCGCGCGCTGCGGCGATGAATTCCTTGAGCGCGTCCACGGCGCGGGCGTCAAAATACCGGCCGCCCTCGAGCTCGGCCAGATTCTCCGGCACGGCCTCGCCGATGGAGTTGTGCGCGTTGACGAGCGTGAGCTCCCAGCTGCCGGTGTTGACCTTCGGCAGACCGTTGTCCGGCTCGGGCGTGGGGGTGGGCGCGATGGTCGCAGCCGGGGTCGGCGTGGCGGCGGCGGACTGCGCCGGGGCATCCATCGGCGGCAGCACGCGCAGCGCGATGACCACGGCCAGCGCCAGCACGAGCGCGACGCACAAGACGGTTTTGAGAGCTTTTCGCATATCCCCACATCCTCGGTGACAGGTTTCGGCACAAAGTGACCGAAAATATGGTATCACGTTTCCGGCGGCGGGTCAATCCCAAAACCGCAGCCGCGGCTCCTTTCAACAAGGCCCGGCGAAGCGGTTCTCGTTGGAGTTGTCAGTCTCCAATATACGTGAAGCGGCGGACGGTCCGCCCGTCGCGCTCGATCTCCTCGTCCCACATGGCGGCGGGGCGCACCCAGATGCCCCGCTCCCCGTAGAGCGCGCGGTAGACGACCATCGGCTCCAATGTCTCCGAGTGCGTGGCGAGAAAGAGCAGCTCATATTCCTTCCCCTTAAAGTGCCGGTAGCGGCCGGGGCGGAGCGTCTGCGCCGCGCTCATGCGTTCTCCTCCGGCAGGCCGAAGCTCTGGATGAGCAGGCGCGTGAGCGCGTGCGCCCCCTCGCGCGTGAGCATGATGCTCGCGACCTCGCCGACCGTCTTTTCCGGCATGTCGATCAGGCCCTTGGGCTGGGGCGTGTAATTGTGCTGCATATACATGTGGTAAAAGCTCAGCGAGCACTCCGAGCGGTTGTCATTGACCGAGACGTTGAACACATTGGCAAACTGGGGCTTCATGACGGGCACCTCCTGCAGATCTTCTGCGCCCATTATACCACAGTGGTGATGGAAACGGGTGGTCAATTTTTGCACATTTTCAGGAAAGATGTTCAAAATCTATTGCGATATCGGACAATGTCCTGTATAATGTGTCTACCAGTATGCGACTTTTTTAACATGGAGGGGAGAGCCGTTTGAAAGACCTGAAGTATCTCTACGAATTTGAAAAGCTGCTCGAGAGCGCGAACAACCCGCTCGTGCAGCAGGCGTGTGCCGAGGGGAAGCACGCGCTGGCCTACACCTGCTACCACATGCCCGAGGTGCTGCTCAACACCGGCGACTGCTTTTCGGTGCGTCTGCGCGCGCCGCTGACGGGGTCGCTGGACATCTCGTCGTACTACATGTCGAACTTCATCTGCGACTACTGCAAGTCGCTGCTCGAGCGCGGCATCGAGGGAGGCTACAACTTCCTGTCCGCCCTGCTGGCGACGGAGACCTGCTCGGAGATGAACCGCGCGCTCGAGCACTTCGAGCTGCTGCACCTCGTGGACAACGAGCAGTTTTTCGTCACCTTCCTCGACATGCCCTTCAAGGTCACGGACAATACCGTGCGCCACTATGTCGACCAGCTCCGGCGCAAGGTGCTCGAGCCGCTGCATGAGGTCTACGGCGTGGACGTGTCGGACGACGCGCTGCGCAAGGCCGTGGCCGAGCACAACGAGGTCTGCCGCATCCTGACCGAGATCGGCCAGTTCCGCAAGGAGGAAAACCCGCGCATCACGGGCTATGAGTACCACATCCTCAACCTCGTGAGCTACTGCTGCCCGAAGTATCTCATCGTCGATAAGCTCCGCGAGACGCTCGAGGAGCTGCGCCGCCGCGAGCCCGACGCCAAGCCGAACTTCCGCGTGAAGATCGCCGTCGTCGGCAGCGAGATCGACGACCCCGGCTTTACCAAGCTCGTGGAGGAGGCGGGCGCGCTCGTCGTGGTCGACCGCTTCTGCTTCGGCTCCACGCCCGGCCGCGAGGAGATCCATCTCGACCCCGACCTGCCGGTGCTCGAGAGCATCGCCCGGCACTACCTCACCACGAGCCAGTGCCCGCGCTACATGCAGCGCGAAAAGGTGGAGGGCCGCTGGCAGCTCGTGCGCGACCTGTGCGAGGAGTACCACGCGCAGGGCGTGCTGTACGAACAGCTCAAGTTCTGCGAATACTGGGGCTATGAGCGCGCGCTGGCGAGCCACGTCATCACGCACGACTACGGCATCCCGTCCGTCGCGGTGGACCGGCAGAACGCCACCGGCGGCAACGGCCAGCTGCGCACGCGCGTGCAGGCATTCGTCGAGAGTCTGGAGATCAAACAGCTCCAGGCGCAGAGAGGAGGCAAGTGACCATGGCTGACAAAGAAAAGCGCTCCCTGCGGGAGTTTCTCCGCCACATCAATGACTATACATACCGCTTTGACCCCGAGCGGGGCCGGTTTCGCTACCGTGAGCTGCGCGGCGTGCGCGACACGGCGTTCGACTTTTACATGTGGCTCAAGTGCTGGAAGGACATGGTCGCCTTTGTGGCCAAGTGCCCGGTGTCGGCCGTGCGCGCGCTGTTTCGCTACCAGTGGTTTGCGACCTATCTGACCTATCCGAACTTTGTCGACCGCGGCACGCTCGGCATGCGCGGCAACCAGCTGCGCATGGCCCGGGCGCAGTACGACCGCATCGTGAAAAAGGCCACCGACCTGCTGCGCATCTCATTCGTGGCCGACGAGCACTTCCACCCCGGCAACAAACTGTCGAAGAAGGTCGTGCTCTTTGACGAGCTCGTCCCGGGCGAGATCATGGCCGGCTTCCCGAACCTCATCTACCTGCCGGCGCAGGTGCTGCCGGTGTTTCTGTGCTCCATCCTCGACCAGCAGATCACGCCGCCGTATCTCGACGCGGCCGAAAACTTCGGCATCCCGGCCGACGTCTGCCCCCTGCCCTCGGCCGAGGCCGGCTGCGCCCTGCGCGACGAGTATCCCAAGCTCGGCACGTGCTTTGTCGCCTGCAACATGCCGTGCGACGGCAGCGTCGCCACGACGTCGTATCAGGACCGGTACTTCAACCTCCCGACGTACTACTTCGGCGTGCCCATCCGCTACAATGAGGAGGCGGTGCAGGACTACGCCGTCGAGGAGCTGCGCGGGCTCATCCGCTTCATTGAGGAGCAGACCGGCGAGACGTTCGACTGGGACGCGTTTTTCCGCGCCATGAAGGTCTACAACCAGGAGACGGAGTACGAGCTGCAGAAGTGGGAGGTCAACCGCACGCCCTACCCGCAGATGACGGGCGAAACGTTCTGGATCTACCGCATGTTTTTCTACCATCTCTCCGGCGGCATGGACCCGCATTTTCTCGACACCGACCGCCGCGTCAACCGTATCATGATGCGCGGCTACCAGCAGAAAAAGCCCTGCGCCAGCGCGATGCGCCACCGCTGCGTCGAGTGGTCGTGCCCGGCGAACTTCTACCCCGACTTCTCCGTCTGGGCGGAAAACTGCTGGGGCATCAACGTCGTGGCGAGCATGGAGTCGCTCATTTCCGACATCATCATCAACACGGAGGACCGCGATCAGGCGCTCGCCGACCTCGCCCGCAGCTATCAGCGCACCACCATGCGCAAGCACACGAAGGGCGGCTACGCGAACGTGCTCGACGAGCTGTGGATCGTCTGCAAGCAGTACAACGCCGACATGGTGCTCATGTACGACCAGATCTCCTGCAAGGGCATGGACGGTCTGCGCGGCGTGTTCGAGGAGCAGGCGGCCGCGCGCGGCGTGCACATGCTCTGGGTCGCGCAGGATCTGCTCGATTCGCGCACGATCTCCAAGCGCGACATGCGCCGCCAGGTCAACCTCTACATGCAGACCGTCATGGGCGAGGAGCCGGTGCGGCCCGACCTTGTGGACTTTGACGATGCGCTGACGTGGTAAACCGCGGCAGCGTCTCCTCGCAAAAAAACGGGAGACAGCACGGCATCAACGCAAAGAAAGCAACACAACAAAATCCCCTGACCGTTTGGTCAGGGGATTTTGTTTGGGATGGGAAAAAAGATAAGGGGGGATTTATCGACCAATCAGTCCTTGCGCTCGTCGCCCCAGAAGAACAGGGCCACGGTGCCCGGACCGGTATGGCTGCCAATGGTGGTGCCGACGCTGTAGATCTCGACCTTGCCGTTGAGCTTCGGGAACTTCTGCTCGATGGCATCGGCCACGGCGCGCGCGTCGTCATAGCACGCCGAATTGGAGATATAGCACTTGCCGGAGTAGTCGAGGCCGCCCTGCGCGTGCTCTTCCATGCGGGTGACAATCTCTTTCATGACGCGCTTCTTGCCGCGGATCTTGGAGCGCGGGATGAGCCGGCCGAGGTTATCCATGTTCAGCAGCGGGCAGATGTCCAGCAGGCCGCCGAACACACCGGCCACCTTGGAGATGCGGCCGCCCTTGACGTAGAACGTCAGGTCCGTGGAGAAAAACCAGTGGTGCAGCTCGAGCTTGTGCGCCTCGGCCCAGTCGCGCACGGCGTCGATGGACATGCCCTCGTCGCGCAGGTCGGCGAGCTTATCCATCAGCAGGCCGTAGCCCGAGGACGCGCCGAGCGAGTCGACGATGTAGATCTTCCGGTCGGGATAGCGCTCACGGACGATGCGCGCGGCGTTCTCTGCCGAGTTCGACACGCCCGACAGGCCCGAGGACAGGCAGACATGCAGAATGTCCTTGCCCTGCTCAAGAAACGGGGTGAAATAGTCCACAAACTCCGAGATGTTCACCTGCGAGGTGCGCGTCTCGGCGCCGTTTGCCATGGCGGCGTAAAACTTGTCAAACGGCATCGTCTCGCCCAGATCGTCCGGGTAATCCACGCCGTCGAGCGCATAGTGGAAGCAGATATACGAAATGTCACGCTGCTGGAAATGCTCCTTGGTCAGGTCGGCGGTGGAGCAGCAGCTCAGTACGAAATCGGCCATAATGTCGGTCTCCTTTGCATCCTTCGATTTGCCCGCCGGGCGGGCAGACTTTGTTCCTTCACAATACGCAGGTATCATACCCGCAGCGGGAGCATTGCGCAACCTACAAAACGGAACCGGGGCGTAGAACACGGCCACGCCCTGCTCTACGCCCCGAAAGACGCACTCTACGAATCATAGAATGTCTGCAATATCAATGCTTTGCGCGGATGTGGAAGCTGAAATACACAACGGCCTCGGCCGGGATGAGAATGAGGAAAAGCTGCCAGAAATTCATCCCGAAGCGCAGCAGCACGAGGTAGCCGGCGAGGAACACGCTCGCCACGAGGCCGAGCACGACGCGTTGACCGGCGCACTGAATCGCGGTTCGTTTGAAAAGATCCTGAATATCTACGAGAACGGCGAGAAGCCGTT